>OJKP01000125.1_pt1 | contig 63535 bp, 61 predicted proteins | sample 1596521 | NCBI WGS metagenome assembly OJKP01 (sample SAMEA4350130, study PRJEB24818) | metagenome | biome: human; feature: gut; material: faeces | place: Denmark | collected 2013-09
TCTCTGGCTTCACAGCTAAGTTGGCTGGTACAGAGCGCGGTATCACCGAGCCTACTCCAACATTCTCTGCTTGCTTCGGTCAGGCATTCTTGGAGTTGCACCCAACTAAGTACGCTGAGGAGTTGGTAAAGAAGATGCAGAAGTCTGGTGCTAAGGCATACTTGGTTAACACAGGTTGGAACGGTACAGGCAAGCGTATCTCTATCCGCGATACACGTGGTATCATCGACGCTATCCTCGACCACTCAATCGACGCAGCTCCTACAAAGACTATCCCATTCTTCAACTTCGTAGTTCCTACACAGTTGGAAGGCGTAGATCCTAAGATCCTCGATCCACGTGATACATACGCTGAGGCTTCTCAGTGGGAGGAGAAGGCTAAGGATTTGGCTGCTCGTTTCATCAAGAACTTCAAGAAGTATGAGACAAACGAGGCTGGTAAGGCTCTCGTTGCTGCTGGTCCACAGCTCTAATTTGACTCTTCGAATTCATACTCAATATGGAATCCCGTTTTCTCGCAAGAGAAGCGGGATTTCTTCGTTTTTATCTACTTCTTTGAGAATTAATATTAATATCGGGAATTTTGGGTTAATATATTTTAATTTTTTGAGTAAAAGTTTGGAACGTATTCATTTTTTTATTTAATTTGCAAAATATATAACCTAAATTTGTCTGCTTATGATTTGTAGGTCTATAGGTCTCCGCAATTTTGTGTTAGTATTGCTAGTTTTGCTGAGCAGTACTAAATGTATGAGCCAGGTCAGTAATGCTGAAAAATTTTTGTATCTTCAAGATACAGAAAGTATTGCATATAAACAAGTTGCCTTTTCTAAAAATGTAATCGAGGTAGATAAAGAACTTGATTTGCGTAACATGGAATTTGAAGGTACGCCTATTTGTGCTAGTTTTCATTCAGAATCAGATTCTCTATATCTTGGAATATTTGACAATGAATTGCGATGGTATATTGTAGGTGATGGAATGTTGTCTTGTTATAGGGAAGAGAATCCTTTATTGAAGATAAAATATGTAATTCCTAGGTTATCTGTGATAAAACGAACAAATATTCTAGTATGGGCGAGAAGTTGAGCGTACAACATCAGACAGGATTATCTACAACATTATCTCCTTTAGAAAAAGAGAATTTGGGCTCAGCAGAGTCGTCCATCATTTCGCAGACAGATTATGTAGGTAACGTCATTTACGAGCAAGGCTCTGCGGCAAAGATACTCTTTGATGGTGGGTATTATTCATTGGTAGACAACCTTTGCCATTATTTTACAAGAGACCATTTAGGTAGTATTCGTACGATGGTTAATGAAAATGGTGCTTCATTCTCTACTAAGATATCTTCCTTACAGAATTTTCATAATGTTGATGTCTATGGTCAAAGTTCCTACTCCTTTCCGTCTAGGTATACTAATCGTAGAAAACCGTCTTAAGGTATGCTATGGGGGCGTTTTGATTATCCAACATATATGGTTGGAGGTTATAAAAATGATGGTAGAAACGCTTTTTTACAAGGAAGCCCTGCACCTTCTATGCGTAAAAGTCGTAATGGGGTTGGGTGGACTAAATCGTATTATCAAATAGGAAAAAGATATTGAGTATGAAAAAAACTCTTTTTATAGTGATACTATTTTTTGTATTATTGATAGGCTATTGGAATACGCCTTATTTTATAAGACATCATATTTGGAAAAATGTTGGGGCAGCTTCGGTTTCTGATATGATATATTTTAGGTGTGATGAAGATGATGCTGTCTATGAATTAGCGTATCCTGCTTTATATCATAATGGAGAATATGTTGGCAGAGTGATATTTTGTACGGGGCATACCCTTTATCTTTATATAGAAAAAGCAAATGATAGGGGTGGTGAAGGCGGTTTAGGTGAATATGTGAATAAAGGAAAGAGGATTTAAAATGAAAATGTTGTTAATATTAACTGTTTTGGGTAGTTGTCTTTTGCAAGGAAGACAAAGCTGGGAATATCTTTATGATGTTCCTAATCGGAATGTGGTAGATTCTGTGATGAATGATACCATTAATGATGATTATGTGTTTTTGGATATTTACGAGTTTAAAGATAGTTTTGCCTTAGTGAATGTTTCTCATTTGGAAAGTAATAAGGAACATTTTGGGTGGATAAGGCAAGACGCATTGGGTATTTATCTTTGTCAAGATGCAGACTCTGTTGTAAATTTATGTTCAAAACCATTTTGGGGGGCTGTAGTATGTGACAGTGTCGTTAGTCCCATATGGGGAGAAATGTATCGGGTCGCTGGTGCAAGGGATGGTTGGCTTTATATTGATGATAGAGGAAAAAAGGGTTGGGTTCCGACAGCTAACCAATGTTGTAATCCCTATAGTTGTTGCAATTAATTGGTAAAAAGGATGAAAAATACCAAAATAACATTGATAAGATATGAAGAAGGTTAATTTGTTATTACTACTGTTGTTCTATATGAATAATAGTTTCTCGCAAAGATTACAGTCTGTGACGATAATCTATAGTGATTTTATGATAGAGAGTCCAGCTGCAATTTATCCTGTATGGTTTGATAATGGCGCATTTGAAAATTTCAGGGATACAATAACAACAACTGATAGTGTTTTAATTTATCGTTTAAAGCAAGCGATAGAGTGCTTGCCTAAGTTTCGTGATAATAGTCGTGTGGATACACGAGGAAAAATAAGTTTCTCTTTTGAAAAAGGGAATAATTGGGAAGGGTATTTTGATTTGTTCTGTTTGCAATTGAAATATGAGGATAAGACTTATAGGTTGACTAAAGATATAAGACTGGCTATGAATGCAATTGCTGCCAGGAACAAGAAACGCCCAGTTTTTGATAAAGAGTCTATGAATGTTAAATATTAGCACGAAAATATGAAGAAGTTTTTAATGTTATCGATTCTATGTCTTATGCAAGAGGCCGGTTACTATAAATAGACCTCGAATATGCTAGTAAAACTGGCAAATTCGAGGTCTATTTCTCCCTTTAATCACTAAAAAACTTAAAAAATGCGCCTAAAATGAATAATTTGCATAATAATAAGGAGAAAAGGGCGAGTTTTTGAAGAATTCTCTGTAAATTTGCAGCTAAAAAGAAAAATTGGATAGAATGAAAAGGAAGTTTTTAGCTTTCGTAGTGCTGCTGGCAGCTACTTTATCGCTCTCTTCATGTTTGAGCAGCGACGATAATTTAAATGTAGAATATACACATGATACTGCTATTACGGCGTTTTCTCTGGGATCACTCGATCAGTGGGGCAAGACCAAGGATGGTACCAAGGATTCCTTGTATAAAGCTGTTGTGGCAGGCGCTAATTATAAATTTTATATTGATCAGGCTACACGCCAGATCTATAATGTCGATTCCTTACCATGCGGAGTGAGGGATTCGGCTATGCTGGCTACTATTACAAGCAAGAATAGTAGCCTTGTCGTGTTGCAGGATATTGATAAGACTGATTCGCTCATCACTTATTCCAGCACAGACTCTATCAATTTCTCCAAGCCAAGACTCATCCGTGTTTACAACAACGACTTCACTGCCTATGCTACATATACCGTGAAGGTAAACATCCATCAGGAAAAGGGTGATGTGTTCAACTGGCAGGAGAAGGCTCAGCAGAATACTGTGCTCTCTCAGCTCAGCCATCTGAAGATGGTTTCGCTGGGCAGCAATATCTATGTATTCGGCAAGAATGCTGAGGGATTGAAGATTTACAAGACTGCCAATACCGATGGTATGGGATGGCAGGAGATTACCGCCAATATCGCTTTCGGTGCGGATGACTATCAAAATGTGGTAGCTATGGGTAATAATCTCTATATCTTGTCAGACAGAAAGGTATATGCTTCTGCAGATGGCAGCAACTGGCAGGAGAAGGGAAGCGATGCTTCTCTCAAACTGATGGTAGGCGCCAGCAGCAAGAACCTTTATGCCTATACTGCTGCCGGTATCTCTGTTTCAAAGAATCAGGGTACCAGCTGGACAGCTTTGGCGCTTGACAAGAGCGTTGATTATCTGCCAACAAATAATCTCTCTATGTGCTCTACCAGCATTCGCTCTGCCAAGAACGTGGAATATCTCATGCTGATGGGTACTCGTGACAAGAGTTATGGCGACTCTATCGCTACTATCTGGAACCACGTAGTAGACAATGATGCTGATGCTGCTGACAATGAGTGGAATTACTTCGAACTCGACAGCCATCAGCCATACAAGATGCCGATGATGGATCAGGTATTGACCTGTGCAGCAGATACAGGCTTTGTTGCTGTGGGCAGCAATGGCAAATGGTATAAGAGCAAGGATAACGGAGTTAGCTGGAAGGTTGACTCTCTGGTTACTCTGCCTGCAGCCTTTACCTTTAACGTTAACAGCAGCATCGGTTTCTGTCGTGATGCCAACAATTACTATTGGCTGATTCGTGGTGGTAATGTCTGGAAAGGCCGCTTCAATCGTGATGGCTGGCGCAAGGACCAGACTATTTTTGAATAACTGAAATGTAGTCATGATTCGTAACTTATGCAGCCTGTTGCTTCTCATCAGCTTGCTTTCCGTTCAGAAGGCGCAAGCGCAGGATGACCCGCAATATCGATTGGAGATAGGTGCGGGCATAGGTACTATGGCGTATGAGGGCGACTTTAATGGCAGCATTTTCAAGAATATGCAGCCGATGGCTGCCGTTGTGGGACGATATAATATCGACCCATACAAAGACCTGCGGCTGAATATTGGCTTCGGCAAGATAAAAGGATCTTCTGACAATGTGGATTCTTATTTCCCTGACTATGCCGGGCAGCCTTACTCGTTTAACAATACGCTGGTAGATGCCAGCTTCGTGTTCGAGTATAACTTCTGGCCATACGGTACGGGTAGAGATTATCGGGGAGCCAAGCCGCTGGTGCCGTTCATCTTTGGTGGTCTGGGAGCCACCTATGCGACGGGAAGCGAAAAGAATGTGTTTACCGCCAATATCCCCCTGGGTATAGGCGCAAAATATAAAGTAAGTGAACGACTGAACGTAGGACTGGATTGGACCATCCATTTCTCGCTGAGCGATGAGCTGGATGGAGTGAAAGACCCTTACTGGGTAAGCAGTAGCGGAGCTTTCAAGAATACCGACTGCTACTCAACGCTGCAGGTGTCGCTGACCTATAGTTTCAGTGCAAAATGTAGAACTTGTAATAAAGAAGATTAATATGGACAACTTGGATATGAACAGAATACCTGAGCACATCGCCATCATCATGGACGGCAATGGACGCTGGGCAACAGAAAGAGGCAAGGACCGCAGTTATGGTCATCAGGCAGGAGTGGACGCAGTGCGTTGCATTACCTCAGAATGTACTCGCTTGGGTGTGAAATTCCTTACCCTCTATACCTTCTCTACCGAAAACTGGAACCGTCCTGCCGACGAGATTTCTGCCTTGATGGGACTGGTACTGTCTTCATTGGAAGATGAAATCTTCATGAAGAACAATGTACGTTTCCAGGTGATAGGCGATATGAAGCGATTGCCACAGGCGGTACAGGATAAGTTGCAGGAAACAATGGATCATACTGCCAAGAATGATGCCATGACCATGGTGGTAGCCCTGAGCTACTCTTCACGCTGGGAAATCATGAAGGCGATGAAGGAAACCGTGAAGGAAGCCATGGAGAAGGGCACTAGCTATGAGGAAGTAGAGAAGATGCTGACCGAGGAGAACTTTGAGAAGCATCTGGAGACCAACTTCATGCCAGACCCAGACCTCCTGATCCGTACTGGTGGCGAGTTGCGTATCAGCAACTATCTGTTGTGGCAGATTGCATATTCAGAGTTGTATTTCTGCGATACTTATTGGCCAGACTTCAACGAGGAGTGTCTGCACAAGGCTATTGCGAGTTACCAGGCTCGCCAGCGTCGCTTTGGCAAGACTGAGGCTCAGGTAGAGGAAGAGGAAGAAAAGTAAAAAAACAACCCCCAATATAAGAAACGAAAATACATTATATATAATAAGGTATAAATGAACAAGCTAAGAAAGATTTTCATCCTGCTGCTAGGCGTTATGGCAAGTATGCAGATTCAGGCACAAGATAAGATCGTTAATCCCGACATCTCTTATGCTGGTACACCCCGTACGCTGAAACTGGGTGGCATCAATGTATCAGGTGTGGAAGGATACGAAGACTATGTGCTGACTGGTATCTCCGGACTTACAGTAGGAGATGAGATTACTGTACCTGGAGACGACATCACTACTGCTGTAAAGCGTTACTGGAAGCATGGACTCTTCTCGAAGGTTGCTATTGCTGCCGACTCTATCGTGGGTGAGAAACTCTATCTCCACATCTATCTGGCTGTTCGCCCTCGTATCTCAAACATCAATTACATCGGTTTGAAGAAGAGCGAACGTGAAGACATGGAGCAGAAACTCGGTATGGTGAAGGGTACGCAGATTACTCCTAACATGCTGGACCGTGCCAAGATTCTTGCCAAGAAATACTTCGACGACAAGGGTTTCAAGAACGCCGACATCCAGATTAACCAGCGTGATGACGTGGCTAACAAGGGACAGGTAATCCTTGATGTGATAGTAGACAAGAAGGAAAAGATCAAGGTACACGAGATTACCATCGACGGTAACGAGCAGCTGAGCGACAGGAAGATCAAGGGTGGACTCTTCTCCAAGGGTGCCTTTGCCAAGACTCATGAAGCTGGTAAGTTTGCCACTTTCTTCAAATCCAAGAAGTTTACACCTGAGCGTTGGAAGGAAGATAAGGAGAAACTGATCGAGAAATACTACGAATATGGTTATCGCGATGCACAGATTCTGGAAGACAGCGTGAGCAACTTTGATGACAAGCATGTAAATGTATACGTCAAGGTGGATGAAGGCAAGAGATATTATCTGAGAAATATCACATGGTCGGGTAATACCGTATACAATACCTTCGACCTGGATCGCATTCTGGGTATGAAGAAGGGTGATGTATATAACCAGAAGTTGCTGAAAAAGCGACTCAATGAGGACGATGATGCGGTTTCCAACCTCTATTATAACAATGGTTACGTGTTCTCTAACATCAATCCTGCCGAAATCAATATCGACGGAGATTCCATCGACCTGGAGATGCGCGTGACAGAAGGACCTCAGGCTTATCTGAGCCATGTACGTATCAACGGTAATACCCGTCTCTATGAGAACGTAGTACGCCGTGAGCTCCGTACCAAGCCAGGTGACCTCTTCTCTAAGGATGCCCTGCTGCGTTCGGCACGTGAGTTGGCTTCTATGGGACACTTTGATCCTGAGAAGGTTAACCCGGATGTAAGGCCTAATCCTGAGGATGGTACGGTGGATGTAAACTGGGACCTGGAGCAGAAGAGTAACGACCAGATTGAGTTCTCGCTCGGTTGGGGTCAGACCGGTGTCATCGGACGTGTGGGCTTGAAGCTCAACAACTTCTCCATGGCAAACCTCTTCAACAAGAACAAGGAGCACCGTGGTATCATGCCTATCGGTGACGGTGAGGTGCTGAGTATCGGTGCACAGACCAACGGTACCTACTATCAGAGCTACAACGTAAGCTACTCTACCAATTGGTTTGGCGGCAAGCGTCCTATCCAGTTCAGCGTAGGTGCATACTACAGTAAGAGTACAGACGTGTCAAGCAACTATTACAATAGTGCTTACATGAACAACTATTACAGTTATATGTATGGTTATGGTTCAAGTTACTATAATAACTACGAGAACTATTACGATCCAGACAAGTACATCCAGATGGTGGGTGTGAGCCTCGGTTGGGGTAAGCGCCTCCGTTGGCCGGATGATTACTTCACCTTGTCAGTGCAGTTGGCTTACCAGCGCTACATGATGAAGAACTGGAGCTATATGTTGATGACCAACGGTAATGCGAACAACTTGAACTTGACCATCGCATTGAACCGTACATCAACCGACAACCAGCTCTTCCCACGTACAGGTTCAGAGTTCGAGGCAAGCGTCAACCTTACTCCACCATGGAGTGCGTTCGACAACAAGGACTACAAGAATCTGGCAAACAACTCTCAGTCTGCCACCTATTCAATGGAGCAGCAGGAGAAGTATCGCTGGATTGAGTATCACAAGTGGAAGTTCAAGTCAAAGACTTATACTGCACTCACAGAGGGTCAGAAGTGCTTCGTATTGATGACCCGTGTAGAACTCGGTTTGCTCGGTGCTTACAACAAGTACAAGAAGAGTCCATTCGAGACCTATTATGTGGGTGGTGACGGTATGAGCGGTTATTCATCATATTATGGTGAGGAAACTATCGGTCTCCGTGGTTATGAGAACGGTTCTGTATCATACGGCCGCAGCACAGGTTACTATGCTTATGCCTACGACCGCTTCTCACTGGAGCTCCGTTATCCATTCCTCCTGGGTAATACCACCATTTATGGTTTGACCTTTGTTGAGGCTGGTAACGCCTGGTATGATACCAAGGACTTCAACCCATTCAGCATGAAGCGTAGTGCCGGTGTGGGTGTTCGTATCTTCCTGCCAATGGTAGGTTTGATGGGTATTGACTGGGCATACGGTTTCGACAAGGTTTGGAACGGAAGCCAGTATAAGAAGGGTGGAAGCCAGTTCCACTTCATCTTAGGTCAGGAATTCTAAAGATAAATCTTATGAAGAAAATAGTATTGATGCTGATGATGGCTGTAGCAGCCATCTCAGCACATGCACAGAAATATGCATTGGTAGATATGGAATATATCCTGAAGAATATTCCAGCTTATGAGCGTGCCAACGAGCAGTTGAACCAGGCTAGTCTTCTTTGGCAGGCTGAGGTAGAAGCTCTGAATACGGAGGCTAGCACTCTGTACAAAAACTACCAGAACGAAGTGGTCTTCCTCTCACAGGAGCAGAAGAAGGCTAAGCAGGATGCCATCATGCAGAAAGAGAAAGAGGCAAGCGACCTGAAAAAGAAATATTTCGGGGCTGAAGGCGAGCTCTATAAAAAGCGTGAGGCACTGATGGGACCTATCCAGGAAGAGATTTATAATGCCGTCAAGGAAATCTCAGATTTGCGTGGTTATACACTGGTAATAGACCGTGCCAGCAACAATGGTATCATTTTTGCTTCGCCAAAGGTAGATATTAGCAACGAAGTGCTCCAAAAATTAGGTTATTCCAAATAATAATTGTAAATTTGCAGCCGATAGTGAACGTATGGCGCTTGCAAGGCGGCATGGGAACATGAATTAGAATTAATAATCAAAAAGAAATAAAACAATGAAAAAGCTTATTTTAATGTTGATGCTTTGTGCACCAATGACAATGATGGCACAGAAGTTTGGCAAGGTAAATACACAGCAGATCATGCAGTCTTTGCCAGATGTTGCTAAGGCTAACGGCGAGATGGAAGCTCTCCAGAAGCAGAAGGAGAACGACCTCAAGGCTATGCAGGACGAGTTCCAGCGCAAGGCTGACGAGTACCAGAAGGGTGCCAGCACCATGAACGCTACTGCTAAGCAGCAGAAGGAAACTGAATTGCAGGGTCTTCAGCAGAAGATTCAGCAGGCTTACCAGGATGGTCAGCAGGAGTTGCAGAAGAAGAGCAGCGAACTCATGCAGCCTATCGTAGCTAAGGTTCGTACTGCTATCGAGGCTGTAGGTAAGGCTGGTAACTATACTTACATCTTCGAGGAAGGTTCTGCTGTTTATACAGGTACCAACGTGGTTGATGTAACCAAGGAGGTTCAGGCTAAGATTAAGTAATCAATCGGTTCATTCGATAGTAAGCTGAGGGCAGGCACAAGTGCCTGCCCTTATTTATCATCCAGTATATTCATATATAATATAATAAGGTATCACGCATCATGAAAAAGAATCTCTTATTTTTGGCTTTCGCTCTCATAGCACTCTCGGCTTCTGCCCAGCAGAATCCAGCGGTGGGAGCACAACAGGCAACTACTGCTGCCCAGCCAGCATTGCGATTTGGCTACTTCAGTTTTGAGCAGGTTTTTCATACCATGCCTGGCTATGCCATAGCTAAGCATAATATGGACGAACTCCGTGGCAAATATGATGAAGAAACCAAGCGTGTTGAGACTGAGTTTAACAGCAAGTATGAGGAATTTCTTGATGGCCAGCGCTCTTATGCCAAGTCTATCTTAGAGAAAAGACAGGCTGAGCTGTGTGAGTTGATGGAGAAGAATATTGCCTTCAAGGCTGAGGCTGCCCGCCTTCTGAAAAAGGCAGAGGAGGAGGCTTATGCTCCATTAAAGGCAAAGATGAATGAGGCCTTACAGCAGATAGGTAAGGAGAATGGATTTGCTTTCATTCTCAATACTGATAACAACGCCACTCCTTATCTGAGTGCTGAGATGGGGGTGGATATTACAGAAGCACTAAAGAAGAAAATGAAATGATGTTGCCATCTAATCCGGGACCTATCGGTATCTTCGATTCGGGCTATGGCGGTCTTACTATCCTGCATGGATTGCGCCAGCTCTTGCCTCAGTATGACTATATGTACTTGGGCGATAATGCCCGTGCCCCTTACGGTTCCCGTTCCTTCGAGGTTGTATACAAATTTACCCGCCAGGCGGTTATCAAGTTGTTCTCCATGGGGTGTCATCTGGTTATCCTGGGTTGCAATACTGCATCTGCGAAAGCCCTGCGTTCCATCCAGCAGAGGGATATTCCGGAATTGGATCCGGATCGCCGCGTACTGGGTATTATCCGGCCTACTGCAGAGGTGATAGGTGAACTCACCAAGAGCCGCCATGTGGGTATCCTTGCCACAGAAGGTACCATCAAGAGTGAGAGCTACAAGATGGAAATAGGTAAGCTGTGGCCAGATATAGAGGTAAGCGGTGTGGCTTGTCCTCTGTGGGCTGCCATCGTAGAAGCTAATGAAGCGGATAGTCCTGGTGCTGATTACTTCGTCAAGAAACGCATCGATCAGTTGATGCGAAAGGATGCTGATATTGATACCATCATCTTGGGTTGTACCCATTATCCGCTGCTCATGAGCAGCATCGTGAAGAATATTCCTGACGGGGTGAGGGTTGTGCCCCAGGGACAGTATGTGGCAAACAGCCTGAAGGATTATCTGAAGCGCCATCCAAACATGGAACAGATGGTTACGAAGGGGGGAACCTGTCAGTATCTAACTACTGAAAGTGAGGAAAAGTTCAAAGAGTCTGCGTTGATTTTCCTGCATGAGCAGGTAAGTGTTACTCACGTAGACCTGGAATAATTTATAATTGATAATTTATAATTAATAGTTAAGAATTATGCAAGAAACAAGACAAAACCGTATATCAAGACTTCTCCAGAAGGAGTTGAGTCTTATCTTCCAGTCACAGACCCGCATGATGCACGGTGTGATGGTAAGTGTAACAAAGGTAAGAGTGAGTCCGGATCTCAGCATCTGTACTGCTTACCTCAGTGTGTTCCCATCAGAGAAGGGTGAGGAGATATTGAAGAATATCAATGCCAACGAGAAGACTATTCGTTTCGATTTGGGTAGAAAGGTGAGAAACCAGTTGCGTATCATTCCTGAACTCCGCTTCTTCCTGGATGATAGTCTGGACTATTTGGAGCATATTGACGAACTCTTGAAAAAGTAAAAGAGTAAAGAAGTAAAAAGGTAAAAAGACAAATGAATTTTCCATTCTTTATAGCTCGTAGGTATCTTTTCTCAAAGAAGAGCACGCACGTTATCAACGTGATCAGTTCTATCTCTGTGATTGGTGTGGCTGTGGCTACGATGGCTTTGGTTATCGTATTGAGCGTGTTTAACGGTTTTCATGACCTGGTGGCATCGCTCTTTACGAGTTTTGATCCACAGCTCAAGGTTGTGCCTGTGGAGGGAAAGACAGCCCCTTCTGATGATCCCATTCTAACCCAGATTCGCTTGCTGCCCGAAGTGGATGTGGCTACGGAAACCGTAGAGGATCAGGCGTTGGCTATCTATCAGGGCAAGCAGGCTATGGTTAAGATTAAGGGTGTGGAAGATAACTTCTCAGAGTTGTCGCACATTACTGATATCTTGTATGGAGACGGCATTTACTCTCTTCATGCGGCAAACCTGGAGTATGGTATCCTGGGTATCAGGCTGGCGCAAACCATGGGTATCGGAGCTCAATGGGATGGTTATCTCAAGATTTATGCTCCAAAGAAAGAAGGACAGTTGGATTTGTCGAATCCTGGAGAGGGCTTTGTTGCCGATTCGCTCAATTCGCCTGGTGTGCTTTTCTCGGTAAGGCAGTCGAAATATGACAAGAACTACATCGTAACCTCCATAGCCTTCGCACGCAATCTCTTCGGACAGCAAGGAATGCTCTCCGATCTGGAAATCCGTTTGAAGGAAGGTAGTAATCTGAATGCCGTCAAGGCTGAGATGCAGAAGATTGCCGGTACCAAGTATAAGGTGCTCGACCGCTTTGAACAGCAGGAAGATACTTTTAAGATTATGTCGATAGAAAAATTGATGGCATATATCTTCCTGACCTTTATCCTGGTGGTGGCTTGCTTCAATATCATCGGCTCGTTGTCGATGCTCATCATTGACAAGAAGAATGATGTGGTGACGTTGAGGAATCTGGGTGCCAATGATAAGCAGATTACGAGAGTCTTCCTTTTCGAAGGACGTATGATTGCCGTGATTGGTGCCGTGATAGGTATCGGATTGGGATTGTTGCTTTGTCTCTTACAGCAGCAGTATGGTTTCGTTCGCCTGGGTGAATCTGAAGGCTCGTTTATCGTGGATGCTTATCCGGTCAGCGTACATTATACAGATGTGGCTATCATCTTTGTTACGGTCATCGCCGTGGGATGGCTTGCCGTATGGTATCCGGTACGGGCATTGAGTAAAAGACTTTTGAGTTAATAGAAAGAAATTTTGTCCTTTGCAGTTTTTAGGCACGGATTACACGGATTTTTTATGAGATGATAATCGCTTTACTTACATTAGCAGCATAAATCCGTGTAATCCGTGCCTTATCTATACCCTAAGCAAGATATTTATGACCCCCCCCTCTTCTTTTTTTTATTCTTATTTTTTTCTGATGAGTGTCAAACCATCGCGCAGCGGCAGAATCACCACTTCTACACGGGGGTCGTTGGCAATCAGGTCGTTGAAGGCACGGATGCCCTTGGTCTGATGGTCACGGTCGTAGGCAGGGTCAATAACATGCCCATCCCATAATGTGTTATCTGCAAGGATGTATCCGCCAGGGTTCAGAATCTTCATCACCATTTCGTATGTCTCGATATAGGTGCGCTTGTCGCCATCCACAAAAGCCATGTCGAACCTCACTCCCAGCTTGGGCGCTTCTACATTGGCATCTCCGATGCGGAAGTCTATTTTGTCGGCAACATCCGAACCTTCTATCCAGGGACGGGTGAAATCTTCCATCTCGTCGTTGATTTCGAAAGTGTATAACTTGCCGCCTTCCTGCAGTCCCTGCGCAAGGCAGATGGCGCTATAGCCGCTGAAAGTGCCTACTTCCAGAATATTTTCAGGACGTATCATCTGTACAAGCATCTTGAGCAGGCGCCCCTGAATATGACCACTTGCCATACGGCCGTGGATGGTGTGGATATTCGTGGCCCGGTAAAGACGGTATAGATAATCGCCTTCTGGCTCAATATGCTGGCAGATGTATTTGTCGATAAGTTCTGTCTCTGTCATATTATTGATTGGCTATGATTCCTGCAATGGCAAGGTCGTAAGAAGCCAGACCGAAACCGCAGATGACTCCGAGGCAAGCGCAGGAAATATAAGAATGATGGCGGAACTCTTCACGTTTGTGCACGTTGGAGATGTGAACCTCAACGCAAGGACATTTCAAACTCCGGATGCAGTCTTGCAAGGCAATACTTGTATGGGTATAGGCACCTGCATTGAGAACTACTCCATCGTAAGAGAATCCCACTTCCTGTAATTTGTTGATAAGCTCACCCTCGATGTTGCTCTGATAGTAATCTATCTCAACATCAGGATATTTAGCCTTTAACTGAGGTAAGTAACTCTCGAAAGAATTGCTGCCATAAATGCCTGGTTCACGAACCCCTAAGAGGTTCAGGTTTGGACCATTGATGATTTGTATTTTCATAAACAATCGATTTTTATTTTCTCTAAATCAATATTTTTTTGTATCTTTGCGGCAGAGAGCAGACTCGATGTCTTGAATGAAGAAAAGACAAAGAGCATCAATTCTCTGCTTTCAGATGCAAAGGTAAGAATAAAAATGGAAACAGACAAGAAAATTGGTAATGATTTTATCAGGAATTATATGAGGTACCTCAAGTTGGAGCGCAGCTACTCGCTCAATACGCTTGAGGCATATCGTCATGATCTGCAATTCCTGATAGAATATGGAGAAGAGAATGACAAGTCGCTTCTGGAAATGAGATTGGAAGATTTGGAAACCTTTTCTGCCAGCTTGCATGATAAGAAGATAGGGGCCCGTTCGCAAGCCCGTATTCTGAGTGGCGTGCGTTCTTTCTATCGCTTTCTGGTACTCGATGGTTATATAAAGGATGATCCTACGGAACTCTTGCCTTCTCCTCAGATAGGACAGCACTTGCCTGAGTATCTTTCCGTGGAAGAAGTGGATGCCCTGGAAGGTGCCATTGACTTATCCAAATGGGAAGGACAGCGCAACAAGGCGATTATAGAAACTCTCTTCTCTTGCGGTCTTCGGGTGTCTGAGTTGGTTAACCTCAAGAAAAGTGATGTGTTTGAGGAAGAAAAGTTTATCCGTGTTCTTGGAAAGGGAAGCAAGGAACGACTTGTGCCTATCTCGGGTAAGGCATTGAAGGAAATCAACTTATGGTATATTGACCGGAATCTCATGAAGATAAAACCTGGCGAAGAAGACTATGTGTTCCTGAACCGTAGAGGTGCCCATCTCACACGCACCATGATACTTGTCATGATCAAGCAGACAGCACAGGATGCCGGTATCAAAAAAACGATTTCGCCGCATACTCTGCGACACAGTTTCGCCACAGCTCTGTTGAAGGGAGGGGCTGATCTCAGAGTTATACAGGACTTGCTTGGACATGAGGATATCGGGACGACAGAAGTCTATACTCATATAGAAACTTCCGACCTTCGTGAAGCTATATTGAAACACCATCCACGTAATATCAAGAAGTAAATCGGGCATTCTGAGGAAAATGTAGTCACATGGTCCTCAGAATGCTCGTTTTTTCTATAGAAAATAGCAGAATCTGAAAAAAAATGCGTAACTTTGCAGCCGCAAATAAATGAATATCAATAATTAATAGAAAATAAAGGAGAAAATATGGCATATTTGTTTTCATCAGAATCAGTTTCTGAAGGACATCCAGATAAAATATCTGATCAGATTTCAGACGCATTGTTAGACCAGTTCCTGGCATACGATGACCATTCACACTGTGCAATTGAGACTTTTTGTACTACTGGTCAGGTTGTCATCATGGGCGAGGTGCGTTCTAATGTATACGTAGACTTGCAGACTATAGCACGCAAGACCATCAAGAAGATTGGTTATACCAAGAGCGAATATCAGTTCGATGGTGATTCTTGCGGTATTCTTACTGCTATTCATGAGCAGAGTGATGACATCAACCGTGGCGTAAGTCGTGAGGAAGATGAGAATCAGGGTGCTGGTGACCAGGGTATGATGTTCGGTTATGCTACTAATGAAACCGAAAACTACATGCCTGTATCACTTGACCTGGCACAGCTCATCATGCGAGTACTTGCTGATATTCGTAAGGAAGGCAAGGTGATGACTTATCTTCGCCCAGACTCAAAGAGTCAGGTGACTATCGAGTACTCTGATGATAATATTCCACAGCGTATCGATACCATCGTCGTTTCTACCCAGCATGATGATTTCATCAAGAAGCCAAATGGTGAGGACGATGACGAGGCTATGCTGGCAAAGATTCGTGAGGATGTACTCAATATCTTGATTCCACGTGTCAAGACTCACTTGAGCGACAAGGTTTTGGCTCTCTTCAACGATGATATCAAATATTTTGTAAACCCAACCGGTAAGTTCGTTATTGGTGGCCCTCATGGAGATACAGGTCTTACAGGTCGTAAGATTATCGTAGATACCTATGGCGGTAAGGGTGCTCATGGTGGTGGTGCCTTCTCAGGTAAGGACTCTAGTAAGGTAGACCGTTCTGCTGCTTATGCAGCTCGTTATATCGCCAAGAATATGGTAGCAGCTGGTGTTGCAGACGAAATGTTGGTACAGGTAAGTTATGCTATCGGCGTGGCTGAACCAGTAAGCATCTATGTGAATACTTATGGTAGAAGTCATGTGAATATGACTGATGGAGAAATTGCAACGAAGATTGCTGAGATGTTCGACCTCCGTCCAAAGGCTATTGAGCGCCAATTGAAATTGCGCCAGCCAATGTTCTTTGAGACTGCTGCTTATGGTCACATGGGACGTAAGAACGAAGTAGTAGAGAAAACCTTTACCAGCCGTTACCATGAGGCAAAGACCATGAAGGTTGAACTTTTCACATGGGAGAAACTTGACAAGGTAAACGAAATAAAGAAAGCATTCGGACTATAAGGAAAGGATAAATATAAAGAATGGTGCAACAAGCAGATTCGATATTGACAGCAGAAACAGCACTTGAGGCTGCAGAACAGCAGCAGGTGCTGAAGCAACATGGCAGCCAACTCACACCCAAACAGGTGTTGAGTTGGCTGCCAAAGAATGCAACCCCTGCTCAGCAAGATTCAATGATACGCGCGCACATTAAACCTAGTCAAATACACTGGAGCGAAATGCCCGACACGTTGCATCTACCAGGACATAAACCAGGAAAGAGTTTTCGAGATGTCAGTTTACCACAGTATTATCGCGAATCATTCTTTTCTAAGGATTCATTGTTTCACCCAGAACTGAAAGGTGGCCGATTAGGTGTTGCGGGAGATCCTGTACCCTATACGGTGGCAGGAGATAATTTCATTACCTCGCTCTTGTTGCTCTGTTTTGTGATGGCTTGTGTGGCATTCGCTAAAACCAAGCAACTCATTCTGCGACAGGCAAAGACTTTCTTCCGTACCCCATCGTTGGGAACAACTGAGATATCGGAGACAAGTAATGAAATCAGATTCCAGTTCTTCTTCGTATTGCAGACGTGTCTCCTGATAGCTATAGGATATTTCATCTATTCCAAGGCTTCTATCAGCGATACTTTTACCATCGAGCAATATCAGGTGATAAGTATATATGCGGGATGCGTGGGAGGATATTTCCTAATGAAGGCAATCCTCTATAGCATATCGGGTTGGGTGTTCTTTGATAAGAAAAAAAATGTACAATGGCTTAAGGCTTACCTCTTTCTGATATCCTGTGAAGGGGTGGCTTTGTTCCCTATGGTGATGCTGCTGTCGTATTTCGATTTTTCGCTTCAGGTGGCGGTCATTTATACGCTAGTAGTACTAGGAATAGTTAAAATATTATCGTTTTACAAGACATATCTAATCTTTTTTAAAAGAAATGGTGTGTTTTTGCAAATATTTTTGTACTTTTGTGCCCTCGAAGTGGTACCGTTGTTTGCCCTATGGGGTGGACTCGTATTGATAAGTCATTATCTGAAAATAAACTTTTAAGACAAAATGGTAAAGAAGATTTTAGTTTCTCAACCCAAACCAGCAAGTGAGAAGTCTCCTTATTTTGATATTGAAAAGGAATTCGGCGTGGAATGTGTTTTCCGCCCATTCTTTAAGGTTGAGGGACTTACAGCTAAGGAATTCCGTCAGCAGAAGATTAATCTGTTAGACTATACTGCCGTGGTATTTACTTCACGCCATGCAGTAGACAACTATTTTAAGTTGGCAAAAGAAATGCGCATTACCATCCCTGAAGACATGAAATACTTTTGTGTCATCGAGACGATTGCGCTCTACATCCAGAAGTACGTGCAGTATCGTAAGCGCAAGGTTTTCTTTGGCGATACAGGTAAGATTGATGGTTTGATGGCACAGATGGCTCGTCATAAGACCGAAAAGTATCTTGTTCCATTGAGCTGCGTTCATAATGATGATATCAAGGACTTGCTTGATGAGAAGAAGTTGAAGCACACAGAGTGTGTGATGTATCGTACTGTAAGTAATGATTTTACTGAAGAGGAGATAAAGAACTTCGACTATGACATGATGGTTTTCTTCAGTCCAACAGGTGTAAAGGCTCTCAAGAAGAATTTCCCTAAGTTTGAACAGGGCAATATAGCCTTGGCTGCTTTTGGACCAGCTACAGCCAAGACTGTGGCAGATGAAAATCTCCGCCTTGACTTGGAGGCTCCTACCAAGGAATTCCCTTCTATGACAGGAGCGCTGAAGGATTATCTGAAACGTCATAATAAATAGATTATTAGAGAATTGTAAATATGTCGGATCAAGGAATATACACATTCGGAAAAAACGAGCATCTATGCAAGCATCTGCTGATAGATTTGCTCTTTAAGGGACATGCCAAGGCTATGACGGCATGGCCTATACGAATGGTATATTTACTGGTAGACAAAAAGGAAGAGCAGGAGCAGTCGGTGCAGGTACTGATCAGTGTTTCCAAACGCTTTTTTAAGCGAGCTGTTAAACGTAATAGAGTGAAGCGACAAATTCGTGAGGCTTTCCGCTATAACAAGATGGCTTTGGAAGAACAGATGAAGGAACTGTCTGGTAAGCAATTGCTTGTGGCTTTCATTTGGCAAGATGGAAAATTGCATGAATCGGCTGAAATCAATGCCAAGATGCATCAGCAGATGAAGCGATTGGTTGAGAAATTGCAAAATGAAACGGGAGTGAAGAAATCATCTTGTGCTGAGCCTGGTTTATGAGAAAGTTGTTGCATTCTTTAATGCTTGGTATTAAAAAAGCATTGATGTGGGGATTGTTGCTACCAATCATCTTCTATCAGAAGTGCATAACCCCTTATACGCCACCATCGTGCCGCTTTCAGCCCACTTGCTCAGAATATGCGAGACAAGCCATTCTGAAGCATGGTCCTTTCAAAGGACTTGCTTTGGCTATATGGCGTATCTTGAGATGCAACCCTTGGGGTGGTTCGGGCTATGACCCCGTGCCGTAAGTTTCCGACTGTATCGTTGGGCCCCATATACATATTATATAATATATAAAGAAATCACATTCGATGGCAAAAAATTTTGTTGAAGAATTGAAATGGCGTGGTATGCTGGCGCAGATTATGCCAGGTACTGAGGAATACCTTAACACCCACATGGTGTCTGCCTATCTCGGAACAGACCCTACTGCAGACTCTCTGCACATCGGTCACCTTTGCGGTATCATGATGTTGCGTCACTTGCAGCGTTGTGGTCACAAACCTTATCTCCTCGTTGGAGGTGCTACAGGTATGATTGGCGACCCTTCTGGCAAAAGCCAGGAGCGTAATCTTCTCGACTCTGAGACTCTCTATCATAACCAGGAAGCTATCAAAAAACAGGTGGCTAAGTTCCTTGATTTTGATGGTAATGAGCCTAACAAGGCTGAGTTGGTAAACAACTACGACTGGATGAAGGACTTCACCTTCCTCGACTTCGCTCGTGTGGTAGGTAAGCACATTACTGTTAACTATATGATGGCGAAGGATAGCGTGCAGAAGCGTTTGAATGGTGAGGCTCGTGACGGTTTGTCTTTCACAGAGTTCACTTATCAGTTGCTTCAGGGCTACGACTTCCTCTATCAGTATGAGAAGTATGGCGTGCGCCTCCAGTTGGGAGGTAACGACCAGTGGGGTAACATGACTACCGGTACTGAGTTGATTCACCGTACATTGGGTAACGATGCAGAGTGCTTCTGCCTCACTTGTCCTTTGATTACTAAGGCTGACGGCAAGAAGTTCGGTAAGACAGAGAGCGGTAACATCTGGTTGGATCGCAACCGCACAACTCCTTATGCTTTCTACCAGTTCTGGTTGAACGTAAGCGATGATGATGCAGAGAAGTATATCAAGATCTTCACCGACCTTGACAAGGAGACTATCGATGCCCTCGTAGAGGAGCACAAGCAGGATCCAGGTCGCCGTGTACTCCAGAAGCGTCTGGCTGAGGAGGTTACCGTGATGGTTCACTCACAGGAGGACTTGGATATGGCTATCGCAGCCAGCAACATCCTCTTCGGTAAGGCTACCAAGGAGAATTTGGCACAGCTCGATGAGGCTACATTGAACGATGTATTCGCTAATGTTCCTCACTACGACCTCGACAAGAACCTGCTCGGTGGAACTGCTGTAGATCTCTTCAATCAGGAGGGTATGCAGATTTTCCCAAGCAAGAGCGAGATGCGCAAGCTCGTTAAGGGTGGTGGCGTTTCACTCAACAAGGAGAAGCTCAATGCATTCGACCAGGTAATCACTGCTGAAGACCTGATTGACGGCAAGTATCTTTTGGTTCAGAAAGGTAAGAAGAACTACTTCTTGATTACCGTTAAGTAATCGTTAAAAGTATTGAAAATATTTGGTAGTGGAGAAAAAATCCACTACCTTTGTAGCCGATTTGCTTGTCCTATGGTGTAATGGTAGCACTACAGTTTTTGGTTCTGTCAGTGGTGGTTCGAATCCGCCTGGGACAACAAGTCATAAATAACCCTTCAGGTCTTTGCGGATTTGGAGGGTTATTTTGTTATATAAGAGTTTAGTTTAGGTAGAGAAGGTTTATGCAAGAGATAGACTTGATATTTCAACAGCATTATCGTCCACTATGTCTTTATGCCACTCATTATCTGCATGATATCGATGAGGCTGAAGACGTGGTGCAGGATTGTTTTGTGAAATTGATAAGCAGGAGCATCATGCCGGAAAACATCAAGGCTTTCTTATATACCTCTGTGCGCAATGCCTGCATCGACCGGTTGCGCCGCCAGTCTCCGATAGATACGGAGATTTCTCCTTCTGACTTGAGCGGCACAATCTCTGATAATCAGGCGCAGGAAAGTTCTTTCCGGGAGGCGGAACTGTGGACGGCTATCGAAAAATTGCCCGAGCGATGTAGGGAAATCTTCCTGATGAGCAAGCGTGACGGTATGACTTATCGGGAGATAGCCGAAGAACTCAACCTGTCGGAAAAGACCGTGGAGCATCAGATTTCCAAGGCTTTAAAGACCTTGCGAGGCAAGAAAGAGGATTTTCTTGCAGATTTTTTCTATATTTTACCTTTCATCCATGGGGGTATTCTGTAATTCTTGCGTTATAGCAATAAAAGAATGAATAAAAGTACAGTTATGAAAGGTAAAGAGATTATTTTTGCGCTCTCAATTCTAGCCTTGCCAGCTCCAACGTTGGCAGGCACGCCGAAGATGATGGTGGAAGCCCAGGCTGCTACCACCATCCGTCAGCAGATGGATTGGCTGCACCGCATCAGGAAAATCAACTTCGTCTATGATTCATCGCTTGATGGGGAATTGAACATCAAGTATCATGGACCAGACATCCAGCATCTTTCGGTGAAGAAGGCACTGAAGGTGCTTTTCGGGAAAACTCATATTCTATATAATATCAATGCGAACTATGTGATATTGAAGCGAAAACCCATACAACAAATATCTACATCTTACACGAATATCAATCACAAGGTTCAGCAGGTTCAGCGTCGCCACACTCTCAGCGGATACGTCCGTGATGAGAGTGGCGAATCGCTGATCAATGCCACCGTCTATGATCTGACGGATGGCATCGGTACTACATCCAATGAATATGGTTTCTTTTCGCTTACCCTGCCTGAGGGCGAGCACCAGCTCCGCTTTTCGTATGTGGGCTATGCCGACAAGGTGGAGAAGCTGAATCTCTCGAAAGATATGCATCATAATATGGCGCTCCGGGTAGATGGTAAACTGCCTGAGGTGGTGGTAGATGGCGACTTGAACTCTCCGCTTCTTACCACGCAAACCGGCAAGCGCTCCTTTTCGAACAAGGATATCAAGACCGAGTTTGCCCTGATGTCTTCACCGGATGTGGTGAAGACCCTGCAGCGTGTGAGTGGTGTGGCAGAAGGACAGGAGTTGGCAAGCGGACTCTATGTGCATGGCGGTAACGGCGATGAGAACCTTTATCTGATAGATGGTACTCCTCTTTATAATACGAATCATGCGCTGGGTCTTTTCTCCAGTTTCAATGCCGATGTGGTGAAAAACGTGGATTTCTACAAGAGCGGCTTTCCTGCACGATATGGTGGAAGATTGTCGTCGGTGGTGGATGTGCGTACTGCCGATGGAAACATGAATCAGTTTCATGGGGCTTATCGCATCGGACTGCTTGATGCCAGTGTGCAGTTTGAAGGACCTATCCAGAAAGGCAAGACCTCTTATAATATAGGTATGCGCCGTTCCTGGTTGGATCTGCTGTCCCGTCCCTTGACCAAGGCTTTCTCTGAGCCAGACGATAAACTTTCGATAGGTTATTACTTCATGGACTTGAATGCCAAGGTAACCCATCGTTTCAACGACCGTTCGAAAATAGACTTGAGTCTCTATCACGGAAAAGACAGTTGGGACGTGAAGGATGATTATGATGAAAGTAAGGAGGATGGGTATCAACCCAACCAAAGCTATGACAAGGACTTGGTAAAGTCGCAGCTGGATTGGGGAAACTTTAATGTTGCACTCAACTGGAACTACCTGTTCTCTCCGAAGCTCTTTTCAAACATTACAGCGGTGTATTCCCATAATCGTTCCAAGTTGTATTCCTTGGATGATGAGCGTTACATCAATCCTTCGGGAGAGAATGCCACTTCTGTCACTCACTTGGAGCATGGTTATACCTCAACGATTTATGATGCGGGCTATCGTCTGGCATTCGATTACCGTCCGAACCCTCGTCATCATTTCCGTTTTGGAAGCGACTATACGATGCATCTCTTTCGCCCCCAGACAGCTATGCAATTGGATTATACTGGATATGAGGGAAATGCATCAGCCCAAGTTGATACCATCCGAATGAATAGTAGTAATCGTCATGTGGCGCATGAGTGGACGGCATACGCAGAGGATGAAATCAATATCAACCGCAACTGGAGTATGAATGTTGGCTTCAATATGGGCCTTTTTCATATCAGTAATAAGAACTTCTTGAATATCGACCCACGTTTTGCCCTGAAATATCAACTGAGCAATGAGGTGTCGCTGAAGGCTTCCTTTACTCAGATGACCCAGTATGTGCATAAGGTCTCTAACAGCTACTTGTCCTTGCCTACAGATTATTGGGTACCGACTACCCGAAATCTGAAGCCAATGCGTTCTTATCAGTTTGCGGCAGGAATCTATGCCCAGCCCAACCGCCATTGGCTTCTGTCGCTCGAAGGGTATTACAAGTTGTCCAAGCATCTGCTTCAATACAGCAGTTGGGTAGGCATAGAGCCGCCTGCTGAGCATTGGGATTCGCAAGTGATGGATGGCAAGGGGCTCTTCTATGGCGTTGAGGCTGATGCCACTTATCGCACCAATCATCTGACTTTGAGTGGTTCTTATACGCTTTCTTGGAACAAGCGAAAGTATGATGACTTCTATCAGGATTGGTATTACGACAAGTTTGACAACCGCCATAAGTTGAATCTGTCCTTGCGGTATGCGTTTAACAAGAAAGTGAGTTGCTTTGCGGTCTGGAACTATCATACGGGCAATCATGCCACGGTGCCAACCCAGTTGGCGGCATTGCCAAGCTTGCCAGATCAAGAAGGCAAGTATTACGGGAATTGGTGGAATTCCGCCTCTTATGTCTATGCCATCCCCAATAATTTGACGCTTCCAGCTTATCATCGCTTGGACTTGGGATTCGATTTCCGTCATGTCACCAAGCATGGACATGAGCGCATTTGGAATTTGAGCATCTATAATGCTTATTGCCATCTCAACTCGATGTACGTCAAGGTGGACTATAATGAGGTTACGCAGCAGTTTGAGGCGAAAAACAAGGGATTTATTCCAATAATACCTTCATTTAGCTATACTATCAAGTTTTAAAACAAAAGAAATTTCATTGTATATGAATACAAATCATAGAAGAATAAAAATCAATGTAAGTTGGAGATGGGGACTGTTCTTCTTTTTGATGAGCGTGGTCTTTTCTTCTTGCATAGATGATTTTGATGTAAAGAAGCTGCAAGATACTCCCCGATTGGTACTTTATTGTTTTCCTACGGAGGGAGACACCACACTTATTGTTGTAACGAAAAGCTTGCCCGTTTCTTCGTTCAAAGGAGATATAGATACCCAATCACGCTTGCCCGTGGATGCAAGTGTCGTATATAAGGTAAATGGGATGCCACAGGAGGTGAAACGTATCGAAAACATAAAGGAAGCGCAGTCCTTTTCTCAAGTTTCCGATAGTTGGTTTCTTTCTACTCTAATAGGACAGTATTATGCCGTAGGAAAGCAGAAGGCTGGAGATAAGATTGAGGTCCAGGTGTCGGCAGATGGTCTCTCCGAGGTTTCTGCTTCGACTTCCATTCCTGAGAAGGTTGATGTAAATATAGGTGACATCCATTTGCAAGAGAAATCGTCGGATCATGATGTTTATTTCTCGGTAGATAAGTTGGAAGCGACTTTTAGTGACCCTGCTTCAACCACGGATTATTATTCTGTGAAGGTAACTCGCAAGCAGAAATATGGAAACTTGAAAGGTGTTCCCAAAGAAGGCAATAGATGGCAACATGATGTTTATGTTAATAATTACCAAGATTATCTTAATTATTTGGGTAGGGAGGATGAATATGAATGGTGTTTTGATAGTTTGGCATCAAATATCGTTTGGCCTGAGATGGTGACCACCAGTGAGCCATTGATTAACAAGAAGTCAGAGTTGGATAATGATTTCGGCTTTGACGAATACAAATACTTTGATGATGTTTATATCTTCAATGACCGGACGATAAATGGACAGACCTATACGATGCATTTGGAAGTGAACAGTAATGATTCTTATTGGCACACGTATGATGGTTGGGACCGTTTGTTTGGCTTTACTTATAATGTACAACTTTGCAAGGTTACTCCAGAGTACTATCGCTTCTTGAAGAGCATTAACGATGCGCAGAGCAATAGTTGGGCGGACGCTGGATTGATGCAGGTGACACCTACTTATTCGAACGTAAAAGGTGGTTTCGGTGTAGTGGCAGGATTTAATGTCTGTGAAGCTTCGAAGTATATCGCTCCATTGCCATCGGCATCATCGGATAATCAAGGCGGAATATATACCAAATAAAAAAAGTGAGGAGTATGAAAAGAAGTCTTTTTATCATTTTAGGTACCTTGTGCTTTGCCATTGCCGGCAAGGCACAAGGTTCTGATGTTTCTGTTCAAAAGAAGAATACGGGTTATAGTATCTTGAATGATACCATGGAAGCGGTGAAGGATTCTATGACTTTTGAACAGCGTGTGGAGATGATCAATCGCATGAAGCGAAAGCAGGATACCAAACTGCTGCGCTTTGAGGCTGGTATTACGGGCGGATTCTGTGATGCCAATGAAAACAGCTACATGGTTGAGTTGACATTTGCCTATTATCCCTTGACCTATGCAGGCGTTTCCTGTGGAATAGAATGGAACGATAACCACGGGGATAGACCCTTGATGGAACGTTATGAGGATGATGAATATGATCCGAAGAGGGTTATTAAAATCAACCTGACGCCAGGTTTGGCTTTTCGTACTCCTACCTTGTGGTTGAGCAGGCGTCGTTCTGCGGGCTTGATGCTGCATTGCGAGCCGGGACTCTGCATCACGCCATTTTACAATGATAGGGTATCTTTTACCGAAACCAAGGATGCACAAGGTGTGGGGCATCCTGCATCTTATGAAGATGAGCTTTATGGTAATGCAACTATCCGAACCGTCAGTAATCATGGCGGAAAATGGCTGGCTTGGCGCATCAAGTCGGCTTTGACCTTCCGTTCGGGCGACGTGTTTCTGTCTTTGGGATGGCTGACAAGCGACTTCAATATCGAAAATGGCAGAAACAATATCCGCTATACGAAGGGTAAGCGATATAATGGCATCGAGAAGTATAAGCACACCAATACGCTTTTTGCATCTATTACAGGACAATTTTAAAGGAAGAAAGGGATTCTATGATGAAGATCAACAAGAATGAACAGGATTTTGTGCTGAAGTATTTTCAGCCGGGTAAGCTGGATACCTGGAAGGCCTTGCAGAAGGTGAAGGCTCGGGTTGGCATTGCTGATGAAGAGATTTCGCATGCAGCAACTGTATCTTTACGTATGCGTCGCATCCGCTGGATAGCTGTGGCTGCATCTATTCTGGTGCTTTTCACCATAGGAGCCTATACGCTTTTGCAGCCAAAGACGGTGACGCTTTCTGCCGAATCGGAAGTAGTGGCATATCATCTGCCTGATGGAACGAAGGTATCGTTGATGCCTCATTCTTCTCTTTCCTATCAGGAAGATGATTGCAGAAAGGTGGAGATGAGGGGCTGCATCTATTATCAGGTGAAGCATGATGAACAGCATCCTTTCGATGTGATGGGAGAGCATGGACATGTAAGAGTGCTCGGTACCCAGTTTATGGTGGATGAAAGAACGGATGTTCCCGAAGTAATGGTAACCAGTGGAAAGGTGCTTTTCACGGCTCGCAGTTCTGCTGAAGGTGTCTTCCTGATTAAAGGCAAGCGGGCACGTCTGTTGAAAGGGGCTGTCCAGCCTGAGTTGTTGGCTGATTATGATATCAATGATGTGGCATGGGCTACGCATCGACTGCATTTCGACAATACTCCATTATCCGAAGTATTGGAGGAACTTTCTAAATTATCAGGCACAAGATATACGGCTTCTGATGAGAGTAAGCGTTTGACGGGTGATTTCGAAACAGATTCCATTCCACAGGTTATCCAGGTAATAGAAGAAACATTGGGTGTTCAGATACAATAAGTGTTGGATAAAGCATCGCAAAAAGGGACTAACTTATGAAAAGTAGTCAATAAAATGAGAAAATAAGTAAAAAGGTCGCATCTTTCGTATTGATTAAGAGCGAGATTCAAAATAATTTTGTATCTTTGCCCTCGTAACAAATCAAACAATTGATAAATATATAAAAGTATGGACTTTAACAAACTATTCTCATTGGAGGGTAAGGTTGCCCTCGTGACAGGTGCCGCATACGGTATCGGTTTCGCTATTGCTGAGGCTTATGCCAAGGCAGGTGCTAAAATTGCTTTCAACTGCCGCAGCCAGCATCACATGGATCAGGCTCTTGCTGATTATAAGGCTAAGGGTATTGATGCCAAGGGTTATATCTGCGATGTAACAGATGAGGAGCAGGTGAAGAACATGGTTGCTGACATCGAGAAGGAACTCGGCGTTATCGACATCCTGGTTAACAACGCTGGTATCATCAAGCGCATTCCTATGACAGAAATGTCTGTAGATGACTTCAAGCAGGTGATTGACATTGACCTCACTGCACCATTCATCGTATCTAAGGCAGTTATCCCAGGTATGATCAAGAAGGGTCATGGTAAGATTATCAACATCTGCTCTATGATGAGCGAGCTGGGTCGTGAAACCGTTTCTGCATACGCTGCAGCCAAGGGTGGCTTGAAGATGTTGACTCGTAACATCTGCTCTGAGTATGGTGAGTACAATATCCAGTGTAACGGCTTGGGCCCAGGTTATATCGCAACTCCACAGACAGCACCTCTTCGTGAGCGTCAGGCAGACGGTAGCCGTCATCCATTCGACAGCTTCATCTGTGCAAAGACTCCAGCTGGTCGCTGGTTGGAACCAGAGGAGTTGGAAGGTCCAGCTGTGTTCCTGGCTTCTGAAGCATCTAATGCAGTCAATGGTCACATCCTTTATGTAGATGGTGGTATCCTGGCTTACATCGGCAAGCAGCCTAAATAAGATAAGGACCCTATCACAAGGTTAGTTAAATAAAAAATCCCATCCTTGCACAAATTGCGAGGATGGGATTTTTATGATATACAATAATAGGCTATCTGTGAGGATAGTCCTATTATGTTTAAAAATAATCTTTACAATTATTTATTGAGTGCATCAGCCAACTCAGCGCCAGCTTTGAACTTTGCAACCTTCTTGGCAGCAATCTGGATCTTCTCCTTAGTTGCTGGGTTGATACCCTCACGTGCAGGACGCTCGTTTACGCTGAAAGTGCCGAAGCCTACCAACTGGATTTTGTCACCTGCGATGAGAGCTTCCTTCAAAGCGCTTGTTGTAGCATTGAGAGCTGCCTTAGCCTGTTCCTTTGAAATCTCAGCACCTGCTGCAATCTTGTCAATCAATTCTGTCTTGTTCATAATTTTACGTTATTAAATGATTAGTAATTTTTGCCTTTTTGTCCTTTTTGCTTACAAATATAGCTTTTTCCTTTGAAAGTTCAAATAAAAAAAGCAGAAAAGTGATGAAATTATTGAAAATTAAGTGTAATATGCTTATTTTTTGATGTTTTCACGGATATTTTTAGTAATTTTGCCCCCAAATTACAAAAATATTCGATAATTAATTAATAAGAAAGTTTATAGTTATGCGCAATATACCAATAGTTACAAAGAATTTGCTGATAGTGAATGTTGTTGCCTTTCTGGTGTGTCTTTTGATGGGAAAGAACGGACCAGACGGCTATGTGCTCAATGATTTGCTGGGACTTCATTTCTTTTTAGCATCTGATTTCCATATTTATCAGTTGTTTACTTACATGTTTATGCATGGAGGTTTTGAGCATATTATTTTTAATATGTTTGCTTTGTGGATGTTTGGATGTGTTGTAGAACGAGTATGGGGTCCGAAAAAATTCCTTTTTTATTACATCGCATGTGGCGTGGGAGCGGGTCTTTTTCAGGAAGCTGCGCAGGCTGTGCAGTTCTATGTCGTAGCTTCTTCTCAGTTGCCAGGGCTGTCTTTTTCTGATTTGACTGTAGTTGCTCATAATAGTTCTGCTGTGCTTAATCAATGGACTACTGTAGGTGCTTCTGGTGCAATCTATGCCATTTTGTTGGCTTTTGGTATGATTTATCCGAATGAGCGTATTTTTATATTCCCGTTGCCTATACCTATCAAGGCTAAGTATTTTGTTATTGGCTATGCAGCCATAGAACTGTTCTCTGCGTTGGCAACTACAGGTGATGGTGTTGCTCATATTGCCCATTTGGGAGGTATGGTATTTGGATTCTTTATGATTAGATATTGGCGTAAGCAGGTAGATGGTGGTTATGGCGGCTCTCATACGGCTGATGCATTTGATAAGTTAAAGAATATGTTTGGCGGAAAACGTAATACAGGTAAGAGAAACTTTACTTATACCCGTAATGATTCTTATACTTCTCAATACGAGCAGGATGCAGAGTGTACCACCAACGAGAAAGTTGTCTCTCAAGAGGAAATAGACCGTATCTTGGATAAGATAAGGAAAAGTGGATATGATAGTTTGACCAAAGAGGAAAAACAGTCTCTCTTTGATCAGAGCAACAAGTAATATCGTAGATGAAAACTTATGTTTAAAGGATTTAAGGAATTTACTTATCGGATGATTGCTGGTGCCAATGTGGCTACGATAGTAATCATGTTCTTGGTAGGCTTCTCAGATGTCTTGTCACCTGAGAAGCTTGGCATTTTTACAAATGCTGGGCTTACTTTTCCGTTATTCTTGGCAATCAACTTGTGTTTTCTCCTCTTTTGGTTGTTGTTCCGTCCCAAATATGCTACAATACCATTTGTGGGATTTCTGGTATGCTTTGTTCCTGTTCGTAAGTATATGCCCATTAATGTAAATGGTGAGACTCCTTCTAAATGTATCAAGGTGCTTTCATATAATACGTGGAATTTTGGCGACCAGACAGAGGATTCTGAAGGTACTAATATTTCTTTAGCATATATTCAGGAACAAGATGCAGACATTGTTTGTTTGCAGGAAGCGATGCCAACCTCAAGAAATGTTCAGCAGATTGATAGTTTGTTAAAACCGCTATATGCTTTTCAAGATACGACCATGCATCCTGGTGGTGGAAATTGCCTGATGCTCTTGAGTAAATTCCCGATATTATCAAAGGAAATTATTCCTTATCAGTCTAAAGGTAATATGAGTGTGGCTTATCGCTTAAATATCAGGGGTCGAGAAGTGTTATTGGTTAATAATCATCTGGAAACGACTGGTTTAAGTCTGGAAGAAAGAAAGCAGTTTAAAAGACTTGTAGTGGGAAAACTGGAAGTGGATACTGCAGAACATACATCAAAGCTTTTAGTTGTGAAGTTAGCTGAAGCTACCCGAAAGCGTGCCTCGGAAGCTGAGGCTGTGGCCAGCTATCTGAAGCATTATGGGAAAATGAGTAAAATAGTTTGTGGGGATTTTAATGACGGTCCTATTTCCTATGCACATCGGACGATAGCTAATGGATTGACTGATTGCTTTGTTTCCAGTGGCAACGGATTGGGGATTAGTTACCATCATAGTGGATTTTTTGTTCGCATTGACAATATTTTATGTTCAGATGATTGGGAACCGTACGAGTGTAAAGTTGATGATAAAATCGCTGTTTCTGACCACTATCCCATCATTTGTAAGCTAAAAATGAGGGCTAAACATCAAAAATAGCGCAAATTATTCTTATTTACGAAAAAAAATGCGTATTTTTGCACGTCATTATATATGTAGTAACAATAATAAGACTGAAAATAAATAAATTAATAACAATAAAATAGAAATGCAAAACAAAGGAATTGTAATTTGTGTAGCCGTCTTACTGACACTCGCAAGTATCTTCTATTTGTCATTCTCGTTCGCCACACGTTACTATGACGGCGAGGCTGCAAAGATCAAAGACCCTATTGCACAGCAGGATTATAAGGATTCTGTTAAGTACTTGGGTGTTTATTCTTATCAGAACTGCTTGGAGACTCAGATTGGTCTTGGACTTGACCTTAAGGGCGGTATGAATGTAATCCTTGAGATTTCAGTACCTGATGTAATTGAAAACCTTGCCGATCACAAGACCGACGCTGGTTTTACCAATGCCATGAAGGAAGCTAGAGCTCAGGAAGAAGCTAACGGTGGTGACTTCGTGTCACTTTTCATTAACGCTTATCACAAGAGCGCACCTGGTCATAAACTTGCAGAAGTGTTCGCAACTCAGCAGTTGCAGGGCAAGGTTTCTCCTCAGAGCAGCGATGCAGAGGTAGAGAAGGCTATCCGCGCTTCTGTACAGGATGCTATCGACAACTCATTCAATGTTGTCCGCACCCGTATCGATAAGTTCGGTGTTGTTCAGCCTAACATCCAGAAGCTGGAAGGTCAGCAGGGCCGTATCATGGTAGAAATGCCTGGTATCAGCCAGCCTGAACGTATGCGTAAGATGCTTCAGGGTAGTGCTAACCTTGAGTTCTGGGAGACATATAACTCAGAGGAAGTTGCTCCTTATCTCCAGCAGCTCGATACTCGTATTGCCAATGGCGATAATGGTGAGGAGAAGAACGATTCTGTAGCCGCTGATTCTGCTGCAGCTAAGAAGGAAGTAGCTAAGGCTGAGCCTAAGAAGGCTGAGGCTAAGTTCTCTATCAAGAAGAAGGACGATGCTGCTGCCAAGGTAGGCGAGGATGCTCAGAATGCTGCTGCCATCAAGGCACACCCACTGTTGGCTCGTTTGCAGCTCGGTGGAGGTTTGAGTATTGTTGGTTATGCCAGCGTTCGCGATACAGCTGCTATTAACAAGATTATCTACTCTGCTGAGGCTAAGCGCCTGCTGCCTTCAGACTTGCGTTTGCTCTGGAGTGCTCAGCCTGCTGACAATATCAAGATGAAGAACATCTATGAACTTCACGCTTTGAAGGTGACAACTACTACAGGTCGTGCTCCATTGGAGGGTGATGTCATCACAGACGCTAAGGATGAGTTCGATCAGATGGGTTCTCCTGTTGTAAGCATGAAGATGAATACAGAGGGTGCCCGTAAGTGGGCTCAGATGACCAAGGCTAACGTGGGCAAGGCTATTGCTATCGTTTTGGATGGTGTAGTTTACTCTGCTCCTCGTGTAAACGGTGAGATTGATGGTGGTAATTCTCAGATTTCCGGTAACTTCACTATCGAAATGACCAAGGACTTGGCTAATACATTGAAGTCTGGTCGTATGCCAGCTCCTGCACGTATCGTTCAGGAGGAGGTTGTAGGTCCTACTCTCGGTGCACAGTCTATCCAGATGGGTATCATCTCATTCGTTGTTGCTTTCGTTCTCTTGATGGTTTACATGGTGATGATGTACAACATGATTCCTGGTATGATGGCTAACTTGGCATTGCTCGTCAATGTATTCTTCACACTCGGTATCCTGACGTCATTCCAGGCAGCCTTGACATTGCCAGGTCTTGCCGGTATGGTCTTGTCTCTGGGTACTGCCGTGGATGCCAACGTGCTTATCTATGAGCGTATCAAGGAGGAGCTTCGCTCCGGTAAGGGTATGAAGCAGGCGGTAGCTGCCGGTTATGGTAATGCTTTCTCTGCTATCTTCGACTCTAACTTGACATCTTTGATTACTGGTGTTATTCTGTTGACTGTTGGTACAGGTCCTATCCGTGGTTTCGCTACTACCTGGATCATCGGTATCATCGTTTCATTCTTCACAGCTGTGTTCCTCACACGTCTGGTTTACGACTATAAGTTGAACCACGACAAGTGGATGAACTGCAAGTTTGATACTCCTATCTCTCACAACCTGATGCAGGGCAAGAAGTATAAGTTCATGTCTATGTATAAGACTACCTTCACCGTAGCTGTCGTAGCTGCAGTGGTATTCATTGGTAGCTTCTTTGTTCGTGGCTTGAGCAAGAGTATCGACTTCACTGGTGGTCGTAACTATGTAGTACAGTTCGAGAATCCTGTAGAGCCTGAGCAGATTCGTACTGTTCTTGGCGATGCATTCGTTAATGCAGACGGCACCAAGGCAACTACTGGCGCTATTGCTATCGGTACAGACGGTAAGACCATCCGTGTATCTACCAACTATATGATTGAGAGCAACGACCCAACTGTTGATGACAAGGCAGAGACCATTCTCTATACAGCCTTGAAGAAGGCTAATTTGGTATCCCAGAAGAATGTCGATGCATTCAAGAATCCAGATGTTCGTCAGGGTGGTTCTATCATCAGTAGTACCAAGGTAGGTCCTTCTGTCGCTAGCGACATCACATGGGGAGCTATCAAGAGTGTAATCTTTGCATTGTTCGCCATCTTCATTTACATCCTGCTTCGTTTCCGCAACGTAGCCTTCTCTGTAGGTTCTACTGTAGCTTTGGCATTTGATGCCTTGACCGTTATCGGTTTCTACTCACTCCTGTGGGGTCTCGTTCCATTCTCATTGGAGATTGATCAGACCTTCATCGGTGCTATCCTGACTGTGGTAGGTTACTCTATCAACGATAAGGTGGTTGTGTTCGACCGTATCCGTGAGAACTTGAAGTTGCATCCTAAGGGCGACCGTCAGCAGCTCTTCAATGCATCTATCAATGAGACATTGGCTCGTACCATCAATACATCTACATCTACATTGCTCGTGTTGCTCTGTATCTTCATCCTCGGTGGTGACAGCATCCGCAGCTTCTCATTCGCAATGATTCTGGGTGTTGTATTCGGTACATTGTCTTCTATCTTCATTGCTTCTCCTATGGCTTACATCGTTCTTGGTCGCAAGATCAAGGAGGAGCCAGCTGAGGAGGTTGCTGTTGCAGAAGTTAAGTAAAAAGTTGTTTTATCTTATTTCCATCTGGTGAAAACTGGATGGAAATAGATAACGGCAAATACTATAAATAACAAAAGGTCGCTTCCTGGTTTCCAGGAGCGACCTTTTATGGTTTTTACCAGATGATTCCGGTAAATAAGGTTTGTAGTAGAAGAAGTGGTCCCACCGAGAATCGAACTCGGATCAAAGGTTTAGGAAACCTCCGTTCTATCCATTAAACTATGGGACCTTCCCTTGCTAAAACAGTCAGATCTTTCTGCGTTTTGCAATTTGACTGCAAAGATACATCAAATCATTGACACGACAAAATTATTAACTATGTTTTTATCATTGTTGTTATCAAGTTTCCTCACTTTTGTTGAGTTAAACTGTGAAAATCTCTTCGATACGAGTCATGATTCGCTTAAAAATGATGTTGAGTTCCTTCCAGAAAGCAACTATCATTGGACTCCCGTCCGCTATTGGCGTAAACTGAATCATCTGTCTCAAACGATAGTTGCTTTGGGCTATGAAGATTACTCAGTCAAGCATATAAGCAATAATGGAGAAATGGCAACTCATGTTGCTAACTCGATGACTGATTCTGGCAAAAAATGGAAACTTCCGGATTTCGTTGCTCTTTGTGAAGTGGAAAATGATAGCGTGTTGTTTGATTTGACCAAGCGCTCTGCTCTTCGTACGGCAGGTTATGAGTACGTGATGACGAATTCTCCTGATGAGCGTGGCATTGATGTTGCTCTCTTGTATCAGCCCTTTTCTTTTGCTTTGATTCATTCCTGGTCTATTCGTATCAAGCGATTACCCCATTCGCGTCCTACGAGAGATATATTATATGCTTCCGGTCGGATCATGAGTGATGATACTTTACATATATTTGTGGTTCATGCACCGAGTCGTAGAGGTGGCGAATTGGTATCCAGACCTTATCGTATGCAGGTAGCCAATCAACTGGCAGCTGCCGTTGATTCTATCTATGCAATCAATGATAGTGCCAAAATTATTGTGGCAGGAGATTTCAATGATTATCACGACTCTCCTGCACTTGAATATCTTTATCAGCATCATCTTATTAATATATCTTCTAAAGCTAAAGGGAGTAATGGTGCTAAGGCTACTTATCGTTGGCATGGTGAATGGAGAAGTCTTGACCAGATTCTGCTGAGTGAATCGATGCAGCATCAGGAAAATGTCTGCAGGATAGGTGATTTGCCTTTCTTGCTCGAAGATGATGAGAAATATGGCGGTAAAAAACCTTATCGCACCTACCTGGGTCCGAGGTATTTAGGAGGTTACAGCGATCATCTTCCATTGGTGGCTCGCATCCGGATAGATGATAAATAAGGCATGATTTGCTTGACTTTTCTCAAAAAAGGAGGTGTAAAATGCACTTTTTTGTGAAAAAGCTTGCATATATTGCACAAAATTCGTAATTTTGCGCACGATTTACAAACATATAGTATTAAGATAACAATGACTCACAATTTGTTAAAAGGCAAGCGTGGCATCATCTTCGGTGCACTCAATGAGGAATCAATCGCTTGGAAAGTAGCCGTTAAGGCTGCTGAAGAGGGTGCTACCATCGCACTCAGTAACACAGCAATGGCTTTGCGTATGGGTACGCTGGATAAGCTCGCTGAACAGATCAACGCTCCTATCATCGCAGCGGATGCGACCAGCGTTGAGGATTTGGAAAAGGTATTCACTGAGGCTCAGGAGAAGCTCGGTGGCAAGATTGACTTCGTGCTCCACTCTGTTGCTATGAGCCCTAATGTTCGTAAGCATCGTACATACGATGATCTCGACTACAATTTCTTGAATAAGACTTTGGATATTTCTGCTATCTCTTTCCACAAGATGTTGCAGGTAGCCAAGAAGTTGGATGCTATCAATGAGTGGGGTTCTGTAGTAGCTCTCACTTACGTAGCTTCTCAGCGTACTTTCTTCGGTTACAACGATATGGCTGATGCCAAGAGCATGCTCGAGAGCATCGCACGCAGCTTCGGCTACATCTATGGTCGTGAGAAGCATGTCCGCATCAATACCATCTCTCAGAGCCCTACAGCTACAACAGCAGGTAAGGGTATCAAGGATATCGCGAATATGATGGACTTTGCTGACAAGATGTCTCCACTCGGAAATGCGGTAGCAGAGGATTGCGCTAACTATTGCGTAATGATGTTCTCTGACTTCACCCGCAAGGTAACTATGCAGAACCTCTTCCACGATGGCGGTTTCTCATCTATGGGTATGAGCCTCCGTGCCATGAACCAGTATGCTAAGGATATGACTCCTTACGAGGATGAGAATGGTAAGGTTATCTACGGATAATTGAAAAAATAAGGAAAGGATGATGTATTACACATCATCACATCTACTCATAATAGGCAATACATGCTGTTTCCTACAGGGAAAGCGGTGTATTGCCTATTTGTCTTTTGGTTCACATCGAACGGTGCGAGCACATGCGTCGAACGTCGTAAATGCTCACATCGTACGACGCACAAGCATGCTTCGCTCGGTGCACGGCGTGTGATATGCATACTTTAAACTATATGAATAACAGCCTGGCAGAGTCTTGATTTGTTAATTATACAGCTGAAGGGAAACCTTCTTCCTTTTGAATATGTGCTTAGATTAGTTTTAATAGTTGTTTCTTGTATATTATAGATGCAATATTCTTCCTGTTTTTGAGTTTATTTATATATAATAAGGTGTAAATTGTCAATTCAAGAAAGAATATAATGAAAAAGAACATTGCTATTGTGATGATGTTGTTGCTTTCTGCTATAGGAGCAATGGCACAAGGTGAGGAGAATCCTGTAGGAAGATTTTCTGTGATTCCTCGTATCGGTGTGGCTATCGCAAATCTGAGTGATAATTCCATTTATCTGACAACAGAAAACGGCAGGGAGGTGAAGTCAAAGAATCAGACTGGATTCTTGGGCGGACTTGATGTGGAGTATCGTGCCACAGACTATCTGAGTGTTTCTCTAGGTGCTTGTTATGTCCGTCAGGGTGCCCGATGGGGTGATTATGAGATGGCCGAAAATGGGAACGTCGTTAATAATGGCATCAAGAAATATACGGGTGTCAAGAATCATCATCTGAATCTTGACTATGTTCAGATTCCTTTGATGCTGAAAGCATACGTGGCTCCTCAGTTTGCCATCATGGCTGGTGCACAGGTGGGTTTCTTGTGCGGTGATGGCAAGATGTTGTCGGAAGAAACAGAGTTGGAGAAGGATAATAAGACTGGTTCTACTCTTTACAAGGAAAGCCGGGAAGTGGAGAGTATTTACGCTGCCAAGAAGGTGAATGTGTCTATTCCTGTGGGTTTATCGTATGAGTATATGAACGTTATTCTGGATGCCCGCTATCATATAGGTTTAACCAAGGTAAATAAGGAGGATGCTGGAGATTCCAAGAATAAGGTATTCACCTTTACGATAGGCTATCGCTTTGCGCTTTAATAAGAAAAAGCTCTATATCCTCAGTATTGAAGATATAGAGCTTTTTAGATTTTTATTTAAAAAAGGCTTCTTTTGTTCTTATTCCAAAGGACTTTTAGCCTTTTGTTTCTCAAAGATTAACCTACCTGGCTTCCTGGCTTAACCTTGCCAAGGAGTGAAGTAACATTCAAAGTGCCGTCGAAGTTGACTGCAGAGAGAATCATACCCTGGCTCTCGATGCCCATCATCTTGCGAGGAGCAAAGTTGGCTACGAACAATACGTCCTTGCCGATCAGCTGCTCTGGCTCGTAGTAAGCTGCGATACCTGAGCAGATGGTGCGCTCTACGCCAGAACCATCGTCGATAGTGAACTTCAGGAGCTTCTTAGACTTCTTTACCTTCTCGCAGTTCAGGATGTGACCTACGCGGATATCGAGTTTTTCGAAATCGTCAAAGCTAACTTCTGGCTTGATAGGAGCTGCCTGGTAAGAAGCCTCCTCGTTGGCCTTCTTGGTGTCAGCAAGCTTCTGGAGCTGTTTTTCTATTACCTCATCCTCAATCTTCTCGAAGAGCAATTCTGGCTCACCGAGCTGGGTACCAGCCTTGAGCAGATCTGTGCTGCCGAGCTGAGTCCACTCGAAGTTAGGCATATTGATCATCTTGCGGAGTTTCTCAGAAGAGAATGGCAAGAATGGCTCGAAGGCGATGGCAAGGTTGGCTACCAACTGGAGGGAGATGTTCAGGATGGTCTCCACACGCTTAGGATCGGTCTTCCAAACCTTCCAAGGCTCACACTCTGTGATGTATCTGTTACCGATACGAGCCAGGTTCATAGCCTCTTTCTGAGCCTCACGGAACTTGAATACGTTGAGATACTGCTCTACCTTCTCCTTCACGTCCTTGAACTCAGCGATGGCCTTCTCGTCTACCTCCTGTAATTCACCGCAGGCAGGAACTACGCCGCCCCAATACTTCTTGGTGAGCTGGAGGGCACGGTTTACGAAGTTACCGTAAACGGCAACCAACTCAGAGTTGTTGCGCTCCTGGAAATCCTTCCAGGTAAAGTTGTTGTCCTTGGTCTCAGGCGCATTGGCTGTCAATACATAGCGCAATACATCCTGCTTGCCTGGCAAATCTACGAGATACTCGTGCAACCATACAGCCCAGTTGCGGGATGTTGAAATCTTATCATCCTCCAGGTTCAGGAACTCGTTGGCTGGTACGTTGTCTGGCAAGATATAGTCGCCGTGAGCCTTCAGCATAGTAGGGAAGATGATGCAGTGGAACACGATATTGTCCTTACCGATGAAGTGAACAAGACGAGTTTCAGGATCCTGCCACCACTTCTGCCATGTTCCCCACTTTTCTGGATGAGCATCGCAGAGTTCCTTGGTATTTGAGATGTAACCGATAGGTGCATCGAACCAAACGTAGAGCACCTTGCCTTCTGCTCCCTCTACAGGAACCGGAATACCCCAATCCAGGTCGCGGGTCATGGCACGTGGCTGAAGATCCATATCCAACCAACTCTTGCACTGACCGTAAACATTGGTACGCCACTCCTTGTGACCTTCCAGAATCCACTTTTTCAACCAATCCTGATACTTGTTCAATGGAAGATACCAGTTCTTGGTAGGCTTCTTCACGAGGCCATGACCAGGGTTGTTCTTGTTGGTAGGGTTGATGAGCTCCTCAGGAGAGAGGGTAGCACCACATTTCTCGCACTGGTCACCATAGGCACCTTCAGCACCGCAGCGAGGGCAAGTGCCCACGATGTTACGGTCGGTAAGGAATTCGCCTGTTACCTCATCACAGAACTGCTCCTCTACCTTTTCCTCCAATACACCCTTGTCGTAGAGAGTGCGGAAGAAATCAGAAGCAAACTTATTGTGAGTAGGCGAAGTGGTACGGCTGTAAATATCAAAAGAGATGCCGAAATCCTCGAAACTCTTCTTGATGAGGTTGTGATAGCGGTCAACAACCTCCTGTACTGTAATACCTTCCTTCTTGGCACGGATGGTTACTGGTACACCATGCTCGTCGCTACCGCCGATGAAAACAACGTCTTGCTTCTTGAGACGGAGATAGCGAACATAGATATCGGCTGGCACGTAAACACCTGCCAGGTGACCGATATGAACACCACCGTTGGCATAAGGCAATGCTGCGGTAACGGTGGTACGTTTGAAATTCTTTTGTTCCATATTAGCTAATATATTTTTGTTATTTGCCTGCAAAATTACAAAAAAATGTTGGAAAGTAGAAAGGATTGGCGCTCCTTTTTCTTACTTATCTATATAATAAGGTGGGATTTTGTGTGGAAAATGGATAAAAAGGGCTAAAACAGAATAATAAGTAGAGTTGTCCGAAAATAAAAAAGACCCTAAGCAGTTGAGCTTAGAGTCTTTTTTTTATTATCATTTACTATTTTTATCTGTTATTGTTTTCTTTTGTTTTCTTGTTTTTTCTCTATGATAGAGAAGTTATTACCCTGTTTCGTCTTGTTATCCTAATATCCTTCTTTTTATGTTGATGATGATAGGATAATTCTTACATTACATTCATGTAGGCGATAACAGCCAACTCTGCAATAAGAATAACGAAACCAATCTTCTTAACTAATTCTGTAATTTTAAAAATGCAATTCATATTCTATATAGTTTTGTTGTTTGTAATTTACCCCTTACACTTATGTGCTTGGTTCTTTTTTTCGATTGCAAAGGTAGTGATTTCTCTGTTATCTGTGGGGTAAATATTGATTTTCCGGGGTATAAATTGTTTAGAATATAGGTAAAAACAATAGGTTTTGCTACGATAAGGGTAAAATTTACCCTAAATGAACTCCGTCTCCGTTTTCAGAATGGATGTCTTTTTATCTGTATTTCTTGCGTTGTAAAAATGAGGGCTGTCTGTTATGTACAACAAAAAAGCCTTAACGAACCCCTTTAAAGGTGCGCTAAGGCTTTTTTGAACCAGGAATGTATATTTCTGGTGCAATTGATTGATAACCTCCCTTATACTTATTATAATGTCTTAAAGACTCATATAGGCAATGACAGCTAACTCTGCGAGCAAGACTACCATACCTATTTTTTTTACTGCTGATGTAATTTTAAAAATGCAATCCATGATCTTAAAAGTTTTTGTTGTTAATAATTGACCACTACGTTGCCGTATGATCTTGTTTACGAATGCAAAGTTAGGGCTTTTTTGTTAATGTATGGGGTATTTATTCTTGTTTTTGGAGTAAAAATGTGTCTTTGTTGTTAAAAAACAACAGTTATTACCTCTGTTGTGATAGAAATTACTCCCATTGTGATGTCTTTTTCTTTATATTTATGCAGTATAAGAGGGCGATAATGCGTTTTTATCCAACATTTTTGTCACAATTGTCCTCTTTCTGCCCAGTCTCCTCTGTCTAATGTACGGTAACCTATGGCTTCAGCAAGATGTTGAGGCTCTACGTTCTCACAACCAGCCAGGTCGGCGATTGTTCTTGCCACTTTCAAAATTCTATTATATGCCCTGGCAGATAGGGACAGTTTCTCCATGGCCATGCGCAGGAGGTTGATTCCTTCCTCTGTCGGTTCTGCAAACTGGTGAATCATCCGTTCCGTCATTTGAGCATTGCAATGAATGCCCTTGAAGTCTTTGAATCTGTTGGCTTGAATCTCCCTGGCTTTTATCACTCTCTCCCTGATATTTGCGCTAGGTTCGCCTGGCGCAGCTTTGGAGATGTCCTTGAACGGTACAGGACTTATTTCGCACTGTATGTCTATTCTGTCAAGCAGCGGTCCTGATATTTTATTCATGTATCGTTGGATTTGTCCTGGTGTGCAGACGCATTTGTGGGTAGGGTCACCGTAATAGCCGCATGGACATGGGTTCATGCTTGCTACAAACATGAAGGAGCATGGGTAGTCTATGGAATATTTTGCCCTGCTGATGTTGATGTGGCGATCTTCCAATGGTTGTCGCAGTACTTCAAGGGTTGTTTTGTTGAATTCCGGAAGTTCGTCGCAGAAGAGCACGCCGTTGTGCGCCAATGATATTTCGCCCGGCTGAGGACTGGTTCCTCCACCGACTAGGGCTACTTGTGAAATCGTATGGTGAGGTGCTCTGAATGGTCGTTGGGAAATGAGTGAGACATTCTTGCCCAGTTTTCCTGCAATAGAGTGGATCTGGGTTGTTTCCAGGCTTTCTGATAAGGTTAGAGGAGGAAGGATGGATGGCAGTCTTTTTGCCATCATGGATTTGCCTGATCCCGGAGGGCCTACCATGATAAGGTTATGACCGCCTGCAGCAGCCACTTCCAGTGCACGTTTTACGTTTTCCTGTCCACGTACATCTGCATAGTCATAGTCGCAATGAGTCTGGTTCTCGTAGAATTCCTTCCGCGTATCTACGATGGTTGGTTCTGGTGCAGACTGGTCGCTGAGAAACTGGATTACTTCAAAGAGGTTTTTCATGCCGTAAACCACAAGATTGTTTACGACAGCTGCTTCCCGGGCATTCTGTTCCGGTACAATAAGTCCTTTGAAATGTTCTGCTCTGGCTCTGATAGCGATAGGAAGTGCGCCTTTTATGGGTTGCAATGTGCCGTCAAGGCTCAGTTCTCCTACCATCATGTATTCTTTCAAGTGCTCTTCTGGAATATTCCCGTTTGCGCCCATGATGCCTATTGCCAACGGTAGGTCGAAGCTGCTTCCTTCCTTTCTGAGATTGGCAGGAGCCAGATTGATGGTAATATCCGCAATCGGGAATTTGAAGCCACTATATTGTAGGGCAGCCGCAATGCGGTCACGGCTTTCCCTTACTGCCTCATCTCCCAGGCCGGTAAGATGATACATGACACCCTTGTTCAGGCTTACTTCTACGGTTACAGTAGTGACTTCCAAGCCATTAACTGCTGCACAATATGCTTTTACTAACATATGGCTACTAGTTTTAAAGGTTTATGGTATGGCTCGATGTTTTTACTTGAGCAATTCGTCGAGCTTATTGTAAAGCTCTTGCCTTTTCATGCCTCGGGCGATGATTTTTCCATTCTGTAGCAGAATGATATTTGGCAGGGATTTGAGTCCCAGTTTGTTCAGGGTCTTGTCTTCCATCATCTCTCCGTTGCAGATAGTTGGAGAAGTGATGGAATCTCGCTTGATGTTCTGCTTGCATTCATATTTGCTGGCGTCCAGGCAGAATCCCATCAGCTTGAGCCTTCCGTTAGCTTTCTTCTGGCGTCTCTTGAGTTCTCTCTGAAGTTCCTGACTGTCATAGTTGTATGATGCCCATGTATAGATGACCGCCACTGGAGCACTACTCAAATCGGCAGATGAAACCATTTTGCCATTCAGGTCGTAGGCTGTAAATGTTGGCAACTGTTTTCCTACGCTGCTGTTTTTGGTATCGGTTGCCCATGTCTTCATTTTACCGAATAGAGGATTCTTTCCCTGTTCTTTTTCAAGAAGTGCAAGGAGAGAAAGTGCTTTGTCGTAGTCGGGTGAAGAATTGGCAAAGAAATACTTTCTTATCAGGTATAGGCTTACAACAGATTTTGTGTTTGCCTTGATGAAATCTTCAGCATGTTTTTTCTCCTGTGGAGGAGTGTCGTTGAGGATGCTTTGACGGAACTTGGTCATGAGTTCATTGGTCTTAGTGCCCTTCACTTCCATTTCCTTCAGGTGAGAAGCGTCCGCCTTGATATCTACCGACTTTCCTGATTCAGCAAAGATAGGCTGTTCAGAGAAGTTTGGGAATATAATCATGATGGTGTAGTTTTCCTTGCATGGTTTTTCGAAAGAGAAACGGCCACCTTGTACTTTGATAGTGTCCATACCTTCAAAGCCTCCATCCGGACTATAAACATAAAATTCACCTTGGTTCATGTGAAGAAATTTGCCTTCAATTTGAAAATAACCACTTCTTGCCCCACATGAGGTAAGTATTAAAACTGAAATAAAATATATGATGTAAGCAAATTTTTTCATAATGAAAAACTTTAAGGAGTGCCGCGAGCGGGACTCGAACCCGCACAGCCATTACTGGCCAAGGGATTTTAAGTCCCTCGTGTCTACCAATTCCACCATTGCGGCATGGTAAACGTTAAGAGTTAGAGCGGAAAACGGGACTCGGACCCGCGACCCCAACCTTGGCAAGGTTGTGCTCTACCAACTGAGCTATTTCCGCATTGTTGCGATTGCAAAGGTAATGCTATTTCTCCATTCTACCAAAAGATTTACATTTTTTAAGACGAAGATTCCTCATTTTTTTCGTTTTATGGCTTAAAATGTAGCATTTTTCTCTTAATTACCTACTGTCAGCAAGCTTCCGTTGCCCGAATAAACCACTCTGTATCTCATGAGTGCTTTGTCGTTTTTCCCTTGACCGCCACTTGTTATCGTGCCGTTTTCCAGGTTATAAACTCTTTTGCATTTGTTGCAAACAACTGATTGGCGGTTTCCTGTCCATTCCAGCGGATAGTTGGTTCCTCCATATTGCTGGATGCAGTTGGGGCATTGACGGTCCCAGGCAGCGTAACCGTTGAAGTTGGTTGTTCCCAAGATAAAGCCGTTTTTTGTTGCGTCGGTTGTATTGCTTCCAGCGCCCATGTGGCTATAGTTGGCGTAATTTTCCTTGGCAGTTGAGAGGATGATAGTCTCCGTATGATTTCTGCCGTCGTTCAGGGTAGAGTAGATGTTCCAGACTCCGTTTACCCTTTTGGCACTAACCATGGTGTAGGTTCCTGCGCCACTCAATGCAGTAACAATGCTGCAGTCTAGATGATATTGGGTTCTGAAGATAAACTGGCACAGGTATTGTGTGCTGATGGTGTTTTCTGCATCGCACGAACAAAGTAAGAGCATAGCTATTCCAGCCATGCTCTTCACCTTATTATATATATATACCTTATTATATATGCTATTCTTCATACAGAAGCCTTTTCTGTTTTTATTTCAAGAGTTCCTTTTCTGCATTCTCCATGCGTTCGAAGTGGAATTCTGAGAGTGTTTTCTCCATCAGTTCCTGAATCTTGTCGTTGCAGAGATTGCCGATACTTCCCTCGTGAGTATGATGAATGTCCTTGTTTGGCTTGAATTCGCCTGCTTCAATTTTCAGTCCCACAGTCTTGTAGGCGTCACGGAAAGGCATTCCGTTGGCAGCAAGCTGGTTCACTTCCTCTACAGAGAACATTGGGTCGTAGCGAGGATCATCGAGAATATGCTCGTTCACCTCCATCTTGTTGATGATGTAAGCAGCCATCTGCAGGCAGTCCTTCAACTCGTCGAAGGCAGGAAGGAACACTTCCTTGATAATCTGAAGGTCGCGGAAGTAACCCACTGGCAGGTTGTTCATGATGAGCATCACCTGCTGAGGCAAGCTCTGCAGCTTGTTGCTCTTGGCGCGAATCAGCTCGAATACGTCAGGGTTCTTCTTGTGAGGCATGATGCTGGAACCGGTGGTGCACTCCTTAGGCAATTTCACGAAGCCGAAGTTCTGGCAGTTGAACATGCAGGCATCGAAAGCCATCTTTGCCAGTGTTCCTGCCACGGTAGCCATGGCGAAAGCCACGTTGCGCTCCATCTTTCCTCTGCCCATCTGAGCATAAACCACATTATAGTCCATGCTGTCGAAACCGAGAAGCTCGGTAGTCATGGTGCGGTTCAGTGGGAATGAGCTTCCGTAGCCTGCAGCACTACCCAACGGGTTGCGGTTGGTCATGCGGTAAGCTGCCTGGAGGAAGAGCATGTCGTCGGCAAGTCCCTCAGCATAAGCGCCAAACCAGAGTCCGAATGATGAAGGCATCGCCACCTGCAGGTGGGTGTAGCCCGGCATCAGAACATCCTTGTACTGGTTGCTCTTCTGAATCAGCTCGTCGAAGAGAATCTTCACGGCGTCCACAATCTCCTTCAACTCATGACGGGTGAAGAGTTTGAGGTCTACCAGAACCTGATCGTTGCGTGATCTTCCCGAATGAATCTTTTTACCCATGTCGCCCAGTTTCTGGGTGAGCATCAGTTCTACTTGGGAATGAACATCCTCCACGCCGTCTTCAATGACGAACTCGCCCTTGTCGGCGATGGCGTAGATATTCTTCAATTCTGCGAGGAGCTGTGCCAGTTCATCCTTCTCCAGGAGTCCGATGCTTTCGAGCATGGTGATGTGCGCCATACTTCCCAGTACGTCGTACTTGGCGAGATAGAGGTCGAGCTCACGGTCGCGGCCTACGGTGAATCTTTCGATTTCCTTGTTTACTTCAAAGTTCTTTTCCCAAAGTTTATGTGCCATAATTTCTTTATTTTTAATCCTGGTAAGGAATCATCGCCAGGGCGTCGGCAATTTTCTCGATGCCTTCCTGCAATGGCTTCTTCACCATACCCTTGATAAACATGTTGAGCTCTGCCTTGATGGTGAGTTTCATCTTGCATGAGAATTCTCCTGTAGGGAGCAGCTGAATCCAGAAGTTGAATGGGATAGGGCTGTTCTCTGTCTCGAACTTGATGGTTTTTGGAAAATCTCTGTCGATGATGCGCATCTTCAGGTCGCCCACCATAGGAGCGTTGATAGTGATGCTGTCGCTGTCGAATCTCAGGTCCTTGAGTTTCTCCATTTCCTTTCTCTTGTCCTCAGGAATCTGGTCTTTCACCTGCTCGAAGCGGTCCTTGAGCACCTGCAGGTTGTTGAGGTCGCTCAAAGTATTAAAAACAGATTCCTGCTTGTGAGGAATCTGTTTGATATTACTTTCGAATGTACTTGTACTCATTATTGATGGGTCAAAAATTACTTCTTCCAGTTAGCTGGGTCCTTGCGCCACTCGTGGAGCAACTCTACGTCTTCCTGCTTGATGTAGCCAGTCTCCAAAGCCTCTTCCACTACGTGCTCGTAGTCAGTCAGAGTAACCAACTTCACGTTAGCATCAGCGAAAGCCTTCTCTGCTATAGGGAAACCGTAGGTGTAGCTAGCTACCATACCCACAATCTCGTTGCCGTTCTTGCGGAGCGCCTCTACAGCCTTGAGTGAGCTGCCGCCTGTAGAAATCAAATCTTCTACAACAACGACCTTAGCCTTAGGGTCGAGCTCACCTTCGATGAGGTTCTGCATACCGTGATCCTTTGGTTTAGAACGGACGTAAACGAAAGGCAAGTGCAACTCGTCAGCAACCAAGGCACCCTGTGCGATGGCACCTGTAGCCACACCGGCAACAGCGTCAGCCTCTGGGAACTGCTCCAGGATGGCGTGTACGAGCTCGAGCTTCACATAGTTGCGGAGTTCAGGGAAAGACAATGTCTTGCGATTATCACAATAGAAAGGAGACTTCCAGCCAGAAGCCCAAGTGAAAGGATCGTTAGGCTGCAATTTGATAGCCTTAACCTTCAATAACTTAGATGCGAATTCTTTCTTCAGTTTGTCCATAATTATAAGGAATTAATAATTAATTTTTGGCAAAGGTACTACAAAAAAGTGAGTTATTGCCACAAAGATGCGATTTATTATATATTTTTTATACCTCAAGCCCGTTTTTCTGCTGTTTTCGACTATTCTTCCGTTCTTTTTTTATTCCTTCGTCCATCCTACGGATGTGAAGCTGAATTTCATTTTGCCGGCTTTCATGAGTTCCTGGCAGCAGGCGTTGACGGTAGCTCCCGTGGTGCAGACGTCGTCTACGATGAGAAGATGTTTGCCCGTCAGGTCTGTGATGGGGTGCTTTCTGCCTTTCTCATCGTGATAGTATGTAGCAAGCTGGAATGCATGTTCCACGTTCTCCTGTCTTTGCCATTTGTTCTTGTGGGTTTGACTTTCGGTGAAGACTTCCCTTCTTACCGCATCGATGATGATGGGCAGCAGGGTTTGCCTCCTGATGCCTAGGGCTATTTGTTCGCTTTGATTATAGCCACGTTTCTCCTTCCTTTTGGGTGTCAGTGGAATGGGGATGATGGCGTCAATTCCTTCAAAGAATTTTCTCTCGATTCCTTCTTTGCCAATCATTTCTCCCAAGAAGAAGCCTGCATCCGGTCTGTCTCCATATTTCAGGGCATAGACAGACTGGCTGGCAGGCGAATGGCCCTGGTAATAAAACAAGGAGGCGCATCGTTCGATGGGAATATGTGCCCAGAATATCTTGATCATCTCGTTCTCGTATGGATTTTCCCAGGTATCTGTACGAGGCAAAGTCGAGAGGCAGGATGTGCAGAGCATTTCTTCCGGCCCATGAAGGCGTCTGCCACACATCAGGCAGTGGCGGGGAAAGAGCAGGTCTAGTAATTTCCCTAATAGGCTGATTTGCATTACTTCTTTACTTTGAACTTTGAATTTTGAACATTGAACTTTATGATTAGTAAAGCCGTTGAATTATTCACTCTTCGTTCTTCACTTTCTTCGCTTTGAACTTTATGATTAGTAAAGCCGTTGAATTATTCACTCTTCGTTCTTCACTTTCTTCGCTTTGAACTTTATGATTAGTAAAGCCGTTGAATTCTTCACTCTTCACTCTTCGTTCTTCACTTTCTTCCCTAGAAGTCTTCTTCTTTCATCTTGTCGATGCATTTGTGAATTACATCCATGCTGTAACCTCTGCCAAGGGCAAAACGGATGAGTTTCATGGAGCGCTCATAATCGTTTTTAGCCTTGATGTTCTTATATTTGCTTTTCATCAGGGGCAGGAGGGTTTCCGTGTACATATCGTCCTCGATTTCCTCGAAGATGGGGTCGGAGATTTCCTTGGGAATATGTTTCAGCCAGAGTGCCTGCTCCACCTTCCTTCGTCCCCACTTGTTATATTTTATCTTGTCGTTGATGAAGAAGCGGGCAAAGCGCTCATCGTCGATAAATTTCTTCTGAGTCAGAAATTCCATGTTTCGGGCGATGGCTTCCTCTTCCAGTCCCCATTTCTTCATCTTGTCGAGCATCTCTTGCGAGCAATGTTCGGCTTTCGTGCAGAGGGTGGTGAGTTTCAGGAGAGCCTGCTCCTCAGTCATCGGCTTCTTGGGGCGCTTGGAGTTGTCATAATATTCCATAATGCATTTATGTTTTATTGGGAGGACTATTTTATAGCTCGCATCATTCTCTTCTTTCCGAAAGCATCTTCCTTGGTCTCGATGTTCTTGAAGCCAAATCCTTCGAGCATTTCTCTTGTCTCCTTTTCGTAAAGAGGGTTGATTTCGAAATAGAGCATGCCCCAGCTTCGCAATTCTAATGAGGCGAACTCGGCGATGGCTCGATAGAACTTCAGAGGATCTTCATCGGGCACGAAGAGGGCGAGATCGGGCTCGTAATCAAGGACGTTTTTCTCCATATCTGCCTTCTCCTTTTCGCAGATATAAGGAGGATTGCTCACGATGATGTCTGCTTTAAAATGTTCTTTTCCGTTTGTTTTACACATTTCAAGCAAGTCAAAGATATCGACATTTTTGAAGATAGCTTTGGACGCTAACTGCTTGGCATTCTTTGTGGCAACATTGCAGGCTGAGTCGGAAATATCTATTCCTAATACTTCTGAATCTGGAATGTCAAGGCTCAGGGTAATGGCAATGCAGCCAGAGCCGGTACCTAAATCTATGATTCTTGGTCGAGGAGAGGCTAGTTTAGTATGTCTAGCTTTTTTATAACAATGTATCATTTTGATGAGGAATCTCAAACGTAAATATTTGCGCTTGAACCATCCTTTTCCCTCAAACAAGTTTACGTCTTCAAGGGCAACGTCAGGGCTGATGTTAAATTCTTCTCTGATAATTGCCTCTTCTTTTTTCAAGTTCTCGTTCTGTGTTTCCGCAATCCATTGACACAGCTCGGCTGTCTCTGGTCTTGGGATGAGCACGCCCGGCTCTACATGGAAGGTTCTTCCTGCAAAGTCGGCCTGCCCCAGCACGTACTGCACTGGCTCGCCTTTTTGCAGTCTGCAGACAATTTCTTCGAGTTTTATGCCCTCGTCTGCAGATAATTCATTAACTTTGCCGCCGATAATGTCGGTCAGCGTCATTCCGTACTTCACATCGAGTACGGTGCGGACGATAGCCTGTGCTTCGCCAGCATCATATAGAGGGGTGAGGGATTGCCAAAGTTGCTGATAAGTTTTCATCTTGATATTGCTTGTTGCGATTTGATATTGCTTTGCAATTTGATTTGAGAGCAAAGGTACGACATTTTATCGAAAATGAGCAAGAAAAACAAAGAAAAGTTGAATTATGAAACAAAATAAAGTATCTTTTCAGAATCCGAAGACGGGAGAGCCGCTCTCTCAGCAGGAGATTGACGAAATGTTTATGCGCCGCTGCCTGCAGTTGGCTAAGAATGGTAGGCAGAATGCAAAGCCTAATCCGATGGTGGGCGCCGTCATCGTGAGCGCAGAAGGAAGAATCATCGGCGAGGGCTATCATGTAAGATGTGGCGAGGGGCATGCTGAGGTCAATGCCTTTGCTTCTGTGAAGCCCGAAGATGAGCATCTGCTGAAGGAAGCCACTATCTACGTGAGTCTCGAACCGTGTTCTCATTATGGCAAGACACCTCCTTGTGCCGACCTGGTGGTCAGGAAAGGCGTGAAGAGATGCGTCTGCGGCTGCGTAGATCCTTTTGCCAAGGTTCAGGGGCGTGGAATCCAGAAGATTCGCGAGGCAGGAATCGAGGTAACAGTAGGCGTCCTGGAGGCGGAATGTCTCGAACTGAATAAGCGTTTCATCACTTTCAATACCCATCAGCGACCATACATCATCCTGAAATGGGCGCAGACGGCGAATGGTTTTCTGGATAATAATTTTCAGGGCATGGCGATTTCTTCGCCTTTTACCAAGATGCTTTCGCACAAGCTTCGTGCCGAGAACGATGCTATCCTGGTGGGAAGAATTACCGACGAGCGTGACCATAGCCAGCTCAACGTAAGAGACTGGAGCGGCAAGGACCCGATGCGACTGGTCATCGACCGCCATCATCCTTGTTTCGAGGGCTTGGATTTCTCCAAGGGCAAGGAAGAGGTGTTGAAGCAGATGATGCAGTACCTATATAATAATAAGGTGCAGTCGCTGATAGTAGAAGGAGGCGCCATCACCCATCAGGCTTTCCTCGATGCCGGATTATGGGATGAAATCAGGGTAGAAACATCTTTATCCACATCTGTGGAAAACGTGGTAACTTCCGGAACTGCAGCGCCAAAGCTTCCTCATAACATCCGGTTAGTGTGCCATGAGGCGTATAATAATAATATTATAAATAATTACGAACGAGTATGAGCAATAGATTTACATCGCGCCTGAGCGATAACGACGATTTCAAACGAGACGAGTTGATTCGCAAGATAGAGCATTCCGTGGAGCACATGACGCTCGCTGAGCTGGAAGCCCTGTCGTATGACATGTTTACCAAGGGCTACATCCAGGATTACTAAACATTCAAACATAAGAATAAGACAAGATATAAAAAAGTGGGTGCTACAACAATTCGTGTAGCACCCACTTTTTATATCTTATTCTATTTCCTTATTTCGCCATTGGAGTGAAGCGCAAGGTGAACTCATGAGCTCCGGTTGGAGTCATGTACTGTGGCAGACAAGAGTCGCCACCACAACTGCGGTTACCGATACCACGCTGCCAGAAATCGAAGTGAGCGAAAATCTGGTTAGAGCGTACCAGGTCGTAAGGATGCTTGCCACCATAGAATACGTCGTAGTTGAACTGAGCATCATCGAAGTGAGACAACGAGAAGGCTACCATGCCCTCGGTGGTAATCTGCAACTTCGTGCTGTTGTTGTCCAATGTCAACTGGCGCAGGCCCTGGCGGTCGCCCATGGTCTGAGGAGCACTCTGCTCTTCGAACATGCCATCTACGGTGGTCTTGTACAAACCTAACAGCGAACCTCTCTGACGGTCGATGTAGTTGCTCCAAGGCCCCTTGGCATAATACTCCACGTTCTCGAAACCAGGTGCAAACTGCATGGTAATACCGATTCTTCGGGTTTCCTCAGAAGAATTGTTGGTAGTTACCTTCATATCCACGGTTCCGTTAGGATAGATGATGTAAGCAATCTGGTGAGTATCCTTACCGTTGGTAACGGCAGTCTCTACAACCACGTTCTTGCCCTGCTTCTTAGGAGCCTTCACCATCATCTTCTTGCCGGTGAGTGCACCCTCTTCCTTGTTCTCGTTCTCGGCAACACCACCTGTAGCACCCAGGTTCACGTTGTCGTTGGCGATGCGGCGGAAGCCGTTGAAGTCAGGACCAGCGTTAGGCTGAACGAGCTGAGTATTGCGATAAGTCCAGTTGTCGATGGTTCCGTCCTCACCGAATGTGATGCTGAAATCCTTGCCGGTGATGGTATTATCCTTCACCTTCAGCTTGCCCTTCTCCTGGATAGCTGGCAATTTGCCATGGTCTTTCTGTACGAAGGTAGGGTCGGCAACAGATGTGCTACCTGCGTTCTCTGCAGAAAGCTTGAACTGCTGCTGAGCCATCATATAACCCTGCTTGCTCCATGAAGTAGCCTTCTTCAGAACGAGGCTGAAGGTGATGACATATTCAGCCTTGTCATCTACAGCGGTGGTGTATGGGATGTTGATGTCGCAGGTCTTGCCTGGCAATACAGATGGGATAGCCACCTGGTTCTTCTCTACAGATACGCCATTGCGGAGCACCTCGTAGCTGAGATCATAGATATCGGCAAGGTTGGTGAATGCGCACTTGTTCTTCAGGGTGAGTACGCGGCTGTAGAAAGATTCGAAGTTCACGTCTCTATAAACATACTTCACCTCGGTGAGCTTAGCTGTCCACTCTCTGCCTGGAGTGATGATACCGTTGCTCATGAAGTCGCCCTGGAATCCTCTGTAACCGTTGTTCATCTTGGTATAGTCGTAACCGGATGTGTAGTAGTGTAGTCCGGTCTTAGGATCCTTCAGAGGAAGACCCTTGCGGATGCGGCGTGTATCGTAGATGCCCTGGTCAACCCAGTCCCAGATGCAGCCACCGGTAATACCTGTACTTGCCTCGATGAGATCCCAGTATTCCTGCAGGTTACCCACAGCCTGACCCATGGCATGAGCATACTCACAGATGAAGTAAGGCTTGTCGTTGAGGCCGTTCATCTGCTTCTTCACTACCTCGATTCTTGGATACATGTCTGAACCGAAGTCTGAGTACTTGGCGCCGTGCTTGTAGCCCTCGTAGTGAACCCAAGCATCGCGACCAGGCAGGAGTTCCTTCACCTTGTCATAGGTAGCCTGGAAGTTGTCGCCACCGCCCGACTCGTTACCGAGCGACCAGAATACCACGCTAGGATGGTTGCGGTCTCTCAATACCATGCGCTCTGTGCGGTCCACGTAGGCTGCGCGCCAGGTAGGGTTGTTGGAGAGGGAGTGGTTGTTGTGGCACTCCACGTCAGCCTCGTTCATGCAGTACAATCCGTAGTAGTCGAACATCGCATACATCTTAGCCTGACGAGGATAGTGGCTGGTACGAACGGTGTTCACATTGGCCTGTTTCATCAGAATTACGTCGCGAAGCATGGTTTTCACGTCGATGGCGTGGCCATAGAGTGGGTGAATATCCTGGGTGTTGACACCCTTGAAGAATACTCGCTTGCCGTTAACATAAACCAGTTTGTCCTTGATGGTCACCTCTCTGAAACCGTATTTGGTAGAGAATACCATCTCTTCCTGGTTGCCTGCCTTCTGGCGAACGATAACGGTATAGAGATTAGGCTGCTCTGAGGTCCAGGCCTTCAGACCGGTGAGGTTGTCGATGCTAAGGCGACAGTTCTTCTGAGCATCCTTGGCGGTCATTGCAACCTGAGCAGACTGCTTGCCTACAGATTTTCCCTGTGGGTCGAGGAGTTCGATCTCCAGCGTCTTCTCTGATTTCTCCTTGGCTGCGTTATCGATGGTCAGGTCAACATTCAGGTTGCCTGATGTGTAATCCTTGTTCAGGGCAGATGTGATGTAATGATCTGCTACGAAGGTCCTTGGAGTAGCTACGAGATAAACATCGCGGTGAATACCACCGAGGTGCCACATATCCTGTCCCTCCAGGTAAGAACCGTCGCTCCAGCGGTAAACGCGAACCGATACGTTGTTGTCGCCCTTGCGGACGAGGTTGGTAACATCGAAGTCAGCATCGGTATTGGCACCCTGTGAATAGCCGGCATACTTGCCGTTTACCCAAACCACGATGGCGCTGCAGGCACCGTCGAAGTGCAGGAACACGCGTTTTCCTGTTTCCCAACCCTCTGGCAGGTTGAAGTTACGGCGATAAGAACCTACCGGATTCTTGTCGAAATTATCCTTGAAGGCTGTGATGAACGGAGGTTTGTTCTCGAAAGGATAGCCCACATTATTATATACAGGCACATCGTATCCAGCCATCTCCCAGTTCAGAGGCACCTGGAGTTCCTTCCATGAAGAAACGTCTGCGTTGTCAGCCCAGAAATCATCCTTTTCCGGCTTGCCCTGCTTCCAGTCGGCTGTGTAGTGGAATTTCCACTTTCCGTTGAGCAGGAGATAGTTGGCGTGCTTAGGAGTGAGCCATGGGAATTTGAAGTAATCGTCCTTCTGCATGGTGGCAGTAGAAGAATAAGGCACGAAGGTAGCGTGCGCCTTTTCCTTGCGATCCTCAAACTTAGTTTCGTCTTCTACCCATTTGTCTGTAAATGGACAGACGTCAACTTTGTTCTCAACCACTTTCTTCACCTTTTTCTTGGCATGTCTAGGTTGTGCAATAGCTGATGCGCTGAAGAGGAAGGTTAATGCAACCGCAGCTCCCCAAAATAAATGTTTTTGTTTCATTGTCTGGTTGAATTATTAATAATTACAAGTTAGCTAGTTATGAATCTGTTTAGATTTGGTGCAAATTTACGATTAATTCCTGAAACCTCCAAAAAATTTTTGTATTTTCGTGTGCTGATGGATAAAATAAATTGACCTTGACCTTAATGGCCGGATATTATGCATGAAAAGGGTAAGAAAATCTTACCCTTTTCTTCCGAAATCGGCAGGAATCTCGCCCAAGAATTAAATAGCATATTGCCCAACAGTAGGAATATTAAGATGGGCATGTAATCCCATAGCATGAAGTACTCGGGAAATCGTATTGAGAGTAAGGTTCTTACCGCTCTCAATCTTAGAGATTTGTCCCTTCTTTACTCCAACAAGGTTACCTAATTGCTCTTGTGTAAGTTTTTTGCTCTTACGAGCCTCCTTAATGGCCTCACCGATTAGGAATGTATTGATTTCATCCTCAAATTGATTTCGATGGGGACTTCCTATCTTACCAATATGCTTATCTAGCATTTCTTCTTCTGTATAAAATTTCATTTCTTCCATAATCACTTTTCTTTCATTTTAAAATACAATATTCTGATTTCCTCTGCCCGTTTTATCTGTTGCCTAGGCGTCTTTTGCTCTTTCTTGATAAAACCATGAGTAGCTACGACTAATGAATTAGTAGAAGTATCCCAAAAAGCGAGCAAACGATATTGGATTCCATCAAATTTTGTACGGAATTCCCATATTTCTGTTCCTTCCAGTTTTTTAAAGAGTTTAGGATCTAAGACATATTTAGCCTTTCGGATATTTGATAATATCTTATCCTTAGCCTTTTGTGGAAGGTTTTCCAAAAAGTCATCAACGTCTTTTGAAAATAGAACCTTAAATCTTTCTTTCATTTTATATGTTTATATGTGCAAATATAAGGAAAAGAATCTATATATGGAAACTTTTTGAGCGTATATTAACTATTTATAACGTTTTCTCAATCTTTGTAGACCTTATTTCGTGAAAGGTACACAAAAATATCCTTTCTTACCCTTTTCTTCCGAAATCGGCAGGAATCTCGCCCCATTTCTTTGTATCCCATTTAAAGATAGGAACGGTGACGGGGTGGGTGCGGAGCCAATTCTCGGCACGGGCGATGACCTGATAGAGCTGCTCGGTCTGAGGAGTGCGCTCCAGTTTGGTCTTGCATTGCTTCTTGCTTACCCAGAGCTGGGCATTTACGCTGTCGCTATAGATTACCTTGTCGGTAATGCCTTTCTGTGCCATCAGGGCGAGGGCGTGGACGATGGCGAGGAACTCGCCGATGTTGTTGGTGCCGTGGATAGGACCATAGTGGAAAACCTGGGCGCCGGTCTGAAGGTCGATGCATTGGTATTCCATCGGACCCGGATTGCCGGAACAGGCAGCATCTACAGCCCAGGCATTTGCCGTAACTTCATTGGGTAGAGGGAGAACTGTATCGTTTCTCCACGAAGGAGGATTGACAGGCATATTACTCATATTTTTCTGATTTTTGTTGCTTGGTTGATGAATTTTGGAGAATAATGGCCTCTATAAATAGATTTTTTGGACTTTTATATCTGTAGAAGTATACGAACCTCTATAAATGTGAAATGAGCAATCCCCAGAGTCTGGCTCTGGGGCTGCTCATTATCTGTCAATAGTCATTATTCGATTGTAGGTTATAATATCTTATGTAAAAATTACATTCTTTCTGGAACCTCGATGCCGAGCAGAGCCATACCGTTCTTCAGAATCTTGGCAACATTGGCTGCGAGAACCAGTCGGGTAATCTTCTCAGCCTCGCTCTCAGCATTCAGGATGCTGTAATCGTGGTAGAACTGGTTGAACTCCTTGGTCAGCTCGTAGCAGTAGTTGGCAATGCCACCAGGGTTGTAGTTGTTGCCGGCATCAGCTACGGCTACAGCGAAGTCGTTCATCTTCTGGATGAGGTCGATCTCCTTCTCGTTGATAGGAGCATCTGCGCCCAACTCTGCAGGAATCTCGATGCCCTCGGCTGCTGCCTTGCGCATGATGCTGCGGATACGAGCGTAGGTGTACTGGATGAAAGGACCTGTATTACCGTTGAAGTCGATACTCTCCTCTGGGTTGAAGAGCATGTTCTTGCGGGCATCTACCTTGAGGATGAAGTACTTCAACGCTCCAAGACCCACGATGCGTGAAATCTCCTGGCGCTCTTCCTCGCTCATATCCTTGAACTTGCCAAGCTCATCACTTGTCTGGCGAGCATCCTTGATCATCTCTGCCATCAGGTCATCAGCATCTACTACGGTTCCCTCGCGGCTCTTCATCTTACCGTTAGGCAACTCTACCATACCATAAGAGAAGTGAACCAGGTCCTTGCCCCACTTGAAGCCGAGACGGTCGAGCAGGATAGAGAGTACCTGGAAGTGGTAGTTCTGCTCGTTACCTACTACGTAGATCATCTTGTCGATAGGGAAGTCCTTGAAACGGAGGTCGGCAGTACCGATGTCCTGAGTCATGTAGACAGAAGTGCCGTCAGAACGGAGCAGGAGCTTCTGGTCGAGACCCTCGTTGGTGAGGTCTGCCCATACTGAGTTATCGTCCTTGCGGAAGAAGAGACCCTTCTCCAATCCTTCCTCTACCTTCTTCTTACCCTCAAGGTAAGTGTTTGACTCATAATATATCTTGTCGAAACTTACACCCATCATCTTGTAAGTCTCATCGAAGCCGGCGTAAACCCAGCTGTTCATCTTCTGCCAGAGTGCACGAACCTCAGGGTCGTTGTTCTCCCACTTCACGAGCATTTCGTGAGCCTCCTTAATCAGCGGAGCCTCTGCCTTTGCCTTCTCTGTGGCAGCTTCCTCGTCCATACCCTTCTTCATGTACTGAGCCTTGAGCTCTGCGATTTCCTCACGATAGTGCTTGTCGAAGGCTACATAGTAGTCGCCGATGAGGTGGTCGCCCTTCTTGCCTGAAGTCTCAGGAGTTTCGCCATTGCCCCACTTGAGCCAGGCGAGCATAGACTTGCAGATGTGGATACCACGGTCGTTCACGATGTTTGTCTTGATTACCTTGTTGCCGTTAGCCTCCATAATCTGAGCCAGAGACCAGCCGAGGAGGTTGTTGCGCACGTGACCGAGGTGGAGAGGCTTGTTGGTGTTAGGAGAAGAGTACTCGATCATGACGAGCGGGCTATTCTCGGTAACAGGCTTCTCACCGAACTTAGGGTCAGCGTTGATGGTGTTCAAGAGTCCTACCCAAGCGGCAGGAGCGATAGAAAGGTTGAGGAAACCCTTTACCACGTTAAAGTCTGCGATGACGTTAGCGCAGTTCTCCTTCAGGTAGTCACCAATCTCGAGTGCAGTTCTCTCAGGAGTCTTCTTTGATAACTTGAGGAATGGGAATACGACGAGGGTAAGGTTACCTTCGAAATTACTCTTGGTCTTCTGCAGGGCTACCATCTTTTCAGGTACGTCCTGACCATAAAGCTCCTTCACCGCCGCGATGACAGAGCTGATGATTTCGTTTTCTATCTTCATTATCTTTATATCTTTTTTACCGGTAAATATCTTTTCTTTATGCCCGCTCAAGGGTCATTTGCATCCCCCTTGTTGTCTAAGCGGCTGCAAAATTACAAATAATAATTGGATTGTGCAAAGAAAAGCGATATTTTCTTTATCCTTCAAGGATAATTTCGGCCACGTCTTCTGGTGAATTCCAAAGGATTCCGTCCTGCAGCTCATCATCGGTAAAACCGTTGAGTGCTTCCTGGGCTTCCTTAGGAGTGATGGCTGACGTTCCGTCCTCATTCTTTGCATCGAGCAATGCCTGTAAGATGGCTGCTCTGTATTCTTCGATTGTCATCATAATTTTTGTGTTGTTTCGTTGTTCATTTTGTCGTTTTGATGGTGACAAAGGTAATGTTTTTTTTCGAAAACTCCAAACTTTTTGTCATTTTCTTTCGGAGAATATTGAAAAGTTTTAAATTTTCACGTATTTGAAATGTGAAACGGCAGGAGCGTTAGCTGTTGTCTTGCTTTTCCAGATAGAATGTAACATGGTAGCCGGAGAGACTGTTGTCGGATAGTCCCAGTTCGATGTTCTGCATCATCAGCATCTGGCGGGAGAGGGATAGTCCGATTCCCGTTCCGGATGATTTGGTGGTGAAGAATGGAATGAAGATTTCCCGTGCCACATCGGCAGGAATCGGTTCGCCGTTGTTGCTGAACAGCAGGATAGGGTGGTCGTTCCTGCTCATGCGGACGTCGATGTCGGTGGCATGGGCTTCGATGGCATTCTTGGTAAGATTGATGAATACCTGTCGCAGCATGTTGCGGTCGGCCTCCAGCGTAGCATTCTGAGGGAGGGAAAGGTGCCAGCTGAGGTCGGGATAGAGCGCCTTGATGCTCTCCAGAAAAGAGACGAGCGGAAGGGGTTCTACGACGGGAGCCTGAAGCTGGGTGAGCTTGCGGTAGCTATCCACGAAGTTGGTGAGCGACTTGCTGGTGTCGTGAATCGCCTGAATGCCTTCTTCGTATTCGCTTCCCTTGATCTGCGGGTTGCTGAGATAAGCCTGGCAGATGCTGGAGATGGGAGCCGTGGCGTTCATGATTTCGTGGGTGAGTACACGGGTCAGCTTTTGCCAGGATTCCACTTCGTGTCTGGCTACGAGGCGGGCAATATCGCCCTGCATGTCGTTGAGTGCCTGCTGCAAGGCTCTTTCGCCTGGCAGCAAGCCCGAAGTGGGGAGGCGGAAGGCGTAATCGCCATTTCTTACAGCCTCACGCATCAGGAAGGCACGCGCCTTCAGCCTTCGCTGATGGCGGAAGAACAGATAGATGAGGCCGCTTAGGATGAAGCAGATTCCACCTATTAAATATATAAGTTTAATAATAACCATAAAATAGTATGTTTATCTCTTCAGTTTTGCATAGAGGGTTTGTCGGGTAATTCCGAGCATTTCGGCAGCACGCGAGATGTTGCCGTGGCATTTATCCACTACCTTCCGGATGTAATCGTTCTCAAAATTTTCCAAGGTTGCCACTTCCGTATTGTTGTCGATGGCATCCTTGAGCACCCTTATCAGTTCGTCATTATCCCAGGGCTTGGTGACGAAATCGGCGGCTCCGCTTTTCAATCCCTTGATGGCAAGCTGCACGTCGGCAAAGGCGGTGATGAGTACCACGGGGATGTGGGCGTGGAGCCGGCGGAAGGTGCGGAGCCAGAGTAAACCGTCCTGTCCGCTGTTTACGCCGAGCGAGAAGTTCATGTCGAGTAGGATGAGATCTACCTGCTCCTGTTGCAGCAGCGTGGGGGCGGTATCGGGGCGAGAAAGGGTGAGGATCCGTTCGAACGTATTGCTCAGACAGATTTTCAGCGCCGTGAGTATCGACGGATTATCGTCGATGACAAGAAGGGTTCCGTATTTCATATCTTTTATTTTTTTTGTTTGCAAAAGTACGCTTTTTTCCCGAAACGACAAACAAAAACGGGGCTGTTGTGTGATAATCATACAATAGAGTGTATGAATTTCATACAATCCACCTTCCGGGCTGCCGGAAATCTTGGCAGAAAACGGGAGAAGCCGTAACTTTGCAGCAGCTAACGAAAACAGGGAGATGGTATTCTTCCTTTATCGTTTGATTTTAGTGAAACAAAAAATAAATGAGTATATGATGAAAAGTTATGTGAAATTCTTATCACGCAACAAGCTTTATGCCACCATAGAGGCCTTGGGCCTCTCGGTGGCACTGGCTTTTGTGCTGATACTCGTTTCCTACGCTACTGCAGAGTATCGTGTGGGAACGAATCTGAAACAGGCTAAGGAACTCTATGTTGCAGGTTCCGGCGATTATCTCGGAATGACCTGGGGCACAGCCAAGGAGTTCTTTCCTTCCATCCCGGAAATCAAGGGATGGACAAGATTTGGTGAATATTATGCTCCGCAGGGAGCCATGATAGATGGACAGTATTATGAGGCAAAATATCTGGCTATCGACCCGAACTTCTCCCAGTTTATGGGTTACAAATGCCGTGGTTGTGCGCCTGATCATCTCCTTTCGGATGCTCATCAGGCAATGGTTTCGGAATCTTTTGCCAAGAAAGCCTTCGGCAACGCCAATCCTATCGGCCGTACCATCCAATGCGGTAAGCTGCAACTCAAGGTGGTGGGAATCATGGAGGATTTCGACCGTGAGGACCTTCTTGACCCATACGATATTTTCGTGTCGATGAAACTGATAGAAGCTGAGGCTCAGCCGATGGATCAGTTTGGCTCCTGCATCACGGTGGCACGACTGGCAAAGGATGCTGACCCGGGAAAGGTGAGACAGACCTTGCTCGGCAAATACATGAACTACTGGAAGGAGTGGAAGAAGGAATCGGATGGAGTCAGCTTTATGTGGGGTTGCCATTTTGTAAGATGGGACCAGATTCATTTTACGGATGATGAAGTCGATATTTTCAAGCATGGCAATCGTACTCTCGTGAATATCCTCCTGGTTGTGGCGCTGGTTCTGCTGCTCTCAGCTCTCTTCAATTACATCAATCTTACGGTGGCTCAGATTGGCAACCGTGCGAAGGAGATGGCTACCCGAAGACTGCTGGGCGAATCGGTAGGGGGCGTGATGCTTCGCTATCTTAAGGAGTCGGCGCTCTTCACGGCAGTCTGCTTCCTGCTGGGCTTGTTGATTTCCTGGGCATTTATCCCGTTGTTCAATTCTATGTTGGATACGAAAATCGACCTGTTCCATTCCTTCGACCTTCTGTGGTTCCTGCCGTTGGCTTACGTCATCATTTCCATCTTTGCGGGAATCCTTCCTGCCATCGTGGTTTCCCGTTTCAATCCGATAGATGTGGTGAAGGGAACCATCCGCATGCGCAGCAAGATGTGGTTCAGCAAGATATTTATCGTAGTCCAGAACGTCATCAGCATCACGCTGGTAGTCATGGCGATAACGATGATGCTCCAGATGAAGCATCTTGCCGATTTGCCATTGGGTTATCAGACGAAGGATATTGTTTCCATCTATTCTTCCTTGGATGGTTCGCCAGAGAAGATGTCTATTCTCAAAAACCGTCTGAAAGCGCTTCCTGAGGTGGAAGAGGCCACTTACGGCAACGCCAATCCTATCAGCAGCTGGGGAAATGGCGTGCATGATGACAATGAAAAAGTGATAGGAATGCTCCGTATGTTCATGGCTGATTCTACGGCGATGAAGATGTTGGGATTCAAGGTGATTGAACAGTATTGCGAGCCAACCTATGGTAAGATTTGGGTAACGGAAGAGGCGAAGCGTGCCTATGGCGTTTCTGCCCACAAGCCTTGGTTCGGAATGAGAATGAAGGATGGTAAACATGAATATGAGGTGTGCGGCGTGATTGCCGATTATCATAGTGGAGATGCGCTGAGCGAGAATGAGAAAACGGAGCATAATGCCATTGGAGTCATTACCCCGCAGCAGGGTGGATGGGCTGTTCTTGTGAAAACCCGTGGCGATCATGCCCAGGCGCTGCAGGCTATCCGGAATACCTGCAAGCAGGTGGCTAAGGAACTGGTAGGCGTTCCTACGGAAATGGAGATGGAGTTTATGGATGATACGCTGAAGAACAACCTCAAGGACAAGCATAATATGATGGTGCTCATCATCACCTTCATGAGCATCTCTATCCTGATTTCTGCCCTGGGTCTCTTCGGAATGTCAGTCTATTACGGCAACCAGCAGAAGCGTCAGATTGCCCTGCGCAAGGTGATGGGTGCTTCGATTGGGGATGCGGCTTGGCAACTGGCCAGGAGATTCCTCGTCAGTTCGCTGGTGGCTGTGGTCATCGCCATCCCTATCTGCGTGAAGCTGATGCAGACTTATCTCATGGATTTCGTCCATCGCATCTCCTTCCCTTGGTGGGTGTTGCTGGCTGGCGCCATCTTTACTTTATTGATAGCCTTTGTTTCGGTTATCGGCTGCACCCTGCGTACGGCGATGTCGAATCCGATAGACAGCATCAAGGCTGAATAATGAGTCATAAACTTTAAAAAGATTTCTAACGATGATACGAACAGAGAATTTAACTAGAATATTCCGCACGGAAGAGGTGGAAACCATCGCCCTGAACGGCGTAAACATAGAAGTAGAGGATGGTGAGTTTATCGCCATCATGGGTCCTTCGGGATGCGGCAAGTCAACCTTGCTGAACATCCTGGGCTTGCTGGATAGTCCTACGGAGGGCAAGTATTGGTTGAATAACGAGGAAGTGGGCCATCTGAAGGAGCGTGAGCGCACCGCCTATCGCAAGGGTCGCATCGGCTTCGTGTTCCAGAACTTCAATCTTATCGATGAACTTACCGTTGAGGAGAATGTGGATTTGCAGCTGAAATACCTCGGAGTGGGAAAGGCGGAACGCAAGGAGCGCGTGCTCGAAATTCTGAGAAAGGTGAAGCTGAGCCATCGTGCCAAGCATTATCCTCATCAGCTTTCGGGCGGTCAGCAGCAGAGGGTTGCCATCGCCCGTGCCGTGGTGGGCAAGCCTAGCATCATCCTTGCCGATGAGCCTACGGGTAACCTCGATTCCAAGAATGGTATGGAGGTGATGCAGTTGCTCAGCGAGCTGAACGAGGAGGGAACCACCATCGTGATGGTGACGCACTCCAAGCACGATGCTACCTACGCCAGTCGCATCATCAATCTGTTTGATGGACAAGTGGTGGATGCGAAGAATGATCAGCTTTAATCTTTGGTTTCTGTCCAACAATTAGACGGTGGTGTCTAATTGTTGGACAGTTTGTTTAATGAGGGTTTTTATTTAATGGCTTGATTATCAGGAGAAATGCTGTTTTGGCACGGCTCTTGTCCTTATCATGCCAAAATGAAGAAGATTATGAAAAGAATAGGAATATTGATAGGATGGTTGGTCTGGGCGGCTGGAGTCTCGGCACAGAACTGGAGCCTTGACGACTGCATGAAATACGCCGTGGAGCACGCCACGGAGGTGAAGCGGGAGGTGGTAAACGCCCGCCAACGCAAGCAGGATTACCAGCATGCTGTGGCAGGATTCTTGCCTACCGTTACGGGAGGCGTGCAGGGACAGTATGCCTGGGGACGAAACATCGACCCAGAAACCAATACTTATAATAATGTAACGACATTCAACAACTATTATCAGCTTTATGCCGAACTGAATGTCTTCGATGGTTTCGCCACCATCAACGCCTTGAAGCAGGCTAAGTTGAGTCGGGATTATTCAGCCACGGCGATGCAGAAGATTCAGGACGACCGGGCCATCGACGTGATGCAGAAATATGTGGATGCTGCCTATGCTGAGGCAAGCATTCGGATAGCAAGCGAGAAACTGAACGAAAGCAAGCGGATGCTGGCTAAGATGAAGCGCCTGTATGAACTGGGCGAAAAAGGGCGCCCGGATGTGGTGCAGATGGAATCGCAGGTGGCAGAAGATGAATACAATCTTACGCATCAGGAGAATGTGGCAAAACTGAGTCTGCTCGCCTTGAAATCGGCGATGAATTTTCCGGTGGATGAAGAGCTGAAATTGGCGGCTCTGACGAAGACTCAGAAGAAAAGCCTGGAATCAGGAATGCTGAAAGAAAGCGAGAAAGAAGCTGGTAGTCAGAGCGTAGAACCAA
>OJKP01000127.1_pt1 | contig 63311 bp, 46 predicted proteins | sample 1596521 | NCBI WGS metagenome assembly OJKP01 (sample SAMEA4350130, study PRJEB24818) | metagenome | biome: human; feature: gut; material: faeces | place: Denmark | collected 2013-09
ACTCCGAGATGCGTCAGGACATGAACGTGGAGGATGAATATTACAAGGCGATAGAGGACCGTGACACGGCAATAATGAACCGTGACAAGGAGCTGAAGCATAAGGATGAGCAACTCCAGCAGAAGAGTGAGCAACTCCAGCAGAAGAGTGAGCAACTCCAGCAGAAGAGCGAGCAGCTTAAAAATATAGTAAAATCTCTCTATTCAAAAGGTATGAACATTCTGCAAATTGCAGAGATAACCGGAATTGACAAAGATGAAGTGGCAGCGATCTTGAATTAGAATGCTAAATCGTTTTAAATCGAGTATTAAGGAAAATGTGATTTTCTTAATGCTCGATTGTTATATCGCCGTTTTTTTATATCTTCGCTATTTGAAATATATTGAGATTCCCTTATTGTCGTGGTTTGAATGGCAAATTCGATTCTCGACGTTATGACTACTATACAAATCAAAATAAGATGAAATTAGACAGAAAATTATTGACCGGTGCTGCTGTTGTGTTGATGTCAGCATCTGTGATGTCGGCTTTTGCCGACAATCAACCCGCATTCCCTGGAGCCGAAGGGTTTGGTCGCTACACTACTGGCGGTAGAGGCGGAACCGTGTATCATGTGACGAAATTAGATGATGACGGATCGGAAGGCACCTTCCGATGGGCTTGCAACAAGAGTGGAGTCAGAACCATCGTGTTTGATGTCAGCGGTACGATATTCCTGAAGAGTGCTCTGCAGTTGAAGAAAGGTAATGTCACAATTGCCGGACAGACAGCCCCCGGTGATGGCATTTGTATTGCTGATTACCCCTTCACGATAGATTCTGACAATGTTATTCTTCGCTTTTTGCGTTTCCGTTGTGGCAATCGTCATGTGGACAAGCACGAGGGCGACGGACTTGGAGCAATGGATCGTAAGAATATCATAGTGGACCATTGCTCTGTGAGCTGGAGTATCGATGAATGCCTGTCCGTCTATGGCAGTAAGAATCTCACCGTGCAATGGTGTATAGCCTCACAGAGTCTGAAGAACTCCGGACATTCCAAAAGTGCCCATGGCTATGGTGGCAACTGGGGTGGAAGCGGTGCATCGTATCATCATAACCTGCTTGCCGACCACGATTCTAGAACTCCACGACTGGGGCCGCGTCCCGGAACCCAGACTGACGAAAGGATGGATATGCGTAACAACGTGATATACAACTGGGGCGGCAACGGCTGCTATGGCGGTGAAGGAATGAATGTGAACATCGTGAACAACTATTATAAGCCAGGAGCTACAACGCGGAAAAGAAGCAAGACCATCCAGCGCCGCATAGCTTGTCCGGGTATACGCACTGTGGACTACTGTCTGGACAAGACACTCCTTGCAGCACGATTCCAGCAGACAACCGGTATAACCTGCAAGAAAAACGACGTGAAAGGGTCGGCAGAAGATGGCAGAAATTATGTTACCATCAAGGGAACGAAGTACGAGATGGATATGAGCGGAAAACTTGCCACAATCACCGTGAATGGCACTCAGATTAATGTACCGTGGAATGATTGGGCAAAGATGCTCCATGTGTGGGGAAAATATTACGTGGAAGGCAATCATAATCCAGATTGGGATGTGGTGAATAAGGATAACTTTAAGTATGGCGTTTCCGACCAGATTGACAAGACCGGCAACGATGGTACTTATCCTGGTGATGAAGCAATACAGTTGAAGACACCGATGGTATTTGAGACCGTTACTACCCATACTGCGGCAGATGCCTTCAATCGTGTGCTCGACTATGCCGGTGCGTCATTGCGCCGCGATGCTCTTGACAAAGTCATCGTAAGCGATACCCGTAGCGGTTCTGATACCTATACAGGCAGCGGATGCACGTCAGGCATAATCAACAGTCAGGATGACACGAAGCCTGCCGACGCTTCTGCAGACTGGAGTCCTTGGCCAACACTTGCCACAGATACTTCTATCGACGTTACAGATACTGATGGCGACGGAATGCCGGATGGTTGGGAAGATGCCAATGGACTCGACAAGAACGATGCTGCAGACGGAAATACGCTCGCTGCCGATGGATATACCAATCTGGAGCATTATCTGAACAGTATCGTGGAGAGTATCATGACTAAAGAGAACGAGGGAGGTAGACTCCTCAGTGGCAGTATGACGTATGAAGATGCTGCAGGTATTGCCGATGTTACGCTGGATAACAACAATGTGGAAGATGGCAACATCTATAACCTTCAAGGTATGCGTGTAGAACACACTGTGGATGGTCGTATTTACATCAAAGACGGGAAGAAATTTGTGAAGTAGAAGAATTTGTTTGACAATGAAATAAAAGGTTGAGTAGGGGAGTGTGCAATCCTTGCTCAACCTTTTGTTCTTTTATCGCTTATAGCAAGCAGTTATAAAATTCTTAATATAACGGCCAATGACTGATTTGGGCTAGATTCTCTGCTCTGTATTGTTGTAGGTCAGCATACTTTGCGGCACGTTGTCTTTCACGCTTTTGATTATCAGTTCAGCCATTGAGTGGCGCACGAAAGTCTTTGTGGTAAGCAATACCACGTCTCTCACCGGTATTGGCAGTGCGAAGGGGCGCACCAGTCGCATCTGTTTGTCGGAAAGTTGGCTAAGGGCGAGTTCCGGAATGAACGTCACGCCCTGTCCGCTTTCCACCATTCTCATGAAAGTCTCTATGCTGCCGAGTGAATATTTGGATTTGCTCTCTGTTGCCGATTTCAGATTGCAGAATTTCACAAGTTGGTCGCGGAAGCAATGGCCCTCGTCGAGAAGCCACAGAAACTCGTTGCCAAGGTCCGAAGTCTTTATGTTCTTGTTGTTGAACAGCGGGTCGGTTTCTGCCACATAGGCTATGAACTGCTCATAATATAGCGATGTCTGGTTGAAAGCCTCCAGCTCGTCGAGTCTCACGGCGATGGCAGCGTCCAGTTCGCCGCGGTTCAATGCCTTCTTGATGTCGGCAGTCTTCATCTCGATGATGTGGAAGTCGATGCCAGGATTCTCCTTCTCCAGTTTGGTGAAGAAGCGTGGCAGCAGATATGGCGCTATCGTGGGCAGTATGCCGATGCGGAACGAACCATTCAGCGAGTGTTGTTCTTCAGCCACGATGTCCTTTATCTTGTTTGCTCTCGAAAGCACCTTCCATGCCTGTTCCACCACAAGTTTGCCGATGGCAGTAGGAGTGACCTGTTGTGATGAACGTTCGAAGATTTTCACACCGAGTTCCTTCTCCAGTTTCTGAATCATGGCGCTCAGTGTGGGCTGTGTCACGCCGCACTGTTCTGCGGCATTGGCGAAGTGTCTGTATCTGTATACAGCCACGATGTATTCCATTTGTTGTAGAGTCATGGGATGCTTTCCTCCTCTAATGATTAATTTGATTAGCGTTGCAAATATACTAAAAAAAAACGTTGGCGGAATATATTTAAAGCATATTAACCCAGATGGCAGCTTGGGACTTAAAGGGCACGGTGCTTACCCAACAAGGGCACGGTGCTTACCCCTGATGGGCAGAATTGCCGTCCTATGTCTGTCCGATACATTCATGCATACCATATTCATGTTTTCAGATTTCAGCCAACGCATTAAGAAATATGAATTCAGCTTCAGTAAATAGAAGCTTTCTGTCTTTTGGCAGTCATTTCAGCCTATGCTTTTTTCAGAACACTTGCCTTTATAAACAGTAACAGAATTAGGTGATAATTCTGCTTGCAAAACGTTGTGGTTGTGACTGGATTACTTGTAAAAAACTTGAATAACTATTATTGTGGATTTTTTTTGATAGTTGTGTGAAATTTGTATCTTTGCATACGGAAACACTATTTTTTCAAGTTAAAAAGGAACACCAAATGGAAACTAAATTATATCATTACGCACTCTGCGTGTCGCTCACGCTGATGCTCTTCTTCTCATATCGCTTTATCTTTGGCCGTCTGCCAGACAGCGAGTTATACCGTCCCTACAGACAGTCGCGTAGTCTGATGGGGGTGGCATTGCTGGAACTGTCAGCCAACTATATGGTGCATTTCTTCGTAACCCCCCGTGCTGTCTGCCCAACCATAGCCATTCTGATGAACCTCTGCACCTACTGGCTCTCTGTATGGCTTTTCGGCAGTGCGATGATGCTGTTGCTTGACAGAGAATGGGTGAGCCGACGGCGTTTTGTCAGGCATATCGTCAGCTGGGTGGCATATTGTCTGATCACATTAGTGCTGTGGTTTTTGTTGCCGTCAAGGGTTTCGCTCACAGCATTGCCCATTGTGCTCGCAATAGTGTTTATGGCGTATGCCGTCCGTGTGGCGCGAAAGGTGTTTCTTACTTTCCGCAGAACCATCCGCCGGCTTGACGATTACTATTCGGACGACGGGGCGGCATACATCCGGTGGATGTCGGTATTCACTTACTGGGCTGTTTTCTTTGGGGCAGGGCAGGGGGTGTTCACCTTCGTGCCAGACCGTTATGTGTTTGTCTGGATAATATCCGCCATACCTTTTTATATGTATCTTTATGAGTCGTATTCCAATTATCTGCTCCTCTACGAAAAGGCGGCGGACATCCTTGACAAAAGTAATGATGCTGATGCCGCTGACGAAGAACAGCAGACCGCGCAGAATCCGTCACAGTTAGTGGCGGACAACGTGAACTGCGAACAGAACGCCCGCCCGCAACTCGTTATGTCGCACGATCAGGAAGTGGCATTGGAACGTGGCATCAAGGAGTGGATAGACAAGGAGGGGTATACTGTGGGCGGACTGAACATCGCTGACGTGGCACGCGCCACGACTACCAACCGCACGTATCTCTCTGCCTATATCAATACGCATTACCAAATGACGTTCAGAGAGTGGGTTAACATGCTGCGTCTTGACTATGCCAAGAGATTGATGAGAGACAATCCCGAGCTTCCGGTGACGGAAGTGGCAAGGCAGGCAGGCTATCTCTCGCTGAGCTATTTCACAAAGACATTCAAGGACGCTGAGGGCGTGACTCCCGGTAAGTGGTGCAGGTAAATGAGGTGTCCGATTTGCTCATTCCACAAAAAGACAGTGCTCTAACGTAAAAATCCGGTTCCAACGGCCATTTCGCCTTTGCTGAAGTTGTTGTTTTTAGTAAATTTACAACCGCAATCGTTACGATTAAACAAGACTAAAAACAATAAAAAAACAAGCTTATGGCAAAATTAAGTTCATTCTGGTGCAGGCTTCTTTTATTCCTTGCACTGCTTTGTGTGTCGCCGAAAGTGCTGGCACGAGACATTACTTTCACTGATTATACTAAACTTGTGAAGAGTCCGACGTTTGACAAACCATGGACTGAAATCAAGTTTATGTTCTTTGACGAAGACGGCAAAGGCAATGACAGTTTTTTCCAAGGATGTGCTTGGCTTGTAATAGACGGGGTGCCTACGTCGGTATTCTTCCGCGAAATAGCATGTGAAGAAACCAATGGCGGCGATGGTGCCAAAAGTAAGGACAATCCTGGCAATTGGTATGACGTGCATACTTATACCCTGAAGGGCACTACTTATACTGTAAGACTGTATAACGCTTATCGTGAAAGCAATGGTGAACATTATGTGACAGTGTATATTTCGCCGGACAAGATACGTCCCGGAGAAAAGCACACTTTCGGTATAGCTGGAAATTGGAGGGCAAATAGAAAACCATTCCAGCCTCGTGCTAAAACCTTTGATGTCACTATGCCTACAGGTATAAGCAACTATCTGGTTAATCAGAGTTATAGCAGACCTATTAAGCATACTTCATTCGACAAATGCATTTTCCCGGTTAATGTAAATTCTGAATACGGTCCTACGACATTTGCCACAAACGGCGAAGCCGTTGACAGTTATGATGACCTTAATGATATGAAATTTACCGACCCTGCGACAATGGCGAGCAGAGATACAGTGGAAAAAGGACAGACTGAGGGTTGGGTGGAATTAGGAGTGAAGGAAATCGCCCTTGTAGAGAAATTTATACCTGTGCAATGGTCGTATTATGCTGGAGCGAAAAAGAGTGAAATAGGCGGAACATACGTGTACGATTGGACTATGGGTTGTCTTCCAGGGTATCCACGATCCTTAGATCTTTCAACAGAGCAAAACCAGTGGAAAAAGGAAATTACAGTAAAGTGGGGGTCGTCCGGAGGCGCGTATTTTTATGTAAAGTCTTATGGTAAATGGGCCGTAACGCGTGTGGAAAAGAAAAACAGTGCCGTTGTAAGGACGCCCGTAGCCACCGTGGATTTTACGGGAAACGGGAATCTGTCGGTTGTAGACGACAAGTCTCTCCAATACGATACGGATTATAAATATGAAGTAAGCTTCATACCCACCGGCATGACAGAAGACACCACTGCGACGAAGATTCTGACGTCCACCGTGGAGGCCCGTCTTGTAAGAGATGTGCCGATAACGATAACCAAGATTGACGAAGGCGAGAACGACCTCACTGTATATTGGAACGCTCCGCAACTTGGCGGCAACAACAAGTTTCAGTATAAGGTGTATCGTGCCGAGGGCAACTCTCAGAACGACGGCACCACGGGTGCTCCGTCGTACAGCTGGGAGGAAGTGGGCAAGATAGACGTGTCAAACTACAAGCAGACCGAATATTCGTTTAAAGACACCAAAAACCTTAAGTCGTGCACGCAGTATTTCTATAAGGTGGAACTTGTGGTGGAAGCATGGAATGACAAGACCTTCGACAGTGGAGAGAAGCAGCTCAAGTCATACAGAATAAAAGGCAAGTCGAGCGTCACTTCATTGGAGGCTTCCAAGGGCGACTATACGGGAGTGGTGAAACTCTCGTGGAAAGCCGAGCAGAAAGGCACCACTTCCACCAAATACGTACTTTCGCGCCGAATAATCGGCGGTACGCAGTGGAGCCAGGTTTATGCGGTTGACGGCATAAGCCAGAGCTATTATTACGAAGACAACACCGCCCTTGCCGGCAACTACTATCAGTATCGCGTGCGCTCTTACGTGCAGTGTGACAACGACCAGTTTACTTCAGGTGAGGAGCTTTGCGACGGCTTCTGCCGCAGCACCGGAACCCTCTCCGGACGTATCAGCTACGATCAGGGAACGGCTGTGGCAGGCGTAAAGGTGGTGCTCACCAAGAGTGACGGACAGAAAGACACGGAACAGTTCTATACGCTACAGACAAGCGGAGCCGGCTCCGGAGTGAGACAGACTTTCAGCGATGAGGAGAAGGGAAAGTTTGCGCGTGCCTACACGGCACAGCTGCTCGTCAGTCCGGCATCCCAGATAGACATGACCGACGGCAACGCTGTGATATTCAGTCTTGGCGACCGACACAGACTTTCGCTCGGCACAAAGACAGGCAACCGTTATCCGCTCTTCCTCGAAACCGGCAGCACATCGGCAAACACCGGTCTGTGGCTGAAGGAGAGCTGCTTCACGTCAGTAACCCTTTCCTGCGACTCGCTGTCCGGATTCAGAGTGACGCTCATAGACGATAACGACAGCATTAGCACTTACACCAATGCTGCCGGCAACCTTGCTGCGTCCGTGGATGTTGTCAGCTTTGGCGGTACGGCATCGGAGAACGACCAGAAGAGCTGTTTCGCAGGCTACATCGACGAGATGCGCCTGTTCAGCGGCAAAGCCCTTACGGAAGAAGAGATAAAAGAAAACTATAACCACCCGCTCAGCGGAGTGGAGGACGGCCTCTTTATCTACTGGCCCGTAGACGAAGGCATCGAAGACCAGCTTACGGCTTACGACTACTCGAAGACCAACGGCGTGGCTAACGCTCATCACGGCAATATCAAGCTGTGTAAGGTGTCTGGCACATTGCCGCCGGCAAACATGCTCAGCCTCTTTGCCGTGACCGACTCGCAGGGAAACTACACTCTGAGAGGAGTGCCGTTCAACGGCTCGGGAACGACATACACCATCACGCCGCAGCTGGGCACCCATTCCTTCTCGCCGATTTATTCCAGCCGTTATGTAAGTGCCTCGTCGCTTGTTTATAGCGGTGTGGACTTCAGCGACCAGTCGTCCTTCCCCGTCAGCGGAAAGGTTTATTATGCCAATACCACAATCCCCGTTGAGGGCTGCACCGTATACGTAGACGGCAAGGCGGCAAGCAACAACGGCAAACTGGCACAGACCTCAAGCGACGGAACGTTCAGCGTAAGCGTGCCTATCGGCAGACACTATATAGAGCTGAGTAAGGAAGGCCACGTGTTCGTGGGCAACGGACGCTATCCGGAAGATCCCGAGGGCATCGGCACCACGTTCCTCTGCGAACAGCCGATAAGCAACCTGCAGTTCAACGATTCTACGCTCGTTAACTTCACGGGACGTATAGCCGGTGGCCTGCATGAAATGAAAAAGAACGTGGGCTTCGGTCTGAGCAACAACAATATCGGACAGACCGTCATCACGCTCGAGTGTCTGGATACGAACAACGGACAGGCCATCTTCAATGCCGTGACCGTGAAGGATAACGGCATCTATAAGGTGGAGGAGAACAAGAACCGCCTGGACGTTACTTCCCAGACCCCATTGATAAGCAGCGAGTCGTATCGCGGAGCAGCCAACTACAGCAGTTTCGCCTATATCAAGACTGACCCGAAGACAGGAGAATTTTCGGCGATGCTTCCGCCGCTGAGGTATGCACTTCAGGAGGTGAAGTTTGCCGGGAACAACACGGACAATCCGTTTAATGGCGAAAACCTCATAAAGCAGAACTATTCCATTGACCTCTCCGACCCGCTGCACGTAGAGACCGACACGGTGTCTGTGGACGGAGAACTGAAGGTGTACAGATACAACAAGGCATTCAACTATGCCTGGCATACGGAGCCGGTGTTCAACGTGACGCAGACCGACAACAATATAGGTGCGTTCGGCATCAGTAAATATAATGTATATGATGCTCAGGGCAACTTCGACGCAACAGTTTATGAAGAAACTACAGATCAACAGACCAACATAAAGACTGCGAAATATAATTACGGCTATCCGCTGTTCAACGCCCTTGACAAGTATACTTTCAAGCTTGAGGCGTATGAGGAGTATACCAACTACGACAAGAAGGACGACGACGGCATGTATGTCTACGAGAAAGTTCCGCTTGACAGTACCAAGGTGCTTATCAGCAATGCTCTGTCGGCAGACCAGGCGGTCTATGACAACAGTGTGGATGAAGATGAAGAAGGGGTGAAGACCAGCCAGATACAACTCGACGACAAGGGTACGTTCACCTATACATGGAAGGCAGGAAGCCCCAATACCACCAGTCCGTTCACAAAGGCAATACAATTCTATTATGAAGTGGACGGCGTCTCGAAAAAGTGGAGGGAGAACGGTCTGGAGGCTGTTATCCTCGGTTCAAAGCCTACCGGCAACAACTTCGTCACCAGAGGACCTAATGTCTTGGAGATGATTCTGAGAGACCCGCCCGGATCTGCGTCAAGTGCGTCATGGACAAAGGGTACCACGGTGAACCATATCAAGACACGAGGCAGTGTGTATTCTTCACAGACGAACACCACTGCCGTGGCAAAACTCGGATGGTGTATTACCATTGCTACTGGTGCCGTGGGCTGGATGACGGAGGCACGCTCCGAAACGAAGCACGACGAGGAGGCAGGTATGATTGTTACCACCGAGGGCGAGAATGCTACGAGCTGGACTCGCTCCATTACGACAGAACGTACGATATCCACATCTTCCGATCCGGCATACGTCGGTGCGCAGGATGACGTGTTCGTAGGTTCGTCAACCAATCTTGTCTTCGGAGACGCCAATGAGGTGACACTGCTGCGTGACGGCACAGGACAGGACAAGGCCAAGCTCGACTGTCATACCATAACCATTACAGGACTGGATTATGACACGGAGTTTATGTATTCTGCCAACTATATCGAGAACACTCTGCTGCCCAACCTTGAGAAAGTGAGAAACAGCCTGCTCATCACCCTGCCGGCAGAATCAGTTGACAGTTACGTAAACACTACCGACAAGCCGGTGTATGTCACGGCTTTGGAACCGACAGACGAAAGGTTCGGCTCAGACAATGACGATGCCGATGTATGGTCGGAAGAAGAGGGCCTCTGCCCACGCCCTTCTTCCGTAGGACCGTCATACAGGATGGTAATGCCTCAAGGCGTGGATTCCACCAAGAAGTTCGTTGACGAGGTGAGCGACATGAACAACGCCATCAAGAACTGGTATCTGCATCTCAAGACCAACGAGCAGCAGAAGGTGCTTGCCAACGAACAGGCTTCAAAGTATCGCACCAACAACTTCTCGTTCGACTCAGGTTCTTCGCTTACGATGAGCCAGACGGTGGACTCCACTTACACTAAGAGCAGCGAACAGACCACGATGGGTCTTGTTCATGTGCTTCTGAGTACGGGTATGATTGTAAACGGTTTCGGTTTTGAGGCTATCCTTGAGAACAATTCCGGAGGCGGTACACACAAGTATGACGAAGAGTCGACCACGCAGTCGTCTAACTTTACCTACACACTCGCTGAGGATGGTGATGGTGATGCCTTGTCGGTGGACGTCTATCAGTATGACAACTGGGGGCCGATATTCCGAACTATGGCTGGACAGACCTCCGCACCTTATGAGGGCGAAGTGCGTACGTCTTACTACAAGCCCGGAGAGAAGGTTATTATGGAGGCCACACAACAGATTGAGGTGCCGGAGATTATGGTTGACAACATGAAGTGGTCGAAGGTGAGCAATGTGCCTACCGGCGGTGCAGCCAACTTCACGCTGCAGCTGCGCAACAACTCCGAAACCCAGGAGGATGTGTATTTCCGTCTTATCTCAAATGACGAGAACAATGCCAACGGTGCCAAGATATCCATCGACGGCAAGGTGCTTACCGAGGGCAGACTGATAAAAGTGCCGGCCACGGAGACTGTCGTGAAGCAGTTGCAGCTGGAGCAGACCAACCAGGGACAACTCCAGTTTGACAGCATCGCCATTGTGCTTGCGTCGCAGTATCAGTATGACAGTTCCGGCACGTGGGACGTGATAGCCGACACGGTTTATATATCAGCCGACTTCATGCCTTCGTCGTCAGCTGTCAATATGGCTCTCGACAAGAACGTAGTGAACACTATAACAAGTGACACGCTCGGAATAACCTTCAACCAGTTTGACAGAACTTATCCGGGACTGAAGGCATTCCGCATTCAGACTTACGCACCGGGGGCGTCCGACTGGCTCACACTGAAGGAGTATGTTGTCGATCCGAAAAACGTAACCGTCAATAATGAGCTGCTGCCTAACGTGGCGCATGTTGTGTACAATTATAATATGCACGGTCTTGCCGATGGCAACTATCGTTTCAGAGTGCTTTCCGTCAGCTCATACGGCGGAGACGAAGTGGCACGCTCCAGCAACGAGATACTGATAGCAAAGGATATGGTGAAACCGAAACCGCTCGGATTGCCACAACCTTCCAACGGCATCCTGGACATCGCTGACGATATAAGCGTAACCTTCAATGAGGAAATCGTGAAGGGAGCATTGAGTACAGACGGCAACTTCGAGATAACCGGTGTGCTCAACGGATCGGAAATAGCCCACAATACGGCGTTTGCCATGCAGGGCAAGGAGTTGGCTGCTGCCACTGAGGCTTCGTTCCCGCTTGCCGACAAAGACTTCTCTATGGATATGTGGCTGAAGACTACGGGCGAGGGTACGGTATTGTCGCATGGCAACGGAACTGAGAAATTCAAGATAGCTCTCGACAGTGATATGCATCTCATGCTGTCTGTCGGCAACGATACCTTCACTTCAACGGAGAAGGTGCCACGAGATTCATGGTGCTACCTCACGGTGAGCTATAAGCGTGACGGCAACGGCGGTCTGCTTAACGCTACCGTGGCAGATGAAGCTACAGCTCAGACAACAGACCTGTTCAGAGATTGCGTTACGGAGGCTTATAACGGGGTCGGCACTCTGTCGGTAGGGGAGAATCTGAAAGGAGCAATCCATGAACTGACTCTGTGGGATGTCGCCCACGACAATGCAGAGGCTCAACGCCAGCGCCAGCTCACCAAGATGCCTTCTACGGCTCATCTCATCGGTTACTGGAAAATGGATGAGGGTGACGGCACGCTGATTAACGACTATGCGCGTAACCGTCATCTTGTGGCAACCGGCGATACGTGGTATCTGAACAACGTGAACAAAGCTGTCGATCTTGACGGTAACACCCATCTTGCTTTCTTCGCCGGCGACCTGGCTGTCGGAACAGAGGACAACAGAGCTGTGGAGCTGTGGGTCAAGGCCGGAAAACAACATGCTGAGGCTCAGATTCTTCAGATGGGCGACATTGACGTGTGGACAGACGGTAACGGACAACTCAGACTTACTGCTTCTGGCAATGTGCAGCAGACTTCAACGGTTGATGTTGCCGATAACCAGTGGCACCATATCGCGCTGAATGTGCTTCGCTCCGGAAACACAACCCTTTATGTTGACGGACAGCGTGCATTGTCTTTGTCTTCACGAAATGTGGGTTCGCTCAACTCTGACTCCATTCTTGTAGGAGTGCGCAGACGTATGAATCCGGATATGACTTATGTCTACGACCGTCGTCTGAAAGGTGGCATAGACGAGGTGAGGGTGTGGAACGCTACTCTTGATGCTTCCACCCTGGCGGACAACCGCAAGTTGAGACTCACTGGAAAGGAGGCCGGACTCGTGGCATACTTCCCGTTTGAAACAAAAATCCTTGATAGTGGCAACCAACTGCAGACTGTTCCTGTCGATACATGTATCGTTGCCATGAATATGACGAGAAGGATGGTCGGCTCTTCATCAGGGCTTGTGTTCTCGGATGAGGCTCCAGCTCTTAAGGAGAAACCGGTGGAGACCAATGTGCCGTTCTCGTTTACTGCAAGCAACGAAAAGATAGTAGTCAATATTGACGAGGCTCCGGCCCGCATAGAGGGATGTACTCTTAACTTCAGGGTTAAGCGCGTCAAGGATGTCAACGGCAACTACTGCGAACCGGTGTGCTGGTCGGCTTACGTCCACCGCAACGCTCTCTCATGGATTGACGACAAAGTCTCTATGGAACAGGAGGCTGGTCAGCAGTCGACTTTCAGTGCTGTCGTCGTGAATAAGGGCGGAACTCAGCAGGAATGGACCCTCAGCAACCTTCCGCAATGGCTCAAGGCAGACGCTACAGCTGGTTTGCTGTCGCCGTTGTCGCAGCAGACCATAGACTTCACTGTCGCCAAGAGTTGTCCGGTCGGAAGATATTCTGAAACAGTCTACCTCGTTAACTCTGACGATATTGCCGTTCCTCTTACTCTCGGACTGAACGTCAAGGGAAGTGTTCCTACATGGACAGTTGATTACGGCAAGTATTCAAGTTCGATGAATCTTGTAGGAACTCTGTCGATACAGGGAATACCGTCCAACGACCCTGATGATATTGTTGCGGCATTTGTAGACGGTGAATGCAGAGGCGTGGCTCATCCTGTTTACAGCAAGCGCTATGATGATTATTTCGTTATGCTTGACATTGCAGGAAATGCTGACGACAAGAACAAGAACGTGGCATTCAGAGTCTATGATGCTTCTACGGGAATCGTATGGCCTATGGTAAAACCAAGCCGCGACGTGGATTTCAATGTTGGCGGTGTGTTAGGCTCATTCCAGGAGCCGGTAGTCCTTGACGCTCTTGAAATGATAGAACAGACGCTTGTCCTGGGTGAAGGCTGGAACTGGATGTCTCTCTCTGTAGTTACCAACGATATGACTGCCACATCTTTGATGTCACCGATATCCGGCAGCGTTGATGTTGTAAAGAGCAAGAAACGCTCAATCATGAGATACGAGAATATCTGGGACGGTGGAGATATCATGATGAATAACAAGGAGATGTATAAAGTGCTTATGAACAATGCCGAGGAACTTTCTGTCATCGGTTCGTCTCCGACAGACTCTGAACGCACGATTAGCGTAAGGAGCGGCTGGAACTGGCTGGCATACAACGGTACGGCAGCCGTCAGCCTTGGTGATGCTTTTGCTTCGCTCAATCCTGAAGACGGTGACCTCGTCAAGGGTAAGTCTGGTTTCGCTATCTTCGATGGTTATGAATGGGCCGGCACCCTGCAGGCTCTTGTCCCGTCGCAAGGTTACATGTATCTCAGCAAGGCCGATACCGACCGCTCTTTCTCATACCCGAAGAGCATGGCAAAGGCTAAGGTCCCTGCAATGGAGTACCAACCGGTAATAGTGACAATTTTCAACCCTGTTGATAACAGTAAGTATCCTGGTAATATGACCGTCGTTGCCCGCATCACATATGACGGAAAACCCCTTGCTGAATGTGAGACGGGAGTGTTTGCCGGTAGCGAGTGCCGTACCGCCGGATTTACCGACAGTGACGGTATCGTATTCCTGACGGTGCCAGGTGAGTCTGTCGAGAAACTTACTTTCAGAATAAAGTATGGAGCAGACATCTTGATTTCTGACAATACGTTGGATTATTCTGACGATGCTGTTGTAGGCAATAGAAAGGCTCCTTTTGAAATCGGTTTCGATGCCAACTCGACTACGACAAGTATTGTTGAAGTGGAAAACAGTGAGGCTGATGAAAAATGGTATACTCACGACGGTTATGCCTTGAAACATAAACCAAGAGCTGCCGGTGTCTACATCCGTGTAAAAAACGGTGAGGCCGAAAAGATAGCCGTAAAATGATCTTGTAGATTATAAGCGGCTAAGCATTTATACATTTAATACCAAGAAAGCAGTAACAGCAAGTTGAAAATAAGCTGTTACTGCTTTTCCCGTCTTTCAGGTGGTAAGTCACAGTATTTACCCGTTGGTGGAATTAATTTAGTGCACACTTATTACTAATGACCGATTTGGGTTAAAATTGGGCACGGTGCTTGCCCAACTGGGGTACGGTGCTTGCCCATCATGGGCAACGTGCTTGCCCCTGTTGGGCAGAATTGCTGTCAGGCGTATGCCCAATAAGTTGATGACGTAATACTCATATTCCTGTTTCCTGTGTTCTGCCAACTCATACAATTCTGTAGTCCGTATTCCTCACATCTGACAATCCCTTTCATCAGCAAACCATCCAGACAATTGGCTGACAGTTGATAGACGGTCAAGTGTCTGCCTGTCAGGATATTACGTTAAAAAACCAGATGGTCTGACAGTTTTTTCGGAAATTCTTGTTTTTACTGAAAATCAGCGATATTGGCAACTTTTACTCATATTTATCAACATAACATAATTCCGCCAACGGGAAGTATTCCCATTGGGGTATGCAGGTCGTAATCAGAAAAAAATATATCATAATGTAATAAATCCCGAGGAGATGCGTTAATACAATAGAAGGATGAATTTATTTCAAAAAACAATGCCTATGGAACATTTTACTTCAGAAAATCCAATGCCGTCGAAGCGTACTATCGACATTATCAAGGCCATTGCCTACACCTATAGGGTGATGAACATCAATGGCAGTCTGAAATCCTATTGTCTAAACTGATAAACTGAAAAACATATTTAAAAGAATTTATGGCAACAATTATTTCTCCATCCCTGCTGGCTGCTGATTTCACAGACTTGCGCCATGAGGTGGAAATGATAAACAAAAGTGATGCTGACTGGTTGCATCTTGACATTATGGACGGAACATTCGTTCCTAATATCTCATTCGGATTTCCCGTTATCGATGCGGTGGCAAAGATTTGCAAGAAGCCTCTCGATGTGCATTTCATGATTGAACACCCTGAGCGTTATGTGCAGCGCACGGCAAAGACCGGCGCCATGATGATGAACGTGCATTATGAGGCTTGCGTGCATCTGCATCGTACTGTGCAGGAGATTCACGATGCCGGCATGAAGGCTGGTGTGACTCTCAATCCTTCAACTCCAGTCTGTCTGCTTGAGGATATCCTGAATGATGTGGACATGGTGTTGCTGATGAGCGTCAACCCCGGATTCGGCGGACAGAAATTCATCGAGGGCACTATCGACAAGCTGAGAGCGCTGCGTGAGATGGTGGACAGGAAGAATTCTCGTGCTCTGATACAGATTGACGGTGGTGTGCAGGCTGAGACCGCTCCGCGTCTCGTTGAGGCAGGTGCGGATGTTCTTGTTAGCGGAAGCTATGTGTTCAAGGCTGCCGATCCTATCCGGACAATCCATGATTTGAGATCGCTCTGATATGGAAGTTTTCCTCAATATAACAATAATGTAGGTTGCATAGTGAAGACCATAGGGGAAGTATCTATGTGATATTGATTCAAGAATAAAATAATGCGGGTAAATCCATAGTCCTTTTGAGAAATATGGATTTACCCGTATGTTTTTTAGATGTTATATAGACCTTGTTTTAACCCCAAACGGCCTGATGACCGATTGAGGCTAAAATATAAGTTCCTGTAGTTGAAACGTCATGAGTGCTGCGTTTATGGCTTTGTGTCAATAAACGGTTTCAAGTGACAGCTTGTTCTTTCTCGCCATTCTTCTCATGTTGAGTATGGCGTATCTCATTCGTCCCAGGGCAGTGTTGATGCTCACACCGGTAGTCTCGGCGATTTCCTTGAACGACATCTCCTGATAGAAGCGCATAAAGACAATTTCCCTCTGTGTCGGAGGCAGCAGGTTCATCATCTTCTTCACATCTCGCAGCACCTGTTCGTTGACATATCTGTCCTCGATGTTGAAGTCTGTCATGTCGTTTCCTGTGACATTCGAGAGGTCGTTGTCGTCAGAAGTTTCCACGATGTTTTTGGCGCGGTTGTCTCGATACCAGTCCATTATCACATTGTGGGCGATGCGCATTATCCATGCCGAAAACTTGCCGGAGTCAATATATCTGCCCTCCTGCAGTTTTGTTATCACCTTCACAAAGGTTTCCTGGAAGATATCATTAGCCAAGTCCTGCTCGTGCACTACGAACAGGATATATGAAAACAATTTGGATTGATTTCGAGATAATAACAAATCGAAGGCCTGATTGTTTCCTCTAACGTATGACAATGCCAACTCTTCATCGGTCATTTCATTTAGTCTTATCATTTTAATTCAATTTTTTAGTGAAGTAAATGATGTTTCAATAGGCTTTAGAATTTTATTTGTTATTATATAATAATGTTCTCTCTTTTGCGTTTATATCTTTTTCATAGATGTTCAACACACTTGCAAAAGTAAGTATAAATGTTTGTTTGAACAAATTTTTTTCTTTATAATGCCGTTTTTTCTTTGAAGTTTCGAAAAATGTTTATAATTTTGCACCGTAAAGGTTCGCCTAATACGTGATTGAAAGGGAATGGAGTGAGAATCTCCGACTGTCCCGCAGCTGTAAGCTCCTTTATGCTCAGTGACGACAGGCCACTGCCCAGAAGAATGTTTCTTCGGTTTTTCTGTTTCGGGTGGGAAGGTGTCATGAGAGTGGAGCGAAGTCAGAATACCTGCCTTTATGTTAGTCTTTGCGGAATCTTCTCGATGTAAGGAGTGGAAGCGTAATTGTGTAAATATATGAAGCGGTTGATATGTAGCCGGCAGTATAATTTGCTTGGCGACATTCGCTTACGTCATAATTGTGCTTGACCATACTTTGATTTCGGCAGTTTTTGCGGGACGTTTGGTATGGCAATCATACGTGTATTATTATATAAGTTATTTTTTATGCTGAGAAAAGGCGTTGTCGTGAGGCAATGCCTTTTTGTCGGTATGCTCGGCATGAGCATTGCCTGACTGACGCGCAAGTCCCGAATAAGACTTGATTGCGGAAATTGAATAGCCGATGTAAGGGGTGTTCATATAGGGGCGTTGCTTTTCATTTCAGTTCATAACTCAATATCTCTTTCATTCCTGTCATCTTCATGTATTTTGTCTGGTAGCCATATATGGCAACGAGCCGTTGTATGTTTCCAGGGTTGTCCACGAGGTTCAGGTCGCGGCGAATCTTCGAACCGTTCTTCAATTGTATGGCTATGACGTTGGATTTTGATTTCTCGTTCTTATCGTCGGCGATGAGGATGGATGTGCTTGATTCATAGGGACTGTCGAAGAAATACTTGTAGCCTCCCGTTGATGTAGCACATCCTACGATATAGCCTTTCACGCAGATGGGGTCTTCGAAGACATGGTTCTTGAATGTGTATACGTCCACCGTGTCGGTGCTCACCCATTCAGTATCGTTCTTTCCGTCACCGTTTGCCCATCCGCCGTTGTCGCCATTGTTGCCGGTGGAGGTTGATCCGTTGACTTTATCGTTGTTTTCCTTTTTGTTTTCACTGTCGTCGATTACGGGCTTTTCGCAGCATGTGAACGCCAAGATGAGAAAGAGAAGAAGTATACTGTAAATGTGTTTCATTGGGATGGTGTGTATAATTGCTTTTTGTTTATTTGACATGCAAATGTAAGCAATCAAATGCAGAACTCCAAAGATTTGCCGCCTTTTGTATTCAAGGGATAGCTTGGGCAAAAAAAAGAGGTTGGCGCAGGATGCTACCAACCTCATGAGATTTCGTAAATGGCGAAATCATAAATAAGATGTGGCAAATGTAAGCCTTTATTATGAAACTTGCAAGAATTCCGACTATAAAATGTTGAATTTAACAAATTGTCCCGTTATTTTTATGTTATAAGGCAGCTTTTGTGTCATTGCTTTTAGTGTGCGTGTCATTCAATGTCATGGTTTGCTATATGATAAATGCAAATAATCCTTATTTTTGCTGTTATATTTTTCAGATGTATTTTATTATGTGTATCTTTGCAGCATCAAAAAATAAAACTACTATTGTATTTCTAAAAAAACTTAACTGAATACATTTCAAACAAAACAGTATGAAAAAGCTACAAGCATTTTTACTGCTTTGCTTGCTCTTCCCTATGAGCCTGTTGGCTTCGGTGTGGGATACAGACTACAAGCAAGTGGAGCAGAGCATCAGAGAACCAAAGTTCCCTAACCGCTCCTTCAGCATCACCAAGTATGGCGCTTCGCTGAAGAATACGGCAGCCAAGAACCAAAAGGCCATTAACAAGGCCATCGAGGCTTGTTCAAAGGCAGGTGGCGGCAAGGTGGTTGTTCCTGCTGGAACATGGAAGACAGGAGCCATCAGACTGCGTAGTCATGTAAATCTCGTGATAGAGAAGAACGCTACACTCTTCTTCGAGTTCGACCGCAGTCTCTATCCCCTTGTTGAAACACGTTGGGAAGGTCTCGACTGTATCAACTACTCTCCTCTGATCTATGCTTTCAAGGAGACCGATATCGCCATTACCGGTGAGGGAGTTATCGATGGCAACGGATCTGACGAGACTTGGTGGCTCATGAGCGGCAAGACTCCGAAGAGCCGCAACATAGAGGTGAAGGAGAAACAGCAGAATCCTGGCGGCCGTGCCGATTTGCTGCAGATGGCAGAAGACGGTGTGCCTGTTGAAAAGCGCGTCTTTGGTCCGTGGAAAGGTCTTCGTCCTCAGACGGTGAACCTCAACCAATGTGACGGAATTCTCATCGAGGGCGTAAAGATGATACGTTCACCATTCTGGGTTATGCATCCGCTGCTGAGCAAGAATATCACGGTGCGTGGCGTACATGTTGAGAATCACGGTCCTAACGGCGATGGCTGCGACCCTGAGTCATGTGAGAACGTGCTTATCGAGAACTGTATCTTTGATACCGGCGACGACTGTATCGCAATCAAGAGCGGACGTAATGAAGACGGCCGTGAGGGCGGTAAAGGTAAATACGTGGGGCGTCTAAGCAAGAATATCATCATCCGCAACTGTGACATGAAAGATGGTCATGGTGGTGTGGTTCTTGGTTCAGAGATTTCAGGAGGATGCAGTAATGTGTTCGTTGAAAACTGCACGATGGACAGTCCGGACCTGGAGCGTGTGCTCCGCATCAAGACAAACTCATGCCGTGGCGGTGTGATTGAGAATGTATATTTCCGCAACGTGAAGGTTGGACAGTGCCGTGAGGCGGTGTTGAAGATAAACACAAACTATGAACCAAAGGAGAAGGGTCGTCGTGGCTTCTATCCAACCGTGCGCAACGTATACATGGAGAATGTGACCTGCCAGAAGAGCAAGTATGGCGTTATGATCGTTGGCTTCGACAACATCAACACTATCCACAACATCAATCTGAAAAACTGTAACTTCACAGGAGTATATGGCCAGCCTGTGTATATCACAGGTCAGACAGACAAACCAAACTATGAGAACCTCGTAATCAATGGTTCACAAGTGCTCTCGCAGCTGCCTTACAAGACATACAGCCAGTGGATGGCACACTCAGAAATGCAGCGCAATCCGGATCCATGCTATCTCGATTTCGCAAAGACTCCAAAGTGGGGCTATGTGGTTGGTATAGAGCAGGAGGCACTCCTCGATGCCTATCTCGCCAGCAAAGATGAGAGCATCATCAATTATCTCAAGCAGTATCCTGCCAAGATGATTGACGAAAAGGGTAATATCACGGGTTATGAGTATTCAGCTTTCAACCTCGACAATACCCGTCCTGCGCGTTTCATCCTGCGTATGAATGAACTGTTCCCTGAGAAGAAGAATGAGCTTGCCTTGAAGACCATCTTCAAGCAGCTTGAGAAACAGCCACGCACAAACGACGGCGTATGGTGGCACAAGGCTATTTATGCTTATCAGGTGTGGCTCGACGGAGTATACATGGGTCATCCGTTCTATACAATGGCAGCCCCAAAGTTGAAAGGCGAGAAAAAGGCGCAGAAATATTACGACGACACTTTCACCCAGATTACCAAGACATACAACAGAACCTTCGACGACAAGTCCGGTCTCTGGAAGCATGCTTGGGATGAGACAGGCGAGATGTTCTGGGCTGACAAGCAGACAGGACTCTCGCAGCATACCTGGGCTCGTGCACAGGGATGGTTCGCAATGGCAATCCTCGAAGTCCTCGACGCAATGCCGGCAGACTACAAAAACCGTCCGGCTCTCGTAGCTATGCTCAACGACGTGATGACAAAGACCGTGAAATATCAGGACAAGAAGACGGGCCTTTGGTATGACGTAATGGACGTGAAAGACAATCGCAACTATCTTGAGGCAACAGCATCTTCAATGTTCTCATACGTACTGCTGAAGGGCTCACGCCTCGGTTATTTCGGTGACGAACTGAAGAAAGCCGGCATCAAGGCATACAAGGGAATCCTCAACAATTTTGTGAAAGTGAATGCCGACAAGACCATTTCTCTCACACGTTGCTGCGAGGTGTCAGGACTCGGTCCGGGTCTCAGCGCTAAGGTGCTGAAGGCAGCTCCAAAGGTGAAGGAGAACAAGCGCCGCGATGGTTCTTTCGAGTATTATATCAGTGAGCCAATCCGTGACAACGACGGCAAGGGCGTTGGTCCGTTCATCTGGGCTTCATTGGAGATGGAACATATTGGCTACGACGTGGAGTCGCTCAACAAGTAACGACTCCGTTGCTGCCTTATCCAAAAGGACGCATAAAATCAAACTAAAACAAATATCAAATTATGAAGAATTTATGTTTGCCATTGGTAGCTTTGGCACTTTCCGCTTCAGCATCAGCACAGACTGGTGCTCCTGCCTTTCCAGGTGCTGAGGGATTTGCCCGTTACGCAGCCACCGGAGGACGCGCTGCCGATGGTACGACAAAGGTTTATCATGTCACAAATCTCAACGACAGCGGCACGGGTTCACTCAGATGGGCTTTGTCGCAGTCTGGTCCTCGCACTATCGTGTTTGACGTGAGCGGTTACATCGACTTGAAGTCAAATCTCAAAATAACATCAAATACCACTATTGCAGGACAAACGGCACCAGGCAACGGAATTACACTCCGTTATTACACCGTGGAGTTCACAAACTGTGATAATGTCATCGTCCGCTTCTTGCGCTTCCGCCGTTCACAGGTGAAGCATGTTGACGACGGTGCCGATGCAACATGGGGAAGATACCGTAAGAATATCCTCATCGACCACTGCTCTATGTCGTGGAGCATTGATGAGCTGGCGTCTTTCTATGACAACAGGGATTTCACCATGCAGTGGTGTATGCTCGCCGAAGGCCTCAACGCAGGACATGCTAAAGGTGACCACAGCTATGGTGGTATTTGGGGTGGAAAACCGGCATCATTCCATCATAACTTCCTTGCCCACGTCCAGAACAGAGCACCTCGCTTCAATGGCGCCCGCTATAACTGGAATGGTTATGACAAAACCCAATATGCCAACTCCATACGGGCAGAGAGGGTAGACTTCCGCAACTGCGTGGTTTACAACTGGGGTACCGGAAACGGTTGCTATGGTGGTCCTGGCGGTGGCTACGTGAATATGGTGAACAACTATTTCAAGGCTGGTCCTGGCACGAAGAACAAGACTCGCGTTACGCAGATTTCATTCTCTGATGCATCAAACGGCGGCGACAATCCGTTTCCCAACTATTCCAGCCGTTATTTTATCAGCGGAAACTACGTGTCTGCAGCCGGTTCCAAGGCTGCCAACTATGACTGGAGCGGTGTGATTTACGACCAGAAAATCAAGATAGGCAATGATTATTATATGCAGGATGCCAAGCATTATTATGGTGAGGATCAAACCTATGTGAAGGATGCCAGCGGTGTAGACTGCATCAAGATAAAACTTGACAGTCAGTTTGACCCGGGCACCATCACTACCCAGACTGCTGAGACGGCATACGAGAAGGTTCTCGCATATAGTGGAGCGAGTCTCTATAGAGATGCTTGCGATGTGCGCTATGTGGAGGAAGCAACCAATGGTACTGTTACCTATAACGCTTCTCATGCCAATGTTCCAGGTATCATCGACGTTATCAACGATCCGTCATCCGACAGCCAGAATTCCGCTACGGCAAGTTTCCCGGAACTGCCGTCAGAATCACGTGCTGCCAACTATGATACCGACGGCGATGGCATACCAGACGAGTGGGAGATTGCCAACGGTCTTAATCCTAATGATCCAAGTGATGCACAGTTGAAGACTCTCGATACCGCGAAGGGTTGGTATTCAAATCTTGAAGTATATCTCAATTCTATCGTTGAGCATATCGTTAAGTCACAGAATGCTGATGCCGTGTCGCCAGTGGATGAGTATTATCCAGCGTTTACATCAGGCATTTCTACTTCGTCTACAAAGTCTGAGGTTAAGTCAATCGAGTATTATTCACTGAATGGCGTCAGACTCTCTGAGCCACAGCAGGGAATATCAATTCGCAAGATGGTCTTGACAGATGGTCAGACTGTAGTAGACAAAGTCTTGAAGAAATAATTTCAATTATCTTGAAACGGTCGTTGAGGTTCGAAAAATTATAATTCCGCAAAATGACCGTTTTCTTATTAGCGATAAAGAAGGGAAGTGCTGTTCGGTGCTTCCCTTTTTTAATGACTTTTGTTTCTTAACCTTATTTTAACACGCAAAGAGATACTTCATATCTATAAAAGTTCTATCTTTGCATAAAATAAGCTTCGGCTCGGGATAAGAAATGAATGTCTTCATTTCATTCTCCTCTCGCCTTGCATTATCTTTGCATAAGATAAGCTTCACCTCAGCATAACACTCAAGCAAGCTTGATGTTCTGCATTCGGTTTGCATTATCTTTGCATAAGATAAGCTTCGGATTATCAAAGTGCTCAAGCAAGTATAATTGTGTAAATATATTGTTTAATTAATTATTACATTATGAAGAAAACTTTACTCTTATTCGTTTCATTGCTTATGACAATGGGAATGTTCGCACAGTCTAAGACCGCGACATTCGATTTCACAGGCGAGTCTGCTTATGGCATGACACTTTTGAGTGGCTCTACAAAAGATTACAATGCAGACCCTACGGTATGTATAGAGGGTGATGTCACTCTTACTCTCAATGGTCAGACCCGTTGGTGGAAAACAAACAAAGAAGGCAACGAGTTGCGCTTCTATAAAGGTTCAAATATGACTTTCAAAGTGCCAGAGGGTAATGTCATCACAAAGGTTGAACTTACATCGAAATCTCCTGCAAAATTCGAGTCTGCTGTAGGTACATACGCCAATGGCACATGGACTGGTTCAGCCAATAGTGTGGTTATCTCAACCAACATTACAGAGAAGAACGCTCCGATCAGCTCAGCTGTAGTGACATACCAGGCTTCTTCTGCTCCAATGAAGAAAGACCCGGCTCTCCTGTTCAGTGAGACTACAGCAAGTGGTGTTGTAGGTGAGGCTTTCGTTGCACCAACTCTCACAAAGGCTACAACAGCTGCCGTGGTTTATACTTCGTCGAACGAGACCGTAGCTACCGTTAATGCCGAGACAGGCGAAGTGACACTTCTCGCTGCCGGTGAGACAAAGATTACTGCTACTGCTGCAGAAAATGATGAGTATAATGGTGGTTCTGCATCATATACACTCATCGTTACCACACCAGCCCTTGATGTAGTTCAAGAACCTTACTCTGAGTCCTTTGAGACAGAGTTTGGTTCGTTTGTCCTCGACAATGTGAACCTCTCAGAGGGTCTCTCATACGTTTGGTCTATCGACAAAAAATATAAGTGTGCGAAGGCTTCTGCTTTTGTCAACAAGAAGAACCTTCCTTCTGAAAGCTGGCTCGTTTCTCCTTGGATAGAGCTTTCTTGTGCAGAAGTAGAGCGCAACCTGTATTTCGACCATGCCGTGTCTAAGTATTTTGGCAATGTTTCAGAGGAGGCTACATTGTGGATCAAGGTCGAGGGCGGCGACTGGACTCAGATTACTTCTATCGCATATCCAGAAGTGCCACAGGACAAGAGCTTCTCTCCTTTTGAGACTCAGGCAGTAAGCCTTGCCGGTTATGAGGGCAAGAAGATAAAGGTCGGCTTCAAGTATGTAAGCACCGACGAAGCTGCCGGTACATGGGAAATCAGAAACTTCAAGGTTTCCACTGATGTTTCTGGCATCAACGAGATCAAGGCTGACAAGCTCGACGTCAATGCTCCTGTATACAACCTCGCAGGTCAGCGCGTAAACGCCAATGCCAAGGGAATTCTCATTCAGAATGGCAAGAAGTTCATCAAGTAATGTTCTGAAGGTATTTCCAGGGTAAACAATATCCCTAATCATATTAAAGTGTGTCAACCGAATGGTTCAGACGCACTTTTTTTTGTTTTCATTGATCCCAAATCGGTCGTTGGCGCTTGCTTGAATTCTGATTTTTCAGAAGAGTGGATTTCTAACTGAAAATTCCCCTATCTGTCATTATGTCCGTTTGAGGTTTATTGTCTGATGGGGAGCTATACTTCAGTCTATCATTCATCTTTGGAAATCCGCTTTTGCAATTGGGTTGCAATACTGTTGTGGTATCTTTGCATCCAAATAAATGAAAAACCGAAAAAAATAAAGAATCAAGAATTATGCTGAAGAAAAGCTTTTACTGTTTATCGCTGTTCATTCTCGCTCTTGGTATGGCTGCCTGTGGAAGCAAAAACCACGATCATGACCATGATGAAGAGACGGAGCAGCATGCCGGCGAAGACGCCCATGACCATGACCACGATGGTGACGAGATTTTGCTGACTCCAGAGAAGGCAAAAGCTGCCGGAGTGGAGGTTGAAACAATTATGCCTGGAACCTTTCATGGCGTTATCCATACCAGCGGTAAAGTGTTGTCTGCATCATGCGACGAGACCACTGTCGTTGCCACAATCAGCGGTCGTGTGGCATACAAGAATCATGTGAGTGAAGGATTGAAGGTATCCAATGGCACAGCCTTGTTTTCAATCACGTCAGCAGGAATGCAGGTCGCCGACGGTGACCCCGTACAGCGTGCACGTATCGACTACGAGCGTGCAGAGCGTGACTACACACGTGCGCGAATCCTTATAAAAGATAAGATAATAAGCGATAAAGACCTCGCTGTGGCGAAGGCAGAATATGAGGCTGCAAAACTGACATATACAAGCATGCAGAAAACACGCAGTGCTGGCGGCGTAGTAGTCACCGCACCTCGCGGAGGCTTCATCAAACAGTGTCTGGTAAACGGCGGCGACTATGTTGAGGCTGGTCAGCCGCTTGCCATCATAACCCAGAACCAGCACCTCTATCTGCGCGCAGAAATCCCAGAGCGCGAGTTCAAGGAACTGAACAAGATAAAGTGTGCGAAATTCCGTACCAGCTACAGTGACCGCCTTTATGACATCACTGATATGGGCGGACACATACAGTCGTATGGACGTTCGGCAGAGGTAAACAATTCCTACATTCCAGTCATATTCGAATTCAACAACACAGGCGATGTCGTTCAGGGTTCCTATGCAGAAATATTCCTCATTACCCAAGACCGACCTAACGTGATGACCCTGCCGCTCACTGCCATAACTGAAGAGCAGGGCGTGCATTACATCTATATCCAGGTTGACAAGGAGGGATACCGCAAGCAGGAAGTGACACTCGGCGAGAACGATGGCGACAGGGTGGAAATCCTCAGCGGACTGAAGAAAGGCGACAGGGTGGTGACCAAGGGAGCGATACAGGTGAAGCTCGCTTCGGCCTCTAACGCTATCCCAGCCCACAACCATAATCATTAAAGACAATCCTACGTAACAGACAGATTATAAATTATGCTGAACAAGATTATCAGGTTCTCGCTTGAGAACAGAATACTCGTTCTTGTGGCGGCAGTTCTGCTTGTCATCGCAGGACTGTATTCTACAAGCAAGACCGAAGTTGACGTCTTCCCCGACCTCAATGCCCCAACCGTTGTCATAATGACAGAAGCGGGAGGTATGGCAGCAGAGGAGGTGGAACAGCTCGTCACCTTTCCTATAGAAACGGCAGTGAACGGCAGCACCGGAGTGCGCCGGGTGAGGTCGCAGTCAACCCATGGCTTCTCTGTAGTCTGGGTAGAGTTCGACTGGGGCACAGATATATATCTTGCACGCCAGATAGTCAGCGAGAAACTCGCAGCCGTTGGCGAACAGATGCCCGAAGGTGTCAGTGCGCCGGTGCTCGGACCGCAGTCGTCTATTCTTGGCGAGGTGCTCATCGTTAGTCTTACCAGCGACAAGGCGTCGCTTCAGGATCTGCGCACCTATGCCGACTGGGTAATCCGTCCGCAGCTGCTCTCAACGGGTGGGGTGGCACAGGTAAGCGTGCACGGAGGTGACATCAAAGAATACCAGATACTCATCAGTCCCGGCAAGATGAAGCATTTCGGTGTGTCGCTCTCCGAAGTTATGGCCAGCACACGCGGCATGAACACGAACACCAATGGTGGTGTGCGCTATAAATACGGCAACGAATATATCATCTGCGGCATCACCTCTACCAACGATATCGACAAGATCGGTGCCTGCATCGTGAAGAAAAACGGCGAGAGCGTGATAACGCTTGCCGATGTCGCAGACATCAAGGTAGGCAACCAGTCGCCCAAGCTCGGCGTGGCAAGCGAGAAGGCACGTCCGGCAGTATTGCTCACTGTGACAAAACAGCCGGATACCAGTACGCTGAAACTCACCGAACAACTTAACAATGCGCTCGACGAACTGAAGACCAACCTTCCGGCAGATGTACATATCTCAACCGATATCTTCCGTCAGGCAGATTTCATCGACAGCAGCATCGACAATGTGCAGAAGTCGCTCATCGAGGGAGCCATATTCGTGGTCATCGTGCTGATGATATTCCTTGCCAATGTGCGTACTACGGTGATTTCACTTGTCACAATCCCGATTTCATTCCTCGTGGCAATGATAGTGCTTAACGTTCTTGGCATAAGCATAAACACCATGACCCTTGGCGGTTTGGCAATTGCCATCGGTTCGCTTGTGGATGATGCCATAGTGGATGTGGAGAACGTGTATAAACATATACGGCAGAACCGCGAACTGCCTGAGGCAGAGCGCATACCGATAATAGAACTCGTATACAACGCCTCACGTGAGGTGCGTATGCCGATTCTCAATTCCACACTTATCATTATCGTCAGCTTTGCCCCGCTGTTCTTCCTCAGCGGTATGGAGGGCAGGATGCTCATTCCTCTTGGCATAGCTTTCGTCACGGCTTTGCTCGCTTCCACACTTGTGGCTCTTACGCTCACACCAGTGCTCTGCAGCTATATGCTGAACAAAAGCAATGGCGAGATGCCGAAGGAGGCTTTCGTGGCGGTGTGGCTGAAGAAATACTACCGTGAGGCTTTGCTCTGGGTGCTCGACCATACCCGCACCGTCATCATTTCCTCTGCGTCATTGCTTGTCTTGGCTTTAGTGATATTCCTCTCGCTTGGCAGCAGTTTCCTGCCAAAATTCAATGAGGGATCATTCACCATAAACATATCCTCGCTACCCGGCATTTCCCTGGAGGAGAGCGATTCCATAGGAGCGCGGGCGGAAAGGCTGCTGCTGCAGGTGCCGGAGATTCAGACCGTGGCGAGGAAAACAGGACGTGCAGAACTTGACGAGCATGCTCTCGGTGTGAACGTAAGTGAGATAGAAGCACCATTCAAGCTCGACGGTCGTAGTCATGAGGAGGTACTCGATGATGTGCGCCATCGCCTCTCCGTATTGGCGGGCGCAAACATAGAGATAGGCCAGCCGATATCCCATCGTATCGATGCCATGCTCTCAGGTACGCAGGCAAGCATCGCCATAAAACTCTTCGGAACCGACCTCAACAAGATGTTCACCATCGGCAATCAGATAAAGAAGGCTTGCAAGGACATCGACGGAATCGCCGACCTGAATGTGGAACAGCAGATAGAGCGTCCGGAACTGAAAATCATTCCGCGCCGCGAACTCCTCTTGCGCAACGGTATCACGTTGCCCGAATTCAACGAGTTCATCTCTGTTAACCTTGCCGGTGAAACTGTTTCTCAGGTGTATGAGGCTGGCAGGGCCTTCAACCTCGTGGTGAAAGGCGGCGACTACGATGAGATAAGCGACCTCATCATAGACGCGCCAGACGGACGCAAGGTGCCGTTGTCTGACGTGGCAGACATCGTGTCGAGTGTCGGACCGAACACCATCAACCGTGAGAACGTGCAGCGCAAGATAGTAATATCTGCCAACACCAGCGGCAGGGCATTGAGCGACGTCGTGGCTGATATCAAGAAGGCGGTGGGCGAAGAGGTGAAATTGCCAGAAGGCTATCGCATAGAATACGGCGGACAGTTTGAGAGCCAGGAGAGTGCAAGCAGAGTGCTTTATCTCACTTGTACCATCGCCATTGCAATAATTTTCCTGCTGCTCTTCATGCAGTTCCGCAATGCCAAGGAAGCAGGCGTTATTCTTCTGAATCTGCCTCTTGCACTCATTGGAGGTATATTTGCTCTGGTGATTACTACAGGAGAAGTGAGCATACCGGCAATCATCGGATTCATCTCCCTCTTCGGTATCGCCACACGAAACGGAATGCTCCTCGTGACAGAATACAAGCGTCTGCGCACAGAAGAAGGCGCTACAGTAAGGGAGGCTATAGTGAACGGTTCGCTGTCTCGATTGAATCCTATATTGATGACGGCTCTCACTTCGGCTCTTGCCCTCGTGCCACTCGCCCTTGGTGGAGACCTGCCGGGAAATGAGATACAGTCGCCTATGGCAAAGGTAATTCTCGGAGGATTGATTAGTTCAACATTACTTAACGCATTTATAATTCCGGTAATATATGAAAAGATTTCTAATCGCCGTTAGTTTCGTACTTATGGCTTTCACAGCCTCGGCAGACAACAGCGTTGACGATGTGCTGAAGCAGATAGCCCAGAATAATCTCACTCTGAGAGCTCTGCAGCACGATAACGAGGCTGATGTACTCGACATAAAGGCTGAAAATTCCCTCGGTGGACTGTCGGTGGAATACAGTCCGTTCTTCAGAAGCGGATATTCGGGTGTGGCGGAGAGCGAACTCGTGGTGAGCCAGGAGATACAGTTTCCTACCAAGTATGCCGACCGCAACAAGCAGGCGAAGATGCAGAAGACGGTGGGCGGAAAAATGTATGAAAAGAACCGTCGCGACATACTGCTCGAAGCGGAACAGCTGTGTATCGACGTGATACGTTTGAACAAGACTCTGGCAATGCTTGACCAGCGCCTCAAGAACAGCGAGGCTCTGCGTCAGATGTACGACAAGCGTATGGAGGCAGGAGATGCTAATATCCTTGAGGTAAACAAGGTGAAGCTCGACTGTATGGAGGTGCAGACCATGGTAAGCGAGGCGCAGAACGAACGGATGCTCCTGTTGCAGCAGCTGCAACAGTTGAATGGCGGAAAGCCAGTGACAATTGATAGTGAGGTAATACCAGAGTATCAACCTGTTAAGGATTTTGATTCTTACAAAGCTCTCTATCTGGCCAGCGATGCCGATATACAGATGGCTGAGACGATGCTGAAATCTGCTGATATGAATGTGAAAATGCAGAAAAGAGAGTGGTTGCCTAACATCTCCTTTGGCTATCGTCGCAACACGGAGCAGAAAGAAGGAGTGAACGGTATTATGGTAGGAGTCAGCTTTCCGCTCTATAGCAACAGCAAGAGAATCAAGGCAGCCCGGGAGCGCCGGCAGAGTGCAGAGCTGCAAGTGGAGCAGGCACGCAAGGATGCAGAATCGCAGTTGCAGTCTGGCTATCAACAGCTTGTAGGCTTGCAGCAGGTGCTTGACCATAGTGATGTCAAGATGATGCAGGAGTCTATAGACCTGTTTTCGAAGGCTCTACACCAGGGTGAAATCAATGCGCTGGACTATTACACAGAGGTAAACAGCATCTACGAGAAGCTCCAGCGCCATATCGACATTCATTGTCAGAGCGCAAAACTGCATGCAGTGCTGCATAAGAACGAATTGTAAGAGATTTGAAATTGAAAATAATAGGGGCAAGAATCTATCATGTGATTCTTGCCCCTTGACCATTGGTCCTTATTTATCCAGACCTTTCCCTAATGATAGGATAGGAATTTGTTATTTCTCCCGGTGCACGACGCTTCCGCTTGCCTGGTGTGTGGCAAGAATCAGCACTTCGGCAATCTGCACGTGCTTCGGAGCCGATGCTGCATAGAAGGCTACGTCGGCGATGTCGGCACCGGTTAGCGGTTTGATTCCCTTGTATACATTGTCGGCACGCTCGTTGTCGCCATGGAAGCGCACATTGCTGAAGTTCGTCTCCACGAGTCCCGGCTTGAGGTTCGTCACTCGCACAGCCGTGTCGGCCACGTCGATACGCAGTCCGTCAGACAGAGCCTTCACGGCTGCCTTTGTGGCACAGTATACGTTTCCTCCGGCGTAGGCGGCATCGCCTGCCACGCTACCGATGTTTATCACGTTGCCCTCGTTGCGTTCCACCATACCCGGCACCACAAGGCGCGTCATCGTGAGCAGTCCCTTCACGTTGGTGTCGATCATCGCGTCCCATTCTTCTTGCTTGGCTTCATATTCCTTGTCGAGACCAAGGGCGAGTCCGGCATTGTTTATCAGCACGTCGATTTTCTTCCATTCCTCATCAAGCGAGTCTATCGCCTTTTTTGCAGCAGCCGTATCGCGTACATCGAATGCCAGGGTCTTCACCTCCGTGCCCCTGACTTCCAGTTCGGCTTTGATTTCAGCCAGTTTCTCCTCGCGGCGTGCCGTGAGAATCAAGTCATAACCGCCTTCGCCAAACTTTCTTGCACAGGCTTCTCCAATGCCGCTTGTGGCTCCTGTGATAAGTGCAATCTTTTTCATCTTGATATTTTTTTATTTATTATTGTAAGTCATTGTTGTCGTATCCGCAGTGATAATCCCAATTTTTGCAAATTTAATGTATTTCTCGTAAATAAACTTTCTATAAGCGGGCTTTTCGTGTTTTTTGAGTGAATCTTTTTTCTGTTTACCTCACAGTAATTTGATGGAAAAGAATGGAGATTGAAAATAAAACATTACCTTTGTCTGCCGTTTCCATGAGCGGTTTTATTTATAAACTAATTAAAGAAGACAATTATGAAGAAAAATATAATTTTAATAATAATGTGTGTTGTATTAGTATGTGCTGGAATAACTATTTATTTTCAGCATAAAACTATAACTGAACAACATAGTACTATAAATGAACAGCGTAGCACTATAAATGATTTTAAAGCATATTATAATGCTGCTGAAGATTTATTAGAAAGTATTGATAAAGATATACATATAGATTTTTATATGTGTGGTGATATAGGTGCTGATTATCTTTATTCTGCAAGTAAGATAGATGATAGCATTAGAGTTAAACCATCTGATTATCTACCTAAAGACAAACAATATTATGGAGAATAAAGTTCCTGAACTTCTTAATCTTTTTCTTAATGATGGACAAGAAGTTGATGGTCAATTACCTAATCCTCCTGATGTTGTAGAACTTCCTGATGATGTTGTAAAAGACATTTGGAAAGACCATGAAGCTGACTATTGGGTATCATATAATAAAGAGAACCCAAAGGAATGGAAAAATGACAGGTGGGCTGTTTGTCGTCAACTCGCATTCAGACAGCTTCTATAGGATAATTCGTTTTTTTTAATCACCAGCTTATGATGATAAAAGTATGCGGGATGCGCGATCCGGAGAATATTCGCGATGTGGAGAAACTGAGCATCGACATGATGGGATTTAATTTCTGTAAAGATGATCCGCGTCATGTCGGCATGATAGCGTCTTTGGCTGCCATTATTCCCGATTATGCAGACAGGAGACTTATCGCCGAAAACAATTCACCACGGCGTGTGGGAGTCTTTGCTGACGACATGCCGCAGAACATCGTCACGGCTGTATATAATTACAAGCTCGATTGTGTTCAACTTCAAGGCAGCGAGTCGCCAGTAATGATAGACAACCTTCGCCGGACTCTTGATCCTGATATTTGCAAAGGTGTCAGAATTTTCAAGACTCTGAATGTGGCGAATATAGATGATTTGAAATCAAGCAGACAATATTCTGATCATGCCGACATGTTGGTCTTCAATATGAAAAACGATGATACGGAGGGGGCAAGGTCGTGTTCCGACTTTGAGTTGCTTGATGAATACGATGGTGGTTTGCCATTCCTTGTAGGAGGAATAGTGACGGAGGATTCGGACGGCATTAAGGCTGTTTCCAATCCTTGTTTTGCAGGTGTAGACCTGAACGGAGGATTTGAGACGAAGCCTGGCATCAAAGATACCTCAAAACTTAAAGATTTCATCTCCTTATTGAGAAAATGATTTGAAGACAAAAATCAGGGAGAATATGAGAATCGCTATAATTGACAATTACGACAGTTTTACATATAACCTTGCACATCTCGTGAAGGCCATCGGTGTTGATGTTGACGTGTTGCGCAATGACTGTTTCGAACTCCACAGTCTGGCGGAATACGACAAGCTTTTGCTCAGTCCCGGTCCCGGCATACCGTCAGAGGCAGGGCTTCTTCTTGATGTGATAAGAGAATATGCCGGCAGGTTGCCAATCCTGGGAGTCTGTCTGGGCCACCAGGCTATAGCCGAAGTCTTTGGAGCAAAGATTGAGAATCTGTCGCATGTCTATCATGGTGTGGCTACGCCATGTGATATTATAGCAGACGATAGCCTGTTTGATGGCCTTCCAAGACGTATCGAGGTGGGACGTTATCATAGTTGGGTGGTCAGCAGAGAAGGCTTTCCTGAGTGTCTTGAGATTACATCTGTGAGCGATGACGGAAAGATAATGTCCTTCCGCCACCGTCATTATGCAGTGCATGGAATACAATTCCATCCAGAGAGTGTGTTGACACCGGATGGAAAGAGAATCATCGGGAACTGGTTGGGAGAATGATGCTGCTTGGTTGCATCCTTTGCAGTTTCCCGACAATCCTTATTCCGCCACAATCTTGAATCTCACTCTGAACGAATGCTTCATCTCGTCCCAGTTGGTGCCGAGCAGCACGAACTTTCCTATTTGTGCAGTAGAACGCACATGCTTTCCGATACAAGGACATGCGTCGTAGTCGCCGATGCGCACGATACGCAGGGTTTCCGATGCGTCGTCGGGCAGTCTGTCAAGCTGCACATCGTCGGGAACATGGTCTCTGTCCACATATTCGAAAGTCACTGGCAGATCTTCGGCTATCAGCTCGTTCATCCTGCGTTCTATTTCCTTTTCCTCGTTGCGGTCGGGCTTGTGGTCAAGGATATAACTGATTTTGCTTTTCTTTCGCTCTATATGAGCGTTTCGTGATCGTTCACATCCGAACATCCTCATCATCGTCTGGTTGAGAAGATGTTCGGCGGTATGAGCCGGCGGAAACTCCTCTTTGTTGTGTGTATTCAGTTCGTAGTCCATAGATTATTATTGTTTGATTCTTTTTGATATCTTTATCACTCTGCCGCTCCATGCTTCCACTGAAAGATTCAGTGGGTCGGTGTCAGAAAGGGTGATGGCGATTTTCTCTCCGTTCAGCAGGTCGGTTCCTTCCATTATTCCTTTCTTCAGGTTGAGATAGTCGAAGGCGTGTTGCGGAATGTTTATCTTGCAGTCGCTGTTCTCGTCGCTGAAGTTGGCAAGTACTATCATCAAATCGTCTTCGTTGCTTCTTAAGAAAACGTATTGCCTGTCTGCATTAAAGTCTGCAGATGTTGGGTTTACATACATGAGGTCGAAGAACTTGCCTTCTGTTACGGCCTTCTCGTTGGTCGCAATGTTTAGCACCTTCTTGTATGTGGCTTCGATTGATTTTTCCTCTTTTGTCAGTTGTCTTCTGCTTGAATATCCGTGTATCAGCGAGTCGACAGACCAGTAGTCGAATATTGTCGTTCTTCCGTCTCTTCCGCTGAATCCCTCTTCGTCCATTCCTCTCTCTCCATATTCCTGTCCGGCATAAAGCATGAACGGGTTGGTTCTCATAAGTGCGCTTGTCATGAGAGCCGGTATGCCTTTCCTGGCGTCTCCGGCAAAGAAGTCGCATGCTATTCGCTGCTCGTCATGGTTTTCCAGGAAATAAAGCATGTGGTCAGCGATGTCGTCATTCGTTTGCCACTGTCTCGTGATATCAGTGGCGCTCCTGTGGCCGCATACCACGTCACGCATGCTGTCATACATTCCCACCTTGTCGTAGAGATAGTCAAAACCGGCATTTATATATTCTCTGTATCTGCCGGGATTGTATACCTCGCCAATGAATTTCACGTTGTGATGTTTTTTTCTCACTTCCGTAGTGACCCATTGCCAGAAAGCTGACGGCACCATTTCTGCCATGTCGCATCTGAATGCGTCTACTCCTTTTCCTGCCCAGAATAGCAGTATGTCGAGCATCTTCTTCCAAGTGTCTGGAGTGGGGGAGAAGTGTGTGGATACTCCGCCGGCATCGCAGTAGTCCACGCCGTAGTTCAGCTTCACCGTCTCATACCAGTCGTTCCTGCCCGGTCTGTTTCCGAAGCAGTCGTTGCCTGTGGCTTTGGCTGGGAATTCCTCGTATGGCAGTTCTTCACCATGATAGAGATCGATGTCGGCTGCAAAACTCTGTTCCGGGCAGTAGTAGAAATTGTTTTGCGGAGAGAATTGCATTCCTGTATTGTCGTTCTCACCGAAGTCGGCAATGCCTTTTGGTTTTGCTGTCGATTTGTATTGTCGTGCCACGTGGTTGGGCACAAAGTCTATTATCATCTTCAGACCTGCTTTGTGTGTGCGCTTTACGAGAGATTCGAATTCGTTCATTCGCTTTTCTACGTTAGTCGCCAGGTCTGGGTCGATGTCGTAGTAATCGGTTATGGCATACGGGCTTCCCGCATTTCCTTTCACCACAGCCGGATGTTGCCGTGGTATTCCGTATCGGGTATAGTCTGTTGTTGTGGCGTGTCGTATCACTCCTGTATACCATACGTGTGTGACGCCGAGCTCCTTTATTCTGCGCAACACAGCTGGAGTGAATGCGTTGAGTTTACCGCATCCGTTGTCCGTCAGCGTACCGTTGTGTTTCCTTGTTGTATTCGTGTTTCCGAACAGTCGTGTGAAGATTTGGTAGATTATAGCTTTTTCCATAAGTTTTCCGTTTTATGCAAATTTACATATTATTTTCAAATTATCGCCAGAAGTAGGTACAAAAAAAGAGCCATAGGTGAAAAACCTATGACTCCTTATGCTGTTTAAGAGGTTGTTCTTACTGTATTCCGTGAGCGGCTACAGTCTTGTCGATGCGACCGATCATACCCTGAAGAGCTTTGCCAGGACCACATTCTGTGAAGTCGTCTGCTCCGTCAGCGATCATGTTCTTTACACACTCTGTCCAGCGTACAGAGCTTGTGAGCTGTGCGATGAGGTTCTTCTTGATGTCGGTAGGGTCAGTATGAGGCTTGCCGTCAACGTTCTGGTATACAGGACACTTAGGAGCGTGGATTTCGGTCTTCTCGATAGCTGCCTCAAGTTCGTCCTTTGCAGGCTGCATGAGTGGAGAGTGGAAAGCACCACCCACCTTCAGCGGTAGGGCACGCTTTGCTCCGGCTGCCTTCAGTTTCTCGCATGCCTCGTTGATAGCCTCGATGTTTCCTGAGATAACGAGCTGGCCTGGGCAGTTGTAGTTTGCAGGCACTACCACGCAACCAGGCTTGCTTACTTCTGCACAGATTTCCTCAATCTTGTCATCAGCCAGACCTACGATTGCAGCCATTGTTGATGGAGCTGCCTCACATGCCTTCTGCATAGCCATGGCACGGGCGTAAACAAGTTTCAGACCATCTTCGAAGCTCAGTGCTCCAGCTGCTACGAGAGCAGAAAACTCTCCGAGAGAGTGACCTGCAACCATTGATGGCTGGAAAGCGTCGCCCATGCAGAGTGCGCTGATTACGCTGTGGAGGAATACTGCAGGCTGAGTAACCTTGGTCTGCTTCAGTTCCTCGTCTGTTCCGTTGAACATGATGTCGGTGATGCTATAACCGAGAATCTCGTTAGCCTTATCGAAAAGTTCTTTTGCCAATGGATTGTTGTCGTAGAGGTCCTTGCCCATGCCTACGAACTGTGCTCCCTGTCCGGGAAATACAAATGCTTTCATTCTTATCTATATGTTTGTTTATAATTAAGCGCTGCAAAGTTACAAGTTTTTTGTCGGATAACAGGCATTTAGTAAACAAAAACGTGCATAATTAGTCTAAAATACCTTTTTCTTGGTAGATTATTGCTGGTTTAACTCGTTGGTGGAATTAATTTAGTGCACACATTAATCCTAATGTCGGTTTGTTATTAAATGGGCACGCTGCTTTCCCAACTGGGGTACGCTGCTTGCCCCGGATGGGCAGAATTGCTGTCAGACAAATGCCCAATAAGTTCATTTTGTAATTCCAACCATCATGTCGTACTTTTGTTTCATTCTTGTTATGGAGCGTATAATAATCATGCTTGTCTTTGTCGTTTCATATATTTGTAATACTTTTGCATCCTGCAATCATACCTTTGCCGGTACGTGTTCAGGTATATACTAAAAGGTGGAAAGATATATTATAGCAATCATTAATTCATTATTAAAATGAGAGAATACAAGACCTACGTTTTTGATTTGGACGGTACGCTGCTAAATACCATCAATGATTTGGCGGCAAGTGTTAACTTCGCATTGAAAGAATATGGAATGCCGCAGCATACGGTTGATGAAGTGAGAAACTTCGTAGGTAATGGAGTGAAGAAACTTATGGAGCGGGCTGTTCCCGATGGACTTGACAACCCATTGTTCGAGGATGCTTATGCCACATTCAAAAAACATTACTTGGAGCATGGACTCGACACAACAAAGCCATATCCGGGTATCGTGGATCTTCTTCGCGAACTGAAAAAGAGTGGAAAGAATATTGCAGTGGTGAGCAATAAATTCTATGATGCCACAGGTGAACTCGTGCGGCATTTCTTTGGAGAATATGTTAAGGTGGCAATCGGTGAGAGGGAGAATATAAGAAAGAAGCCAGCTCCGGACACCGTGCTCGAAGCCTTCCGCCTGCTTGGTGTAGACAAAGAGGATGCTGTATATATAGGTGACAGTGATGTTGATGTGAACACAGCAAAAAATGTCGGCATTCCATGCATCAGCGTTTTGTGGGGATTCCGCGACAAAGAATTCTTGATAGAGAATGGGGCTACGACATTTGTGGAAACTCCGCAGGAAATATTGTAGTTTCTCATTGACTTGTATTTGTCAACTGGTAGGCATTCTCTTCTTGGGCGATTCCTCTTGTGCGATTTGAGTGGCCGTCCGGCTTGACTTCAAATTTCTTTCAGTTCATCTACTTATATATAATAAAGGTGAAAAAAGTTTTAGTCATTTGGTGGAAAGACGATAATAGATTACTTTTGTCTGTATGAAAAAAATATTGTTTCTGATATTTTCCGCCATCCTTGCCTTGCCTTCGATAGTAATGGCTCAGGAGAATCTTGATGATATGAAGCAGGTGAAACCTAAGGACGTTTTGCAGGCAGATTCATTGGCAAGTCTTGAGATGAACAAAGACTGTATTCTCCCTCCATCGGTAGGGCCGCAGCCATGCGCTCGCACAGAATATCTCGATAGAGGCAGACAGAATGCGGATACGTTGAATTTGCCGACTCTCAATATAAAAGGCCAAGTGCCGCTTATGACTTATCCTTATGATGGGTGGTGGGGGTCAACAACTGGACTCTCCATAAAGGTCTCAACGTGAATCTCGGTGCTTCCGTATTCGCAGCCTTTGGCAAAGGAGCCCCCAAGGGAGCAGGCTCCGCACAGGATTTGTCCATGATGTATGCTCTGCCGTTGACCAAACGGCTCACTCTTGCCATTGGCGGATGGGTGAGCAATGCATATTGGGCACACGACAGGTTTACAGATGCCGGTGTCAGCGCAGTTCTCGGATATAAATTTGATGAGCACTGGGAGGCATATGTCTATGGCAGAAAAAGCCTTGTAAACAAACCAATCCCATATCGCTTTTGTACGATGGACGACCTCGGTGATCGTATAGGCGCTGCCGTGAAGTATAATTTCAGTCCGAGTTTCAGCGTTCAGGTGTCTGTTTCTATGGGACAACGGGACTACGGAAATCCATATGGTGGAATGTTCGGTTCAGAACCGGATATGGGATTTGGAGGCATGAGGTGATTTGACTTGTAGTGTGTAGTTTACATTTTATTGGATTTCCTGTGTTTAATCGCAATTTTGTAAATGTGGCAAGGCCTGATTTCCTTTGTTAAAGCATTTTTTTATAGTCAAAGTGTTTAAAATATTTTAAATACATCCTCTGTTCCTTTTGTTTCTAAACCATATTTCTTATATTTGCAAAAGAAAATTAAAAGAAGAACGAAATATTATATAGAAATTTATGTTTGAGAATCTAAGTGACAGACTTGAGCGTTCCTTCAAGATACTGAAAGGAGAGGGAAAGATTACAGAGATTAACGTTGCAGAAACGCTCAAAGATGTACGTAGGGCATTGACGGAAGCGGATGTCAATTATAAGGTTGCCAAGACTTTTGTTGACACCGTAAAGAAGAAGGCGATGGGTATGAATGTGCTCACTGCCGTAAAACCAGGACAACTTATGGTGAAGCTCGTTCACGACGAGCTCGCTGAACTTATGGGTGGTGATGCTGCCGAGCTGAAGCTTCAGGGCAGACCGTCTATCATCCTGATGTCTGGTCTTCAAGGTTCCGGTAAGACAACTTTCAGTGGAAAGCTTGCCAATATGCTCAAGAAGAAACAACACAAGAATCCGTTGCTCGTGGCATGCGACGTTTATCGTCCAGCCGCTATTCAGCAGCTCAAGGTCGTTGCGGAGCAGATCGGTGTTCCTGTGTATTCAGAAGATGGAAACAAGAATGTCGTAGAGATTGCCAACAATGCCATAAAGGAGGCTAAGGCAAAGAGCTACGATGTCGTTATTATAGATACCGCCGGTCGTCTCGCCGTTGATGAAGAGATGATGGACGAGATAGAAAGACTGAAGAATGCCGTCAATCCCGACGAGACACTCTTCGTTGTTGACTCCATGACCGGTCAGGATGCCGTGAATACGGCAAAGACATTCAATGACCGCCTTGATTTTGACGGTGTCGTTCTGACAAAGCTTGATGGTGATACACGCGGTGGTGCGGCATTGAGTATCAGAACGGTTGTGACAAAGCCTATCAAGTTTGTCGGAACTGGTGAGAAGATGGAAGCAATCGATGTTTTCCATCCGTCACGTATGGCTGACCGTATCCTCGGAATGGGAGATATCGTCAGCTTGGTTGAGCGTGCTCAAGAGCAGTTTGATGAAGAGGAGGCAAAACGTCTGCAGAAGAAGATTCAGAAAAACAAGTTCGACTTCAACGATTTCCTCGGACAGATTCAGCAGATCAAGAAGATGGGTAATCTGAAAGACTTGGCTTCGATGATTCCGGGTGTGGGAAAAGCAATCAAGGATGTGGACATCGACGACAATGCTTTCAAGGGTATCGAGGCGATAATCCTCAGTATGACTCCAAAGGAGCGCACTAATCCGGAACTCCTCAATACGAGTCGCCGCCAGCGCATCGCCAAGGGATCTGGTACGAATATCCAGGACGTGAACCGTCTGATAAAGCAGTTCGACCAGACTCGCAAGATGATGAAGATGGTGACTGGCTCGAAGATGACACAGATGATGAACGCCATGAAGCACATGAAGGGCGGAATGCCAGGAATGCCAGGAATGCCGGGTGGTATGCCTAAGATGTGATAGGCAGGAGTTTTAATTAAGAATTTACAAAACGTACATATAAATAAGATATGCAGTTGATTGACGGAAAGGCTACAGCGGCGAAAATCAAGGAAGAGATTGCCGCTGAAGTGAAAGATATAATGGCAAAGGGAGGTAAACAGCCTCATCTTGCCGCTATTCTCGTGGGTCACGATGGCGGTAGCGAGACGTATGTAAAGAACAAGGTTCTCGCTTGTGAAGCTTGCGGATTCAAGAGCTCACTGATACGTTTCGAAGAGAATGTGAGCGAGGAGGAACTCCTTGATACAGTGAAGAGACTGAATGACGATGCCGATGTTGATGGTTTTATCGTTCAGCTCCCGCTCCCCAAGCATATTGATGAGCAGAAGGTAATTGAGGCTATCGACTATAGAAAAGATGTTGACGGATTCCATCCTGTCAATGTGGGTAGAATGGCTATAGGTCTGCCTTGCTTCATCTCAGCCACACCGCTCGGCATACTGACATTGCTTCAGCGTTATAATATCGAGACGTCTGGCAAGAAATGTGTTGTTCTCGGCAGAAGCAACATCGTAGGCAAGCCAATGGCACAGTTGATGATGCAGAAGCAGTATGGTGACTCCACGGTGACTGTATGCCACAGCCATTCCAAGAGTCTCAAGGAGGAATGTCGCGAGGCTGACATCATAATTGCAGCCATCGGCAGACCGGACTTCGTTACTGCTGATATGGTGAAGGAGGGTGCCGTAGTGATCGATGTCGGTACCACACGTGTGCCGGACGCTACACGCAAGAGCGGATTCCGTCTTAATGGAGACGTGAAGTTCGATGAGGTCTCTCCAAAATGCTCTTTCATTACTCCTGTTCCTGGCGGAGTAGGACCGATGACTATCTGCTCGCTCATGAAAAACACTTTGGCGGCAGGTAAGAAGGAGTATTACAAATGATAATAAGACAGAACAAAATAATTCTATATCATGACGGCAGAAGAATTTTACATGGAAGGAAGGGAGTTTCAGCGTGCTGGAAACTGGCAGGAGGCTATCCGCTGCTATAATGAAGCGATAGCTCTAGATGCAGAATGCGCTGCCGTTGAGGCCAAGAGGATGGTTATGGACATCCTCAACTTCTACAACAAGGATATGTACAACCCATAAACATGAAGTGGGTTTGTGCATTTTCTTGTGACTGACGAAAGAAAAATTTAGACTAAAAAGATTTTATAAGCTTAAGGCGATGGGCATGAGGAGACGGGTTATCTCCTGTAGTCCTTAACTGTTACCCTTTAATTTAATTTAGAAAAGACATGGGCAAAATCAAAGGATCAATTGTAGTTAACACAGACCGCTGCAAAGGCTGCTCTCTGTGTGTTGTAGCTTGTCCTAAGGATGTCATCGCATTGTCTGACAAACATGTCAATGTGAACGGTTATCCTTATGCCGTGGCTGTACGCCCCGATGATTGTATCGGTTGTGCGTCGTGTGGTATCGTATGTCCTGATGGATGTATCAGTGTTTACAAAAAACGTATGGAGGATTAAGCAATGGCAGAAAAAGAAATTCTTTTAATGAAAGGAAATGAGGCTATCGCTCACGCAGCAATCCGTTGCGGATGTGATGCTTATTTCGGTTATCCTATCACACCTCAGAGTGAGGTGATCGAGACTCTTGCAGAGCTCAAGCCATGGGAGACAACTGGTATGGTAGTTCTCCAGGCTGAGAGTGAGGTGGCATCCATCAACATGGTTTATGGAGCGGCAGGTGCAGGTAAGAAGGTATTCACTTCTTCATCAAGCCCTGGTGTAGCCCTTATGCAGGAGGGAATCTCTTATATGGCAGGTGCTGAGCTTCCTGGTGTATTCATCAACGTGCAGCGTGGTGGTCCTGGTCTGGGAACTATCCAGCCTTCACAGAGTGACTATTTCCAGTCTACTCGTGGTGGTGGTAATGGTGACTATTATGTTATCGTTCTCGCTCCATCTTCAGTTCAGGAGATGGCAGACTTCATGGATCTCGCTTTCACACTCGCATTCAAGTATCGCATGCCAGCGATGATTCTTAGCGACGGTGTTATCGGTCAGATGATGGAGAAGGTGGTTTTGCCACCAGTTAAGCCACGTCGTACCGAGGAGGAAATCAAGAAAGAATGTCCTTGGGCTACATTCGGTCGCACACCAGACCGTAAGCCAAACATCATCACTTCTCTTGAGTTGCAGCCAGAGGTCATGGAAATCCGTAACCAGAAGCTTCTCAAGAAGTATGAGCTGGTAAAGGAGAATGAGGTTAGATATGAGACTTCACAGTGTGAGGATGCTGACTATCTGTTTGTTGCATTCGGTAGTGCAGCCCGTATCTCAGAGAAGGCAATGGAGCTCGCTCGCGAGGCTGGCTTGAAGGTCGGACTCTTCCGTCCTATCACATTGTGGCCTTTCCCGGAGAAGCAGCTTGAGGCTCTTGCTAAGGGCAAGAAGGGTGTTCTCTCTGTTGAGATCAACGCCGGCCAGATGGTAGAGGATGTACGTCTCGCTACCCACGGCACTGTGCCAGTAGAGCATTTCGGCCGTCTTGGTGGTATCGTTCCAGATCCAGAGGAGATTGTAAACTCTCTGAAAGAGAATATCAAGAGCGGAAGATTTAATGGCTAATCTTTAATTTTGAAACAGCATGAAAGAAGATATAATTGCACCAGAGAATCTGGTATATGAAAAACCGTCGTTGATGAACGACACTCCTATGCACTACTGCCCAGGTTGCTCTCATGGAGTTGTTCATAAGCTCGTTGCAGAGGTTATCGAAGAGATGGGCATGCAGGACAAGGCTGTAGGTGTAAGCCCGGTAGGTTGCTCTGTATTCGCATATCGTTATATTGACATCGACTGGTCTGAGGCTGCTCACGGACGTGCTCCTGCAGTTGCTACTGGTATCAAGCGTTGCTGGCCAGACCGTCTCGTGTTCACATATCAGGGTGATGGTGACTTGGCTTGTATCGGTACAGCTGAGACAATCCACGCACTGAACCGTGGTGAGAACATCACTATCATCTTCATCAACAATGCCATTTATGGTATGACTGGTGGTCAGATGGCTCCTACTACATTGCTCGGACAGAAGACTGTAACTTGTCCTTATGGCCGTACACCGGAGCTTCACGGATACCCATTGAAGATGACAGAAATCGCTGCCACACTTCAGGGTACATGCTATGTTACACGCCAGAGCGTTGACACAGTAGCAGCTATCCGTTCAGCAAAGAAGGCTATTCGCAAGGCTTTCGAGGCTTCTATGCAGGGCAAGGGCTCAAGCCTCGTAGAGATTACAAGTACATGTAACAGTGGTTGGAAACTCTCTCCTGTAAAGGCAAACGAGTGGTTGCGTGAGAAAATGTTCGAATTCTATCCGAAAGGAGACCTTAAAAATACTATAGACGAATGAAAAAAGAAATAATCATATCAGGATTTGGTGGTCAGGGTGTTCTTTCCATGGGTAAGATCTTGGCTTACTCTGGTCTTATGGAAGACAAGGAAGTAACATGGATGCCAGCTTACGGACCAGAGCAGCGTGGTGGTACTGCCAACGTTACTGTAATCGTAAGCGATGAGCGTATTTCATCACCAGTGCTCAGCAAGTTTGACATTGCTATTGTACTCAACCAGCCATCACTCGACAAGTTCGAGTCTCGCGTTAAGCCAGGTGGTATTCTCATCTACGAGGGAAATGGTATCATCAACCCTCCAACCCGCACCGACATTGACATCTATCGCATCGATGCTATGGACAAGGCTGCAGAGCTCAAGAATACCAAGGTGTTTAATATGATCGTACTTGGTGGTATGCTCAAGGTTTCTCCTGTGGTTAGTGAGAATGGTGTTGAGAAGGCTCTATTCAAGACTCTTCCTGAGCGTCACCACAAGTTGATTCCTCTGAACATGGAGGCTATCAAGATTGGTGGAGACATCATGCAGAAGCAGTAATATTTCAACTTCTTATATAACAAAATGGGGGTATGTCGTATTTGGCATACCCTCATTTTATATTATTTTGAGTTTGCTTGGCTTTTCGTCAAGTAATAATGCTTGTTTGGTTGCTATCGAATATTTGTTTTCTTCTTCCTTAAGCTATACTTTCCGTGCTTGTCAAACACGAGCCAGTATAGCACAGGCAGGATTGTGGCTATGAGAACCATCGAGATTAGTGTGCCGAAGAATATCACAGCACCCATTGGCGACCATAACGTGTTGTTTTCCAACATCATCGGCAATACGCCCACTGAGGCTGCTGCTGATGTGAGGAAGATAGGGCGCATGCGTCGCTCGCCGGCTTGGAAGGCGGCATCGCGTATTGACAGTCCTTTGTCGCGCCGGAGTTCCTCGGCATAGTCGAGCATGATGATACCGTTGCGCACAAGTATTCCCATCAGACTGACAACACCCAATACACATGTCAGGCTGACGTCATATCCCGTGATGAAGAGTCCTATGGCTGCTCCGAAGATGCAGAGCGACATTGAAGAGAGATTTACCAATGCCAGACTGATGCGCTTGAAGTGGAAGAGGAGAATGAAGAATATCACCAGTATTGCAACCATCACTCCCGATATCACCTGTGGCATGGTTTCAGCATCTTTTTCCGACATACCTCCTACTTCCCATGTGAGGTCCGGGTCGAGTGAGAGTCCGGCAACCTTTGTCTTTAGCTCTTCAGACAGCTTGTTGGCGTTATATCCTCGTAATGGTTCGCCCACGATAGATATTGTGCGGACACCATTACGGCGTATTATGCTGCCGTCATGCCAGTCAGGTGAAATTTTTGCCAACTGCCGTAGCGGTACGCTGGCTGTTCCACCCATTACAGGGATGTATTCATTTGCCAAATCACTGTCGTTTTCTGATTTCAGAACCATTTTCACCGGATAATCGCCTTCCCAGAGAGTAGAGATCGGTAAACCGCTGCCGAAATGAATTGCCAGGTCAGCAGAGAGGATAGTCTTGTTCACACCCAGTCTGTTTGCCTCTGTAGCATCCGGTGTAACCCTTATTCCAGGCTGCGGTTCCTCGTAATTTGTTCGTATCAGGTTTATTCCCTCCACCTCATGCATGCAGGCGGCAATCTGTTTGGCAGCCTTTTTAAGGTCGCTGATACTGTCGCCGCTCACTCTTATCTCGATGGGATAAGAAGCAGAATTATAGTCCATCTGCTTGAAGCGGATATAGCAATCCGGGAAATAGTTGGAATAATGGTCGGCATACTTGTTGAGCACCTCCTCCGTAGCATCATTGCTCACGGTATTTACAATGAACTGTGCGAAGTTTGGTCCGCCAATCTGTGGAGCGTATGTAGTGTGAAAACGTGGCGATCCTTGTCCGATAAACATCGTTACGGCAGTCACTTTAGGGTCTCGTTTCAGAATATTAGCCATGGAGTCGGCTATAATGGATGTCTTTTCAGCTGTCGTACCGTTGGGAAGATAGAATTCAACGGCAAACTGGTTGCGCTCTGCGATAGGCATCATTCGCTGTGGCAGTTTCACGAATATCATGGCTCCAGTGGCAACCAGAGCGGCTCCTATGACAAGCGTGGTGCGTGGAAAGGCAAAACAACGGTTCAACAACCACGTATATCCCGTTTGCAGATAGTCAAGAGGTTTCTTCTTTGCGTCAGGTTTCGGTGTGCTGGATATGCCTTGGTGTATCACGATATATTGCAGATAAGGAGTCAGGAGCAGTGATACTGTCAGCGAAATGCTCAAGATGATGAACATCGCCCATGGGAACGACTGCACGAAATCGCCCATATCACCGTGCATGGTGAACAGAAACGGGAAAAAGGTCAGTGAGATGCTCAGTGTGGCAGATAGCACCGACATGAAGAATTCTCTCGGGGCTGCTATGGCAGCATGCCATCGAGACATGCCGTGTCCCAGTTTTTCCATGTAGTTGTCAATAATCACTACGGAGTCGTCTACTACCATTCCCAATGTCACTATGAGTGCCGCCAGTGTCACAGTGTTCAGTTCCATGCCGAAGAGATAGAAAATGCCGACCGACGAGAATATGGTAATTGGAATGCTGAGGGCAGAAACCTCAGCCACGCGTCTTGGCATCAGCAGGATGACCACAATGATGACCGAAATGACCGAGATGAGCAGCTCCTGCAGAAAGTTCATCACCGATTCGTTCACCACTTTGCTTTGGTCGGTGATGGTGGCGATATGCACATCCTTTGGCAAGGTTTCCTCAAACTCGTCCAATGCCTTGTGGACATCATTTCCCATCTTCACGATGTCGTTTCCTGGTCGCATCTCGATAGACAGAAGCACACATTTGTTGCCATTGCTCTTGATGTATTTCTCCTGTTTCGGGTATTCCCTCGTTATGTGTGCAATGTCTTTGAGCCTCACGATGTTGCCTTTCGGGTCGGAATATACAATCTGTTCCGCCACATCACGCTCGTTGTTGTAGGAGTCGGTGATATGGATAGGCAGAGTTAGATTGCCCATGTCCAGACTTCCGCTTATAGTGGTGAATCCCTGAAGCGCCAGTTCGTTGAGTATCTTGAAGGGTCCGATGCCATATTTCGACAGCTTGTTCTGGTCCAGATAAATGCTTATCTGTTCGTTCTGCAAACCGTATGTCCGGAGGTTGGATATGGCGTCGATGCGTCGGAGCCTGTCTTTCAGGTTGTCTATATAGGTGTTTAGTTCCCGGTAAGTCTTCTGTTTGCTTTCAATCGTTATGAGCAAAGCCGATGTCTCGGCAATATCGTCTACCGCCTGCAATGCGATTACTCCCGAAGGCAGTGAAGACTTGAATGCCTGCAGTCCATGTTTGAACTTGCTCCAGAAAGCATCTTTGTCTTCCACATAGTCGTTCAGTTCCATGAATGCAATCAGCATGCCGTCTTTGCTCTGTGTGTATGTCTTCTTTTTGTTCACCTCTTTATATCCGAAGATGAAATTCTCCAGAGGTTTCGCTACCCGTTCTTCCACCTCTGCCGATGTGGCGCCCGGATATACTGCTACGCATGCACCTTGGCGTACCGTGAACTGCGGCATCTCCTGCTTCGGCATCGTGGCGAGTCCCAGTATTCCCAGGAGCACGAGCATTCCCATAAGCAATATCACGATATTGTGGTTACACATCGCAGCCTCTATGAATGACCGTTTTATCACCCGGTTAGGTTTCCTCGTGAGGCGCGCTTTGATGTGTTCCCGAAGGGCAGTGTCCTTCTTCTTCGCCTTTTTGTCCATGTCCATGTTATTTCCTTTCCGTCATTATCTGTCCATACCCTTGCCGGTGTCCACTCTCATTCCCTCAGACACCTTCTGCTGGCCGTTTACTATAACTTGGTCGCCTGGTTTCAGTCCAGACAGGATTATAATCCCGTCCCCTTCGAAGTCGCCGGTCTCCACACGCTGCTGATGCGCCTTCCCGTCTACTACAGTCCAAACGAATCTAGAATTGTCCACATCCAGTTCTATGCTTTGTGGTGGCACGATGATATGCGCCTGTTCTTTTGTTGCGCCGCCCGTAACGTTGGCGTTGCACACCATGCCGGGGAGAAGACGCCCATGAGTGTTGGCGATACCCACTTTTATGTCATAAGTATGTGATATGGGATTGGCGTCGATGCCCTTTTCCGAAACCGTTCCATAGAATATAGCATTGTCAAGTGCAGCAACCGTCAGTTTCACCTTGTCGCCGATGCGTAGATGTGATATCTCGCTTTCAGGAACAGAAACCTTCGCGTTTACCTGTTCCACATCAGCCAACTTCAGTACGGGTTGTCCTGGCAGGACGTACGTTCCCAAATCCGCATTCTTTGAGGCTATCACTCCTGCAAAAGGAGCCGTGAGCGTGGTGTGCGACAGTTGTTGGCGGGCTATGCTCTCTGCCGCTTTCGCCTGTTCCAGTTTGCTTTCAATATCCACCCATTGCAGTTCGGAAATCGTTCCTGCCTTATGCAGGGGCAGAAATCTCCTATATGCGTCTTCCGCCTGCTTCAGAGCAGTCATCGTACTTTTGTGAGCCTCCCTCACTGTGGTCGGGTTTATGGTGGCGAGCACTTGTCCTTTGCTCACTCTGTCTCCCTCATCCACTCTTATGGAAGTGATGTTGCCGGCAATCTCGAAACTTAGTGTTGACCCTATTTTTTCTTCTATAGTCCCGACATAATCTTTGGTTTCTCCAAGCGCCGTACTGCCCACGGTGATAGTCTCCGTTTTGATTGTCTTCTGCTCCTTCTTCTTCGCTTGTTTTGAGCATCCTGTCAGTAATAATCCGCCGACAATAAATGCCACAAGCCATCCTGTAACTGTATTTTTACTTTTCATCTCAATGTCAAATTTATACCTCAAATAATTATATGATGTTCAATAATGCAAAGGTATGTCTTTTATGCGGAAGCAAAATGTCGTGCTGGGATAAAAAATGTAAAAAAGGAAACGAAAGACGTGGTTTCCGTCACCAAATCCGGCAGCAGTCCTCAGTTTGGGTTTAATAATTTTTGTGGAGATTATAAAACAAAAAGAGGCATTTACTTTCGTAAACACCTCTTGATGAAATCTAATTCTTAGTGACTCCGACAGGATTCAAACCTGTAACCTTCTGATCCGTAGTCAGATGCTCTATTCAGTTGAGCTACGGAGCCATATTTCTGAATTGCGAGTGCAAAGGTAGGGATTTATTTTTAATCTGCAAAATATCCGTGGACTTTTTTTGAAAATCACTTGATTTTTGATTTCTATTTTACATATTCCGCTCTATCTTGTCAGAAATATACTTTTTTGTGATGAAGAAATATGACAATGCTGCAATAATGCTGCTTGTCAACAGGATGTAGTAAATATTGTCTGTTGTAAATTCGCAGACAGGGTTTTGTGGGGCTGCGGTCATCAAGCTTGTGAATAATCCGATGCTTATTCCCAATTCCAGAGTCAGGAAATATGTGCTCAAGGCAGAGCCGCGCTGACAATGGTCTGCAGTCTCGATGAAGCATGAATGATGTACAGATATCAGTATCGTTGCCGCCGCTCCTGATGCCACCATACAGATGAGATGCAGCAAGGGATTTACTGTCAATGCCCTTATTGCCAGAATCAGCGATGCCGCAAGCAGCGCATAGCCTATGGCTGGCAGCATTGTTGTGGTGTGATTTTCGCCGCAGAGAGTGAATTTGCATTTCGTGGTCTGTGATTTGCGGAAGAAGATGATGTATATTGCCAATATTGCCAGCAGAATACCAGCCAATATGCCGGCAAACTCTTTCATTTGTCTTATGCAGATGATCACGGTTCCTATTACTATGCCGATGGCGATGTTCGGGATAATGATCGGCAGACTTGACACCACGAAGAAACGGTCGCATGACATTCTCTTCAGGGTTTCTTCCGGGGCCTTGAACGGGAACTTGATGCTCGACATTATATATATCGCTATGAAACAAGATGCCATGGCGGTATACAGCACATTCTGTATGTTGGATTCTATTACCATCAGCAGTCCGATTGATCCTCCGGCAGGAATTGCCGCCAGATGCGTCCATGCCATGATGGTGTTTGCTTTTGTGCGGTGGTCAGAGTCGCAGCAGTCTATTGTCAGCGTGCTGCTGAGAATCATCAGCGACAAACCGAAGAAAGCCCCCATCACCCCCCTTGTCGCGAGGAGGAAGACGGGACTTTCCTGTATTATTCCTTTGAGCAGGAATTCATCCATCAGATACGTCGTTGCCAGAATTGTCAGCGCCATACATGCCGTTGACAATATGCAGACTTTGTTGCGTCTGTATCTCTGGATGAGATACGAACAAAAGATGCCAAAGGCGAATACCGATACTCCCGGTATTCCCGTCCATGATGCTATCTGTGTCTGTGATAGTTCCAGGACAGAAGACAGAATCTCCGGCATTGTCGGAATCAGCATATACATTGCCGCGGCAATGAAAAATGTAGAAGTAGTCAGTTTCCAGAAGTCAGTATGCATTTGGCGTTGTTTTAGTTAATATCAATACGATTCCTCGTTGTTGGGGAAATCGCTGCTCTTCACATCTCTTATGTAGTTGCCTATGGCGTCGGTCATGACGGTGTTGAGGTCGGCATATCTGCGCAGGAATTTAGGACTGAATCCCTTTGTCATTCCGAGCATGTCGTCCACCACGAGAATCTGTCCGTCAGTTCCGTTTCCGGCTCCGATACCGATTGTAGGGATGGTCAGTTCCTTGCTCACCTTTGTGGCAAGACTTGCCGGCACCTTCTCGAATACCACAGAGAAGCATCCTGCTTCCTGGAGCAGCAAAGCGTCAGAAGCGAGTTTCTCAGCCTCAGCCTCCTCTTTTGCACGCACGGCATAAGTACCGAATTTGTTGATGCTCTGCGGAGTCAGTCCGAGGTGTGCCATCACAGGGATTCCAGCATCCAATATACCCTTCACTGTATCAATGATTTCCACTCCGCCCTCAAGTTTCAGAGCGTCGCATCCGCTTTCCTTCATTATCTTAATGGCGTTTTTCACGCCCTCTTTTCTGTCCACCTGATAGCTTCCGAACGGCATGTCGCATACCACGAGAGCTCTTTTTACTGCTCTTGCCACGGCACTTGCGTGATAGATCATCTGGTCTATCGTAATAGGTAGGGTAGTGCTGTTGCCCACCATCACGTTAGAGGCAGAGTCGCCTATCAGAATACCGTCGATACCGGCACCGTCAACGATACCAGCTGTTGTAAAGTCGTATGACGTCAACATTGAGATTTTCTCTCCACGCTCCTTCATTTCGATGAAACGATGGGTCGTAACCTTTCGGTTGTCGCTTACTAAATAACCTGACATTTTCTTTTCTTGTTTTTTATTTCTTTAATTGGTTTATACTCATTATTATGTTCATCAGGCATCTTGTCCCAATGATCTCATTATTTCCTCGTAACTCAAGCCAACGTAGTCGTCAACAACGGTGTCTGAGTATGGTTTTATTGCCTCATGGGAGTTTGTCGTTGCAAATCCCACTACGAACATTTTTGCAGCCCTTCCTGATTTCAGTCCGTTGAAGCTGTCCTCCAGAACCACGCATTCGTCAGAAGTCAGTCCAAAACGCTCTGCGGCTTTCAGATAGCAGTCTGGCGACGGTTTGCTCTCGTCGAAGTCTTCTGAAGTGAGAATCTCGTCGAAATACCCCTTGAACTCTGGGTGCTTGGCATACACGTTCTTCATCTTCATCACGTTGGAACTCGTCACGACGGCAGTCTTTACGCCATTCTCGCGTATGTTCTTTACGAAATCCTCAAAGCCTCTGACATATTCAAACTGCATCTCGTCTTCAAACCTGTCGAGCCTTCTTGTTATCTCCTCCTGCACCGATGGGTCAGGGAAGTATTTGTCGTATATCTCCACAAGGGTCTGTCCCTTGATGAGCTTTTCCATCTCGTGGCTTCCTGGATAGTATTCCTTGAATTGGTTGCCCCAGAATATCGTGTATTGCGGTTCGGTGTCGAACACCACGCCGTCAAGGTCGAACAGGGCACCTCTGAACTGTCTTTTATTCATTATTTTTCGATTCATTTTTCTTATAAGTCTGCAAAAGTACTAAAAAATATATTAACACTTGAATTTTGTACGTATAAAATCGTTTTTGTCGGTTTTTCCTTAACTTCCAATGGTTATTGTGCCGTTAATTGCATCAAATTTCAATTGCTTGCAGTCATATTTTTTGCCAGTCGTCTCTACCTTGTCTTTATTCCGGAAACAGTTAACTTTCATTTGTCAATCGAACTGTGAATGAGTGTACTAAATAACACATCAGGTGCTGACTATTTGTAAATAGCGAAATATTGCCGTATGTTCCAAAATTCGCATTTATTATACATAAAGTCGGAAATCTGCACAAACGACAAAAAAATGTGTAGTTTGGCTTTGTTTCAAAAGTCCTTTGATGTATTTTTGCACAAAAATTATAAGTTTATGCAGTTACTTAAAAATTTTAACACCTTAATTAATCGTTTGCAGTCATTGGAAAACAGAAAAAAAGTAGTACTTGTTTGCCCAAATGACTCACATACTGAATACGTGATTAACCGCGCCTTGGAAGAAGGTTTCGTTGATTTCACCCTCGTGCTTGGAGGTACGAGAGCACCGTTCATCGACCGCTTCCTTGCAGACTATCCTGATCATGTTACCGTTCATGAGACAGCCACACCTGACGATGCCGCAGCCTATGCCGTGAAGCTCGTTCACGATGGTGGAGCTGATGTTCTTATGAAGGGTACCCTCAATACTGACAATCTCCTGCGCGCTGTGCTCAACAAGGAATATGGTCTTCTGGAGAAGGGCCATGTGATGACACACGTGACAGTTGTAGAGATACCATCATACGACAAGCTTCTCGTTTTCTCAGATGCTGCCGTTTGCCCACGTCCAACCGACGAGCAGTTCAAGGCTATCCTTGGTTATGTTCTCGGAGTTTGCCGCAGTCTCGGTGCCGAAAGACCGAAGGTTGCCCTTATCCATTGCACAGAGAAGGTGAGCGAGAAGTTCCCACACACATTGAGCTATGAGTCAATGAAGGAGATGGCACGTAATGGCGAGTATGGCGACTGCTGTGTTGACGGTCCTATGGATGTCAAGACTGCCTGCGATTCAGACAGTGGTGCAATCAAGGGCATCAGCTCTCCTGTAGTAGGTAATGCCGACGCTCTGATTTTCCCGAACATCGAGTCCGGAAATGTATTCTACAAGACTCTCACCTTGTTTGCCAAGGCAGAGACAGCCGGAATGCTTTGCGGAACAACCGCTCCTATCGTAGTGGCTTCAAGAGCCGACAGCGGAGAGTCTAAGTTCAACAGCCTTGCCCTTGCTTGTTTGGCAGACAAGGTTAATAAGTAATCAATATTACAAAACTATACAATATTAATCTTAATGAAAATACTTGCTATCAACCCAGGTTCCACTTCTACCAAGTTGGCTATTTATGAAGATGGAAAACAGGTTTGGGCCGGTGGTGCCCATCACGACCTCAATGAAATCGCTCATTTCCATCAGACGATAGATCAGTATGAGTATCGTAAGGAGTTCATCGTGAAGCGTCTGAAAGACGAGGGTATCGCTATGGATTTTGATGCTGTTATGGGTCGTGGCGGTCTGCTTTGCCCACTCAAGGGTGGAGTTTATGCTGTCAACGAGAAGATGAAGCACGACCTGCTTCATACCAAGCACGACCATGTGTGCAACCTCGGAGCTATCATCGCCGATGAGATTGCCAAGGAGTGTGGTTGTCCTGCTTTCATTGCAGACCCTGTTGTAGTAGACGAGTTCCAGTTGAAGGCCCGCGTTTCCGGCGTTCCAGGCATCAAGCGTGAGTCTATCTTCCATGCTCTCAACCAGAAGGCTGTTGCCCGCCGTTACGCCAAGTCTATCGGCAAGAAATACGAAGAGCTCAATCTTATCGTTGTCCACTTGGGAGGTGGTATCTCAGTAGGTGCCCATCGCAAGGGACTCGTGATTGATGTCAACAACGCCCTCAACGGTGAAGGTCCTATCTCTCCGGAGCGTGCCGGAACAGTTCCTTCAGAGGCTTTGGCTACTTTGTGCTTCAGCGGCAAATATACCCTCAATGAAGTTAAGAAGATGCTCCATGGCAAGGCTGGTCTTGCAGCATATCTTGGTACATCAGATATGATTACCATCGAAGAGAAGGCTATTGAAGGCAAGGAGCCATACAAGACTCTCGTTGCAGCTATGGATTATACCGTGGCAAAGGAGATCGGAGCGATGTTCGTTGCCTTGAAGGGACAATGCGACGCCATTATCCTTACAGGTGGTATAGCATACAGCGATTATTGCGTTGCCGACATCAAGGAGCAGATAGAATATCTTTGTAAGGTAGTCGTTTTGCCGGGAGAGAACGAGATGGAGTCGTTGGCAGAGAATGCTTTCGGAGCATTGACCGGCGAACTTCCTATTCTGACCTACACCGGCGTTTCTTGCGCAGAGGAGATTCCTGGTATGGCTGAGGCTTAACAGGAGTTTCTTTTCCGTAGATTTTTCATATATTCCGAAATCGGTAATTAAGGCTTGCCGGATTCAGGTACTGAGGATAATGCAAGGTTGATTATTTACAGATTTAGGATAAAAAAATAAAAACAGCTTTCTTCACAGAGAGCTGTTTTTTGATTCAATAGGTATTAGCTTCTAAGGTAAAAAGATTGTATTCAGGATAACTGTTGCAAATTTATAGCGTTTTTGGCTTGTAACAAAATAAATTTATATGTTACATAGCAGGTTTTTGCTGTTTCTTGCCGTTTTAACTTACTTTTTGTAAGCATTATGGATTTTCTTTGTCTTAGAACCTGTCTGGGCCATGTGAAACATCGGTTTGATGCATGTCAAGATGAAAAACGCAACTCAAACGTTATTGCCTGAGTTGCGTTATTCATTGTCAGTTGAGATGAGGCTTATAATTCTATGCCTATCTTTCTCATTACTTCCTGCTCCTTCTGTCCGTAGCTGGTCAGAGCCTGGAAACCAAGAGAGCTGCGTTTCAGGTTGTGCAGGCGATGCAGTTCTTCGTGATACTCTTTGGCAATGATCTCACAGAAGAATATTTTGGAGAACCCAACGTCAGTAAGCGTGTTGCCGGCTGAAAGCATCTTTCCCTCTTCTATGTTTGAAACATCGTCAAGACGGAGGAACTGTTTCCCCTTGTCATCCTCGTATGCTGTAAGCAGAGCGTCATCCTTACGGGCAGGACAGATGAAGATTGGTTTGCTCTGTGCATACATTTTGTATGAACTGCCTCTGCTCTTGTCTGTCAGCTGGTCCATAGGAATCCTGTTCACCTTGCCGTCTTCATATACGACAATCAGACTGCCCTCAAGTTCCTCGTCATGAATGGCGAGCGTCAGGATGCCGTCCTCCCATTCCACTTCGTCCAGCATGCACCAGTTTCCGATTGATTGTATGCGCAGATAGCAGGAAGTGTCAATGCCATAGCCGTCAACCCAGTTTTCTGTGATGTTGCTTCTCAGTTCACTTGTGCCGATTATGTCGTCAGGCAATTCCTTTGTCTTGATTTTGACCGTCTGCTCCTTTTTTTCCTCCTGCTCGGCAGTTTCCTGAACATCGCCTTCTTCTTCCGGTTCCGACACTCTTGTGTCGTATTGGGCGAAGTTTCGTTCCTTCATGATGTCTATCAGTTGCGACTGGTCGATGAGATGTGTTGAAGACCCTTCCCGCAGATAGAAATTGTTGTCGAGCCTCAAAGGAATCGGAGTCTTGCTTGCAGCCACCTTGATGGCATATATCCAGTGCTTGCCTGCCTCAGGATGCTCAATGACGACAGAGGCATTTACCGAATCGCCGAGAGAAGTGCGAATCTGGTTTCTGACATAGAGGTCAAACTTGTCTTTGCTCTCTTCAAAGAATTCCAGGTCGTCGGCAAGACCCTTGGCGGTGCCTGTGTCGTAGACACCGAGATAGAGGGTTCCACCGTATGCGTTTACCATGCCGCAGATCACCTTCATGATGTTGAACGTCTGTTGTTTGATATCCGCACGCATATTGTTGTTTGGAGGGAACACGATGGATGTCTTGAACTCTGTGGTCTGGTTCTCTTCTCCGAACGAGTAGATTTGCGGAAGTTCTACGTTCACGTTCAGAACGCCCCTGATCTTGTTTATGATAGCTTTCTGGTGCTCCTGCAGTCCAAAGCCTTCCGCCATGTTGTATGACAGCATCAGACGCGAGAGTTTGCTGAGAATGTTGTCTGGTTCGTTGTCGTTCACCATGCTCCACAGATACGGGTTCTTGTCTTGCTGTCCGAAGCAGTTCACGATTCTCATTTCCGAGAGGCGCTGCTTGAGGATAGGGAATTTTTCAACGATGTCGCCGTAGTCATTGCCCAGTGCTTCAAGTTCATCGTCGTTTATCTTGCCGTTCTCGCCATAGTCTTCCAGGATGCTGAGGAAGTGCTGCCTTTGTTCCAGATATTGCATCATCGCCTTGTCGTCGATCATCTTTGACAGGATGTGGGCTATCGACAGGAACGCATAGGCACGGATATTGTCGGTTTCCAACACCGCCTTATGGTCAAAGATGTTGATGATTTCTTTCATGTAGTCCAGTTCGAAGATGTCTTCAGATGCCGCCATCGCTTCTTCTTCCAGTTCTTCCTCTGTTTCCTCGTATAGCTCATCCTTGTACTCATGAAGCACGCTTTCTGCTGCCTCTTTGATGACAACCGCCTTTTCTCCAATACCGGTTATTTCTCCCTGTATTGCGTTTGGACGGGAAGCGTCAGTCACACGAACACTTACCGTGTCGCCGATGTTTAACTGGGCGAACTCATCAGAGGGATGTATGAAGATGCCATAGCCGTATTCTGTAACACCACCGAAGATATCATTCTTTGGATCGTAGTAGAATATGGTGCAGTCGGACTCTTCGCCGAAACTAACCTGATCTTTGATTAGCCCGTCAATGAATGACACGGCGTCAAACATATAGGTGCGCACCTCGTCGTTAGGGCTGCCAACGGAATTCACCCTTGCCTTGAACAGGATAGGCTTGCCATCGATGTAGAAAGAATCGATGTCCAGTTGTGGGTCGTAATGGAACAGACCGATGGAGCCTCCTTTCTGGTATGTGTCAATCCAGCCCTCGCCCTCATATTGGTCATCCTCAATTCTGCAGTAAAACCTGTTTTGATGGTGCTCGTCCTTCCAGAGCACTCTGATGGTGACAGTTGTGCCCACCTCTGGGGCAATCTTGCGTTGGGGGTGTATGGATGGCGTCTTCTTCTCCTCAAAAAGGGCGTTTTCAACTTTCTTCCAATAGTCTTTCCACATTCTTACCTTTGCCTTCTTTCCGATAGAGTATTTGCCGGGTTGGTCAAGGAATATCTGCAGGTTGAACCATCCAGGGAAATCCTGCGGGAGTATGTTCTTCTCTTTTGAGGCAGAAGAAGACCTTGCTATTGTGATGCTGTCGGCACTTACGGTGAAGCGCACGTTGTGAGCCTCGTATGAGCGTGTGAGGAAGGTAGTGCTGCTTGCCTTGTTTGCCGCCATCTGGTATGCCAGGAGTTCCGTCTGTCTGAAATCCCTGCCCCATGAGAAGTCTTTCATCTTGTCTTCAGACACCACAAGGGTGGTGAAAGCCCTGTCTGCAAGCTGTTCGGCGAGGTTGTGGGTGTGGTCGTTGTCGCCAAGCACATTTCTGCTCCTTGTGAATGACAGATAGTGGAACAGCAGCGAACGGTATAATGCCACGTTTATGTCCTTGCCGTTGGTCATCAGGAGCAGATAGCATATAGAACGCACCATGCGGCTCAGCAGCAAGTTGTTCTGCTCGTTGTCGATTACCGCTTCGCGGTTCGTCTTCTCCATATTAGACATGACATAGAACTGAAGGAAGCTGGAGAAAGCGTCGTTGAATGATGCCGTTTTCCATTCTTTTGCCTTTTCTGCGAGCAGGTCAAGGATGGCGTCGATCTTCTCTTCCAGAAGTTCCGGTTGGAGTGAGAACATGGCAATCAGCAGCCGCATCCTTTTGTGTGGGTGGTAAATATATCCTGAATTGCGGATTTTCCTGAGTATCAGGTCTGTCTCTTCGCTGCATTTCTTTTCGCCGATAAACGAAAGGCATTCAAGATAAGTTTCAGACATCGTCACCCTGTCGGCAATCCATGTCTGGAAATTTTCCCTGTCCGACTCGTTGAACTGATGCAGATAATCTGAATCTTCAAGCAGATACAGGCAAATTCTGTGGTAGCATGAGAGTAGAATTTCTTTGTTTTTATTTGAAAGGTTCGGCCATTGTTCCACTTCCACGATGGCTGTTATCGCCTTTATCACCCATTCCGGGTTGCCTTGTTCATAATATTCCTTTGCCTCTTCAAATCCGGGATTGGTCGCAAAACTGTATAGAAGAAACCTTTGACACTTTTCTTCGATGCCGCTTTTCTTCAGCAGTTCCTTGGGGCTTATGCAGTTTATGATAACGTCCTTTTTCGTGTTTTCAAGTATCAGAATCATCTTGTTCAGACTTGGCCTTGACACCATACATCTGATTTTCTGGTTTGGCACTAAGAATGTGTTCTTTTCACATTTTATTCTGAAGGGCACTCCATTGAAATCCCTTATGTCATAATACCTGAACTCGTTATTCGGATTATAGGCTTCTTTGTTTACAATGAATGGGTAAACCTTTCCTGATATATAAATGTCTTCGAACATCCGGGCGAAGTTCTGCACGAATACGATGTTGTCGCCGTGTATGTCTTTAACCATACATGGCAATTCCTCCATTTGAGATACTTTTTTGTCGGATTTCTGGAAATCGAACATTCGGATTGCATACTCTCTGTTGTTGGCGTTTACGATGAAGAAAGTGTTGTTGCCTTCTTCCCTTAAGGCTTTGATGGGCAGCGTGTAGAATTTGCCCTTTTGAAATGTCTGAATTGTCATTGTTGTTTGATTTAATGGTTATTGCTTATTATTGAAATTTTAGGTTGTGCTCCAATCTCGATGAAGCTAAAATCCGCTTTCCTTGTTTCGGGATTTGGAATAATGCAAATTTACGGATTTTATCATTAACTTGGTTCGGTTGGGGAAGAAAAAATACGGATGAGGTCTTGACGTGTTTCCTTTAAGCGGTCATTTCGATTGTTTATCTTGTTGCATCATACATAGACAAGTAAGCGGAGGATGGGGTGATGTGGAGTCACCTCATCCTTTTGCCTTTTATAGCCTATACTACTTTTCTTCCCTATTTTCCAAGAGACTTGAACATCTTGGTGATGCACTTTTTCTTCTGCTCCATGTTTGGGTGAACATAGAGATTAAGGGTTGTTGTGATGTTGGCATGACCGAGCAGTACGCTTACTGTCTTGTAGTCGCAGTTGCTTTCAATGCAGCGTGTGGCAAAGCTATGGCGCAGTCCGTGATACTTTAGTCGAGGAATGTCAAGATGCGCCATCAACCGGTGATAATAGTTGCGGTAGGTGCGAGGTTCGGTTGGTTTCTCCTCATTGGTCAGCACATAGAAGTCTGTGTTTACCACCTTTTTCAGAGGTTTTACCATCGCCAGCAGTTCCTTGTTCATCGGTATCTCACGGCATGAGTTCTTGGTCTTGGGTGTGTTGATGACCAACTCCGTGTGCTTGCGTTCGCCCTCCACAATGTAGATGCGTTCAATGGTGCGGTTCACGGTAATTGTGCCGTTGTCGGTGTTGATGTCCGACCATTTCAGACCGCAAATCTCTCCGATACGCAAGCCTGTGGTCAGACTTATATAGATACCAAGGTTGCGGAATGTGAAGTTCTGTTTGATGAAATTGAGGATCTTTTTGTGGTGTGCCACCGTCAGCACCTCTATTTCCTTGTTGGTCTCTGTCGTGGGGTACTTGATGTCCCACTCGCAATAGTTCATCCATTCGTTCTTTACTCCGAACTTCATCACCATTTTCAGGACAATCAGGATGTCCTTCACGGTCTTCATGCTTAGACCGTCATTAAGTTTCTGCAAAACGAACTCCTGTACAAGTTTCTCACTCAGAGCATCACAATCGCCAAATGATGGCAGAATGTGGTTCTCCAGAATTAACGCATAAGCAGCGTATGTAGACTGCTTTACGTAGCGTTGCTTGTCACTTTTCCAAGCCAACGCAATTTCTCTAATTGTTTTTGTTGTCATTGTAATCCTTAATTTTGAAGGTGTACATAATAATTAGAGAAAATAGACCTCTGATGTCCCAAATCTCAGATTCCCTGAGTTTCAGGGGGAGTGGGTAACATATAAGATTAAAGATGTTCTAAGTATCGGCAATGGACGTGATTATAAGCATTTGAACAATGGAGAAATTCCAGTTTTTGGAACTGGAGGGTACATGACATCTGTAGACGAATGTCTATATGATGGAGAAACGACATTTATAGGTAGAAAGGGTAGTATAAACAAACCATTTTACTACAATGGCAAATTTTGGACAGTTGACACACTTTTCTATACGCATAGTTTTAATGGCATTACACCGAAATTTACATATTGCCTATTTCAAACTATAAATTGGTTGAAATACAATGAAGCATCAGGAGTACCAAGCCTTTCAAAAGATACAATAGAAAAAATAAAAATCAATATTCCTGGGCTTGAAGAACAGAATAAAATTGCTAAACTAATGTTCGCGTTAGACGAGCGCATAGCGACCCAAAACAAAATCATTGAGGACTTGAAGAAACTAAAGTCTGCGATTATTGATTATGCGATAAACTCCCTTAATACTGATTTTGCAAAGTTTGGTTCTTTGTATGAAATGGCTGGTGAAGGTGGAACTCCAACAACTTCAAATGCCAGTTTCTACGATAATGGAAAGATACCATTTATCAAAATTGACGATTTGAAGCAGAAGTATTTGACTGAGAATAAAGACTTTATTACAGAACTTGGTTTGCAAAAATCATCAGCTTGGCTTGTACCTACACATTCTATCCTATTTTCAAATGGTGCGACCATTGGAGAAATTTCAATAACAACATATCCTGTTTGTACCAAACAAGGAATATTGGGAATTGTACCAAAGCAAAATATTGATGTGGAGTTCTTGTATTATTTCATGTCTTCTTCTTATTTCAAAAAAGCTGTTAGTCGTATTGTTACAGAAGGTACAATGAAAACTGCCTATTTGAAAGATATAAACAATATACTTTGCCCAATACTAACAAAAGAGAAGCAACAGGAAATAGCGAAAATGCCATCCGCTCTAAACTCTAAGATTGATTTTGAACAAAGCATCTTGAAGCTATTCTGTTCGCAGAAACAACACTTGCTCCGTCAGATGTTTATATAAACATTTGTTGTAGTAAATATGACTTTTGACAAGTCAATGAACTTAGGAGGTTCTGCTCAACAGAAACTTTCTTATCCAATGCTACTAAACACTTAGCCATTCTATTTTGTTCTTCCAAAGAAGGCAACAATAGTTTGGCTTTCTCTATGTCTGTATAATGCAAATGAATAATTGTGCTACCCTTAGCAAATTTTGCTAATTGCTTTTTGGCGATATGATTGAAGTAATAACTTAGATATTGCGCATTGTAGTTATGGCTGATATGTATTCCAAACATATCTCCGCCTAATATAACATTGTCTACATTGATAACAGATGGAGCTATTAAAGATACCGCATCAACAGTTGTTGAAGAAGGAAACAATAAATCTCCTTTCTTGCTCAAAATCATACCTTCTGTTTTATTGGTGTGACTTTCTATTTGCGATATAATTTCTCCATAAGTTGTGAAAAGTTCACCATAAATGATGCAAGGCTTTCCTGTTTCAGACAAATCGTCCTTTGCTAAATTGCCTACGTTAAAATGATTGCCTAAATCAGCTACACAGACTTCATTCTTTTCGGTCTGTCTGTAATGTTCTTCAATAATCGCAGACCTACAAACTTCAAAATCCTTAATCAAGGGACTAAATGACACATTATATGCTCAACATGGTGACGAAGTAGTGACTTCTTTTGTAGAACTTGGCACTTCATATTCTGGACTGTCAGGGAAGTCTGCACAAGATTTTGGTTCAGGTAAACCTTTCATAACTTATCTGAATGTGTATTCAAACAATGTCATCAATGAAAATGATTTCCAATATGTGGCAATCAAAGATGGTGAGAAACAGAATATTGTTGAATATGGTGATGTCTTATTCACCTTGTCATCAGAAACACCAAATGAAGTTGGTATAGGTTCAGTATATCTTGGCAAAGAAAAAGTGTATTTGAATAGTTTTTGCTTTGGCATTCATATCACAAATACGAAAGTGGCTTTTTCTCCGTATTTGTCTTACTACGTTTCTTCAACAACATTTCGCAAGTTCATCTATCCCTACGCACAAGGGAGTACGAGGTTCAACCTTTGTAAAGTAGATTTTGAGAAAGCGAGTATTAAACTACCAACCTTAGGACATCAAAAGCGAATATACTCTATATTGAGTCATATAGATTGTAAAATGGAAACAGAAATACAAATGCTTAACCTCTATAATTCTCAAAAGCAGTATCTGCTTCGCCAGATGTTCATATAAACATCTGGCGAAGCAAGTATTGCTTCTGTTTGTGATATTCTTCTAATGTGTTTTGCGCATGTTTTATCTTGTCATTCAACGAATATAGCAATTTTGAAATCAGCAATAATTCATTAGAGTTTACAGGCATAGGAACTCTATTCTCTAAGAAGCGTTGATTTGTAATATTGATGGTGTTCTTTGCCCCTTTTTGGATTAAAGGATGCAAGTAGTTATGTGTATTTATTTCACTCATAAAATATTCATGAAGATATGCTCCAATAGCAAAACTTCTGGGTTCATAAACACCATACAATGGTGAAACAGCAACATTATCAATGTTAAGACTTTGTTTTACTATGCCATAAGGAAATGAACCTGTGGGACTTTTGGTATAAACTAAGTCACCATAGTGCACCACATTATATTGGGTCAGCGGATATTTCCGGTTGGTATGATGGTAAAAAGCGCTTGCTCATATCATGCATATTGAGTAGCTTTGCATCATGGAATCTATAAAACTATTACGTGCTATATTGCCAGAGGTGTTGATAGATAATTTTGATGTTGTGAAATTTGAGAAGACCTCTACCCGCTTTGACATATACCTTGACGAGAAAAAAGTGATGATGCGTGAGGATA
>OJKP01000130.1_pt1 | contig 62729 bp, 34 predicted proteins | sample 1596521 | NCBI WGS metagenome assembly OJKP01 (sample SAMEA4350130, study PRJEB24818) | metagenome | biome: human; feature: gut; material: faeces | place: Denmark | collected 2013-09
CTTCATTTGGACTTTACAATTCTGCATTTTGCCATCCATATTGTTTGGAGGGCAAATGTAATATGCACCTGTCGGAAATCTGGCATAGCAAGAAAAACGACTGTCGCTTATCCCGAACTCAGGTTATTAGTAAAATAAAAAAACACTGAAAATTTTAAATAATATACTGCTTGATATTTATTCAATAGTAATATTCTCAATCGGCCAAAACAAATCCTGTATCTCAACATTCAGACATTTAGCGATTTCCACCAATGCCTCGACATTCGGCTGTATAGTGTTGGTACACCACTTTGAGACGGTTGCAGGATCTTTACCCAATTGTTCAGCGAGCCATTTGTTGGTTCGTTTCTTTTCAGCCAGGACGACCTTTAGCCTGTTTATATCTTTACTCATATTTGCGTATAATTATTTGGAAAGTACAAAAGTAGTAATTCCCTGTTAGAATAACGAATAAAGGTGTTGAATTATTATGTTAGATAGTGATATTTGTATTATATAGATGATATATACATCAATTTATAGAATATGTGATCTAATCTATCTGACTATAGTTTGTCATTTGGTGACTCATAATATGGGCGATGTCAAGTGAAATGCAATGAAATCATGAGAAATACGGATGAAAACAACATAAACTTTGCCAACCACAACAAATTAGCGACAAATTATGTTGGCAAAATGTTGGCAATTTCATAAAAGCAAAAATCCTAACTGCTCATATTCAAGCAGTTAGGATTTCTCCGGGTGCGCCTGATAGGACTCGAACCTACACGTCGCAAGACACCAGATCCTAAGTCTGGCGCGTCTACCAATTTCGCCACAAGCGCAATTTTGCGGTGCAAAGGTACGGTATTTTTTCCACCTGACAAAATTTATTGCGCTATTTATTTTAGAGTCAAAGACATTACGACGTCTGATGGATAAACTGACATTACATCGTCTGATACACTAACGGAGATTATGCCGTTCAGTCATGGCGACTTGCATGGACATCATGCGGATAGGGAGCTGTGAGCTACCCTATCCCGGCATGATGCCGACAAAAAGAAAAAGAAGCGGGACTAATAGTCCCAAAGGAGACCGGAGTTCTCCTTGCTCAATTCGTCACTTCCACCAGTGCCGCCCTGTGGAGGGGCGATTGGCGTGTTGGGGTCCACTTTGCTCTCTCCACCGGTCTTTGACAATTGTTGCATCACGCCCTCGATATGACATTTCACGAGCGTGGTCTGTGGGGTGATATATGTTTTCTTATTCATTGTTACATTTAATATTAGTTTCTACAAGCTGTAAGAACTTGACTGCGATAAGTTGTCAGAACTTGCTGCTACAAGTATTCAGAACTTATTTACTTCAAGTTATCCAGAAACTTGTTTGCTACAAGTATTCTGGAGCTTGCTTACTTCACAACTTTCTTTCCGTTAACCACATACACGCCGCCGGGCAATGCCTGGAACTGTCGGTATGAGGTTGCCACAACCTGTCCGTTGAGATTATACACCTTACCGTCTGCTGCGGTGACGCTGTCTGCCGGCATGTCACCGTCGATCAAGATACCGTCGATTGCCGAAGTCTCATCGGTTGTCACATTGCTGCCCATGCCCACGGTGAGTTTCTTTGCCTCAGACACTCCGTTGGTGCCGATATTCTTGAGATAACCGCGGAAGCCCTTCAGCGTGCCCGGGTCGCCGACGAAATTCTTGAACGAACCGTCATTGTTGCTAATGAAGCAGTCGCCCTCCTTCACTGTCAGGTCGTTGCTATAGCTCGACATCCATACGTAGCCATTTCCGCTGCACCATTCAGCCGGCTTAGTGTTCTCTATCGTCACGTAAGGATAGGCTTCCACGTCTGCCGTATTGATAGAGGCGACATCCTTTGTCGGTTTGATGAGGAACGGTTTGCCCGCCACGATATTGTTGTAGGCATGGCGCACGAAAATCGCCTTCGTTCCTTTCACACGGTCGAAATACAGAATCTGCGTTCCGTTGGGAGTATCCCTGTCGTAAGTCTTTCCGAATATGGCATCCACCTGCTGCTTGTTCAGGCTGAACGGCAGCACGCATGTTGTCCACACGCCAGCCGCCATTGCGCGGTTCACCTTCGCCGTGGTCAGTTCGCCAGCCTTGGTCAGTTCGATGGTGTTTGCGGCGGCCTCATCAAATTCATAGTTCTTCACCGTCTGTCCCTTAGCCTCATCAAATGAGAATCCATAGAAACCGAGTTTCGAACCATAGTTATATATATAATATGTCTTGCCAGCCTTCACATCAAAGGTGTAAGTCACAGCCGCATCCACGAGCACCGACCATCCGTGAGAACCCTTCACATTGTCGTCGGCACCATTGTTTGGTGTGGCATAACTGCCCCATGTAACCTTGTTGTCGATGTTGCTCTCATACACGTTGTTCTGGAATCCCGTGGCAGTCATCTCAAATGAAGTCATGCCGCGGAAATGATTCTTCACGTCTTCAATGGTAGGCGAAGGATTGCTATTTTTTTTGCCGCCGCCAGTGGTAGAAGGACCACTCGCCAGTCCAGTGATATTACAAGGATAGTTTGTTATCTTGTACGGATCCTTCAGGTCGCCCGTTGCGTTCTTGTCTGCCACAGAGAGCTTACCGCCGGTAGCGCTGATAGTTGCCTCCGATGCCACGAGCTTTCCAGCCTCGTCCAACACGAACACACGGCGCTGCGGACGATAGGCGTAGACACCGCCCGACTTGTCGAACACTCCATTCTGGAACACGCTGACGCTGACCTTACCGTTGGTCTTCGGTTCCACAGTGAGATATGCTCCCGAGCAAGGCACATAGAACATCGGATCCACTGTGCAGCCCTCTACCTTCTGCAGTTTGCCGTCATACCACTGAGTCTCGTTTGGCAACGGACAAGCACCGTCTTCCTGACGAGCATTCTGGCATGTGAGACCGGGGAGATAATAGTCGAAGCCCTTGATAACCCAGGTTGCCTTAGAAGAGTCTTTTGCCCATTTGTTGTTATCGCCATAGGTGAGACCCTCTTTCGACACGGGAGCCTCAGAGCGGTTGGTGAAGCTCCATCCGCCGAGAGTCACGGCGAGAGTCTTGTTCTGATTGAAGAATGGTGTCATCGGACTGTATGTCATTCCCGAACCAGGAGCCTTCACGCGATATTTCGCAGGGTCGTCAACAGAAACGAGGAGATACGCGAACACATCCTCAAAGCCATTTCCGCTCACTTTCAGCTGTATCTTCACCTTGTCGCCGGCGCTCACGCCTTCGATCTTGCCCGTTGTGGCATCCACTTTACAAACATCGGGTGCGAAGGATGTCCACTCCATAGTGTATTTGCTCTTGTCGATTGCCGTATCCTGTGCATCAGTAACGCTTACGGCTGGAGCATCCACCACCTGCCCCACATAGATTGTCTTGTCTGTAGAGGGATCGAGAGTGACTTTAGGAACGGTATAAGAATTCACGTCAACAGTGAATGTCACTGCTTCCGGAGCGTCATACTCCTGGCTATAGTCAAACTCTGTATCGGTGCCTTTATTGATGATTTTAGGAGTGGCGCTCACCGTTATCTGATACGTACCCTCATTGCCGAAGTTGCATGTCATCTTGTTGTCTGAGTTTGTCAGCTTTAACGAAGGAGAGCAAGAGTATTTCACGTCGAAATATCCGCTCACGTCCTCTCCTCCATAATTGAGAGGCACCTCGATGGTCTTCTTCGTGCCCTTTGCCACCTTGATGGTTGTAGCATTGAAAGCAGACATGAACTCGGGCTTCATCTTGCCCTTCCTCACGGTGAACGTGAAGTCCTCTGTTGCTTTGGTATATTGTCCGGCAAGCTTTTCCGACGGTGTAGCCGTAACGGTGACGTGGGTGACGCCTTCAGTATAATTGAACTGGCTTCCAGCCGCCGTGAAAACACCTTTGTCATTGATGGTCACGTTATCGTTATCGGTAGAGAAAGACAGTTTATAGTCTGTGCCGAGAGTAAGCAGTTTGTCACCAATGCCATACACTCTCACTTCCGGCTGCCGTGTCTCTTCGTCGGTGACATTCATCTCCACGTTTTCCACGGCAATAACCAGAGGAGAGGTCGTCGGAGTAGTGGTCTTGCGGGTGATGGTGATGGAAGAGAGAAAATTGGATTTTTCACTCCAAAATACAAATATTTCGTTTTTCCCTTTCAGCACAGAATTTGCATCCAAAGTATAAGAGCCATTTGATGTTGACACGCTGTTAGAAGAGGATGCCTCAACCGACAGTTTGAACGCTTTGCTATTGTCTTTTATATTTATCACATCACCATCATCCAAAGACTTGTCAAGATTTATACGAATATAGTTTTTACTTTTATCACTAACAGTAATAGAAGCATTAGAGAAAGGTGTCCAATCCTGGCCACGAGTATTCACCAAAGTAACGGTTCCTCCTGTTATCGCAGCATGTTCGTCTGTGAGTTGTTTATAAGTTGGTACAGCAGTAGTTCCTTCTGCTACCGTCAATGAAGCAGGACTACTGTTTATCACCATCGAAAACAATGTCGTCTCCATGGTATCGCCACCTCCAGTATTTTCCTTTTTGAAATTAGCCTTCACGTTGACGTCGGCAGTGATGGAACTGATGGTATATACATTGCCGGATGCCTCACCACCGGTTGCCGTCCAGCTGTCAAACACATATCCCGTGTTTGCATTGGCTGTGAATACAAGTTTGGTGCCCTCCTCAACCTGTGTTCCTGAGGTCACCACATTGTCGGCGCCGTCCTTTATTTCCACCGTCCCGTTTTCTGCCGTAGCAGTGACGGTGAATTTCTGCTTGTCAGCAGAAGAGTTGGAATTAACCTTGATATTCGTCGCACTCGTCTGTATGCTCGTGTTGTCCACTGTAGCCTTGCAGTAATAGTTGCCTGTGGTTTGAGGAATGAACTGAGCCTCTGTGGCTCCCTTTACGGCAGCATCAGTATTGGCGTCATACCACTGGTATTTCGCCTGGTCAGCACCCGTGCCACACACCTCCACTTTGGGAGCCGTAGCTCCCGACTGCGTCAGGTCGTAAGCAGGCTTCAGGTCGTAAGAGAAGAGTATCTGCGAGGCATTGTCCTGATTCTGATAAGCGCGCTCATATTCCGTTGCCGCCATAATGAAACCGCCGAGCACCTTGCCCTCGGTGAGTTCCTCTGTTTTTTTCACCATCGGCACGTCATAGCCCAGCAGATAATATTCATTGGAACCGTCGCGGTATTTCTTGCCACCTTTAGCATAATCAGTACCCGTTCCACCGCCAAGACCGGCAGACCGGCAGCTGCCCCATATCTCCAGACTTCCGTCTTTCAGATATGTGTAGTTGTTCACCAGACATTCGAAAGCCTTCTTGGCATTCTCCTTGTATGTGGCGTCAATCAGTCCAAGACGCGCCGCCTTGAACAATGCCGCAGAGAAGATTGCCGTGGCAGAGGTCTCGATATAATTGGTGGCGCTCGCTGATTTGCCGTTGTAGCTGGTTGCCTTGAAAGAATCTGTTTTGTCGAGCAGCTGATACCATCCGCCATTGCTTGCCTGACGCGCCACGATGCCAGCGGCGAGCTCTTGCAGATGAGAATTCAGAGTGCTGTAGTTGGCGTCGGTAGTTCTTCCTGCCTTATCCATCGCTTCGAGGGCATCCACGAGGGCGAAGATATACCATGCGTTGGCGCGTCCCCAATAGGCTGCCGAATGGAAGGTGTATGGCTCCGTCTTGCCGTTCAGACCTGCCCATGTGTCGGCATGCGAATTAGACTTTCCCGTTCCTGCATTCGCCTCAAAGGCGTGATACATCAGCTTGTCTGTAGAATTCCAACACTGGTTCCATACGATATTGAGCTGTTTGAACACCATCTCCCAATCTTTGTCAGCGCTGCCGAACACGTTTGAGCCGGTGCCATTGAAATTCACTATCTGAGCGAGCAGTGCCGAACCCATATATGCGCCGTCGAGCCACATCTGGTTGTTGTAGGCTGTCTTGTGAAACCATCCTCCCACTACTGCGTCGCTGGCGAGAGTGCCAGACGGGATGCTATTGTTCTTGTTGTGGGCAATGAGACCAGTCGTTGCCCTGCCGATAGCCGTTTGGGCATTTTCCTTATCTGTTGCCGATGCATTCTTGTAGTTATAGATTCCGATGTAGAGCTTCACGGCATTGAGGTCGTCGAGGCTGCCGCCACCGTTTGGCACGCTATTATAATAAGCATCGCCATACTCCTTTACGCTTGCGAACCAAGGCTTCGACCAATCAAAATTCTGATAATAGTCGGCTGCCTCTATCATCGACTTTGCAACGAGACCCGGGACATAGTCAAGTTTCTTCTTCGTGTCATTACGCTTAATCTCCACACTGGTTCCGTCGGCTTTATACTTCGCCAGACCGAAAGCTGTGGAATTGGCATAAAAATCATGCGCCCTGGAGTTTATCGCCCACTGCGAATACCTCACCCCCGGATTGAACTTCACGCCATCGCCGTCGCCCGCCGCCTTTGCCGCCAGAGTGGCGAAAAGCATAGCGAAGAGAGGGACGATACGCAGAATCCATCCAGACAGGGCATGCCCTTTCTGCGACACGGATATGCCGCAGCCAAAAGATTGCTCTTCTTTCTTCATAAACAGATAACTGAATTTTGTTTGTAAATTAATTTTTATATACTTCTTAGTAGTCTAAATGAGGAGTCTTCTCTTTCCTCATCAGTAAAATATCGAAATTGTCTTCGTACCAAATTGTGCCGGCAAAGGTAATGAAAAAAATTGACTAATCGAATAGTGTGATGTTAAAAAACAAGGAATATATAGCGAAATTGGGCAGATTTCGCATCTATTTTCCTACCCCAATCAGTCAATTACCGTTAAGGGATCCTTAGCCTGACCATTTGCCACAGTCAGGCTTTCAGTTTCAGTAAAACAAATAAAAAAAGGGTAAGCTATTCCGCCACCACACGTATCGTCATCGTGGTGGGATCGAAGCGGATGCCGCGCTTGTCGATAAACTGCGACAGGGTGCCGTCGGCGGCGAGGGCGGCGGTAGGTCCGGTGATGAGCCGCTCGTGAGTCATCACCCACAGGTCGTCGGCAATCTGCAGGGCCAGTTCGAGGTCGTGTGTGGAGAGGAGTATCGTCTTGCCGTTGTCATGACACAGCGAACGGAGCATCTGCAGTGTCTCCACCTTGCTGCCATAGTCGAGAAAAGCCGTAGGCTCGTCGAGAAACACCACGCTGGTCTGCTGCGCCAGAGTCTTCGCCGTCATCATCTTCTGTCGCTCACCGTCGCTCAGTGTGCCTGCCATGCGTCCGGCAAGATGCTCTATGCCCACCATACGCAGGCTCTCGCCCACTATGCGCCTGTCATCATCGCTGAGGCGTCCGAAGAATCCCGTGTACGGGCTGCGCCCCATGGCAGCCATCTGAAACACGGTGAGGTTCTGCACCTGCGGCCGCTCCGTGAGCACCACTCCGATAAGCCTCGCCAGTTCCTGACGGGTGAACGAGTCAATCTCTCTCTCGCCGAGCATTATCTCTCCGCCGAGCTTAGGCTGGAAGGCGGAGATGGTGCGCAGCAGGGTGGACTTTCCCACTCCGTTGTCGCCAATAAGACAAGTGAGGCGACCGGGATGCATGGCAGCTTCAATACCCTGCATCACCACTCGCCTGTTTGTCGTCTTGCCATATCCGATCGTAAGATCGGAAAGTCGCAATATGTCTTTCATTTCAATTCCTTTTCAGAATCAGTTGTTTCTGCAAGCAGGGCGCGCCCGTTACTTCACGTCGCCCACCTTGATGAGATATTCGGCAATCTGAACGGCGTTCAGTGCGGCACCCTTGCGAATCTGGTCGCCGGTGAGCCACAGCGTGTTACCGTTGTCGTCGGCAAGATCCTTGCGCACGCGACCCACATACACATCGTCGTGGCCGGCACTCTCCAGAGGCATCGGATATACATAGTTCTGGGGGTCGTCTTCGAGGGTCACTCCCGGCGCTGCCTTCAGAGCCTGGCGGATTTCCTCCACGGTGAGCGGACGCTCGGTCTCGAACCACACGCTCTCTGAATGTGAGCGCAATGACGACACGCGCACACAGGTAGCACTCGTGCGTACATCGGAGTGCATTATCTTGCGTGTCTCGTTATACATTTTCATCTCCTCCTTGGTATAGTCGTTAGGAGTCATCTTGTCTATCTGCGGAATCACGTTGTAGGCAAGCTGATGAGGGAATTTCTCCACGTGTGTGGTGCTGCCCGTCTCCAGGATGTCCCTGTATTGCTGTTCCAGCTCCGCCATGGCAGCCGCTCCTGCTCCCGAAGCGCTCTGGTATGAGGCGATGTGTATCTTCCTGATGTGACTCAGCTTGTCGATGGGGTTCAGCACCACCACCATCATTATCGTGGTGCAGTTGGGGTTGGCGATAATGCCGCGCGGACGCTTCAGGGCATCCTCGGCATTCACTTCAGGCACTACCAGAGGCACGTCGTCGCACATGCGGAAGGCACTGGAATTGTCGATCATCACGCAACCGTATTTCGTTATGGTGCCGGCAAACTCTTCTGATGTGCCGCCGCCTGCCGAGGTGAAGGCGATGTCGATATCCTTGAAATCATCGTTGTGCTGAAGAAGCTTCACCTCATATTCCTTGCCCTTGAAGGTGTATTTTCTGCCTGCCGAACGCTCAGAACCGAACAACACGAGGTCGTCCATAGGGAAATCTCTCTCAGCAAGGATACGCAGGAACTCCTGTCCCACGGCACCGCTTGCGCCTACTATTGCTACTTTCATATCTACTTTTTAATTTGATTTGTGTTTAATAATCGCACGTTTATCTTAATTATTATTGCAAAATTACAACTTTCGATGTACATCTCGCCAATTCTAACATTTTTTTTGCACCTTTGCATTAAATTTAGTGCATTATGATACCGGATATTTCCAATTACCTGCCTATTACAGACCCGACGATGATTTTCTTCGTCGTGCTCTTCATAATCCTCGCGGCACCTATCGTGATGGGGAAACTGCGCATTCCGCACATCGTGGGAATGGTGCTCGCAGGTGTGGTAGTGGGCAAATACGGTCTGAACATTCTGGAGCGCGACAGCAGCTTCGAACTGTTCGGGAAGGTGGGACTTTACTATATCATGTTTCTCGCCGGACTGGAGATGGACATCGAGGGACTGAAGAGCAACGGCAAGAAGGTGGCACTGTTCGGACTGCTCACCTTCCTGCTGCCTTTCGCACTGACCTATTGGGCGAGCAGCTCGCTGCTGCACAATAACCCCACGGCAACGCTGCTCATCAGCAGCATCATGGCATCAAACACGCTCATCGCCTACCCTATCGTTTGCAAATACGGACTGCAGCGGCATGTCAGCGTGACACTGTGTGTGGGGGCTTCGATGATAGCCCTGACGCTGGCGCTGGTGGTGCTGGCAGCCATAGTGGGCTCGTTCGGCAGCGGCGCCGGAGTGGGATTCTGGTGCCTGTTTCTGCTGAAGATATTCCTGTTTGTGGCAGGCGGACTGATACTGCTGCCGAGGATGGCGCGCTGGTTTCTGAGGCGGTATTCGGATGCCGTGGCGCAGTATATCTTCGTGATGGCGCTGATGTTCCTCAGTGCGGCGGTATCGGGGTTCATCGGACTGGAAGGGGTGTTCGGAGCGTTCTTCGCCGGACTGATCCTAAACCGCTACATACCCCACGTGTCGCCGCTGATGAACAGACTGGAGTTCACGGGCAACGCGCTCTTCATACCATATTTCCTCATCGGAGTGGGAATGCTGATAAACGTGAGGGTGCTGTTCACTGGATGGCACACGGTTTTCGTGATATTCTGCATCATATTCTTCGGCACGCTGGGCAAAGGACTGGCGGCATACGTCATGAAGGGCGTGTTCAGGATGCCATGGTCTAACGGCAACATGATGTTCGGACTCACATCATCGCATGCCGCCGGATCTATCGCCATCGTGATGGTGGGAATGAAACTGCAGACCACACCGGGCGAATATCTCGTTGACTCCGACATGCTCAACGCCGTGGTGATAATGATTCTCTTCACGTGTGTCTTCGGATCGATGATGACCGACAACGCCTCGCAGAAGATAACGCTGACCGAGGGACTGGCGTCTGAAAGCGAAGGGAAGAACGACGACGAGAAGATTCTCGTGCCGCTGAGATCGGGCGGACAGATAGAGACGCTGATGAGCATGGCGCTCATGATGCACAACAACAAGCTGAACCGCGGACTGATAGGTCTCAACGTGGTGTATGACGACGAGGACAGCCAGAAATTCCAGGCGCTCGGAAAGCGTACGCTGGAGGAAGCGACGAAGATGGCAAGTGCCGTAGACGTGAGGATGCTCACGCAGAGCCGGCTAGCTACAAACATCACAAACGGCATCATACACGCCTTCAAGGAGTATGACGCATCGGAAATAATAATGGGACTGCACGAGAAGAAGACCGACGGCGACAAGTTCTGGGGGATATTCACACCAGACCTCGTGAACCAGCTGAACAGGCAGATTATACTATGCCGGTGCAACAGGCCGCTGAACACGCTGAGGAGGATTGTTGTGGCGGTGCCGTCGAGGGTGGAGTTCGAACAGGGTTTCTACCGCTGGATAGAGAGGCTGGCGAGACTGGCTGAAAACCTGAGCTGCCGGATAATATTCCACGGAAGGATTGAATCGACATCGCTCATCAATGAATATATACGCAACCAGCACCCGGGAGTGAGGGCTGAATATGTATTGATGGAACACTGGAAGGAATTCACACAGCTGGCGCAGCAGATGAGCAGCGACCACATGCTCGTGGTGATTTCGGCAAGACAGGGCACGGTGTCATACAAACCGGTGTTCGAACGGCTGCCGATGGAGCTATACCGACACTACCACGAGCATAACCTGATGGTGGTGTTCCCCGACCAGAACGGACAGTCGCCTGAGGACATGACATTCACGGCGCCACAGCATCACTCCGTTGACAGTGCTTACTCTTCGATAGTAAACTGGGTGATGAAGAAGATAGACAAATGACGCTCCGACGCATCATGACAAGCCACGGGAGGAAACGGAAGACAACAATAAACCGACAATATAACAGACAATGATCGACATAAAGAATATCACAAAGAGCTTCGGCTCGCTGCAGGTGCTCAAGGGCATCGACCTGCATATAGACAAAGGAGAGGTGGTGAGCATCGTGGGACCGAGCGGTGCGGGAAAGTCCACACTGCTCCAGATAATCGGTACGCTCGACTCACCCGACAGCGGGGAGATAATGATTGACGGAGTGGACGTGAGGAGACTGAACCAGAAAAAGCTCTCTGACTTCCGCAACAGAAACATCGGCTTCGTGTTCCAGTTTCATCAGCTGCTGCCAGAATTCACGGCGCTTGAGAATATCATGATTCCTGCCTTCATAGCGGGAATGTCGAAAAGCGAGGCTAAGAAACGTGGCATGGAACTGCTGGACTTCATGGGACTCGCCGACCGCGCCAAGCATAAGCCCAACGAACTGTCGGGCGGAGAGAAGCAGCGTGTGGCAGTGGCAAGGGCTCTGGTGAACAACCCGGCTGTGGTGCTCGCCGATGAACCGTCGGGAAGCCTCGACTCCAAGAACAAGGCGGAGCTGCATCAGCTCTTCTTCGACCTGCGCGACAAGACGGGACAGACTTTCATCATCGTGACCCACGACGAACAGCTGGCAAGCATCACCGACCGCACGATAAAGATGAGGGACGGTATGCTGGAGAAAGAAACGGGAAGCGAGTCAGGAAAGTAAACGAAAAAGAAGAAAAAAGCGACAAACTATGAAAGGAATAAAATTAGGCAAAATGAACACCATGAAGGTGGTGAAGGAAGTGGACTTCGGCATGTATCTCGACGGTGGCGACGAGGGTGAAATTCTGTTGCCAACACGCTACGTGCCTGAGGGCTGCAAACCGGGCGACACTCTCGACGTGTTCGTATATCTCGACCAGGACGAGCGCCCCGTAGCCACCACGCTGACTCCAAAGGCGATGGTGGGCGAGTTTGCTTACCTCGAAGTGGCTTGGACAAACCAGTTCGGAGCATTTCTCGACTGGGGACTGATGAAGGACCTCTTCTGCCCCTTCCGCGAACAGAAGATGAAGATGGTGAGGGGCAACTCGTATATCGTACACATACACCTCGACAAGGAGAGCTACCGCATCATGGCTTCGGCAAAGGTGGAGAGGTATCTCAGCGAGGAGACTCCCGACTACAGACACGGACAGGAGGTGGACCTGCTGGTATGGCAGAAGACGGATCTGGGATTCAAGGTGATTATAGACAACAAATACGGCGGACTGGTATACAAGGACCAGATATTCAAATATATCCACACCGGCGACCGCATGAAGGGATATATCGGCACCGTGCGCCCCGACGGCAAGATCGACGTTACGCTGCAGCCCACGGGAAAGAAGCTGTCGAGAGAATTTTCCGACACCCTGCTCGACTACCTCAAGGAGAACAACGGCTACTGCAACCTTGGCGACAAGAGCAATGCAGAAGATATCTACGACCGCTTCCAGGTGAGCAAGAAGACTTTCAAGAAGGCTATAGGCGACCTGTATAAGCGCCATATCATAACGCTGGAAGAGGGCGGCATGGGTATCGTATTGGTGGAGAAATAGAGGGATAACCGACAGGAACGACATTACGATAAGGATTACCGCGAAATCCCCCCACAGCGTGGGGAACAACACCCCCTAATGTGGGGTTTCATTCCCCACGCTGTGGGGGAAATCCGGACATATATTTCTGTCGGCGTAATTGTATGGATAATGGATTTAAAACGAAACGGTTATTAGGCCGTATAATGTAATATTTTATAGCTGCTTGCAGCCTTTTGTTTTTATTACCGAATCAGACTGAAAAAGCCTGGGATATCGCAAGCGGTGCGATTCCCAGGCTTCATTATTAATAGTCTTAAAGAAAAGTATGTACGGAGTTGATTAGAACTCTGCCGTCTTAGGTGTCCTTGGGAAAGGAATCACGTCGCGGATGTTCTGCATACCTGTGACGAAGAGGATGAGACGCTCGAAACCAAGTCCGAAACCACCGTGAGGACATGTTCCGTACTTACGTGTGTCGAGATACCACCACATATCCTTCATCGGGATATGACGCTCATTGATTTCTGCCGTCAGCTTCTCAAGGCTCTCCTCACGTACGGAACCGCCGATGATCTCGCCGATCTGCGGGAAGAGAACGTCGGTACCCTGAACGGTCTGTCCGCTCTTGCCGCCGAATCCAGACTCCTCATCATCTATCTTCATATAGAATGCCTTGATAGCCTTAGGATAGTTTGTCATGATGACAGGCTTCTTGAAGTATTCCTCCACGAGGTAGCGCTCATGCTCAGAAGCGAGGTCGTCGCCCCACTCGCATGGGAACTCGAACTTTCTGCCCTTGGCGATGGCATCCTGCAGAATCTTGATACCCTCGGTGTATGGCAGACGTACGAAGTCTGACTCGAGAACACCCTTCAGACGCTCGATGAGTCCCTTGTCTATCATCTTGTTGAGGAACTCCAGGTCGTCCTGACAGTGGTCGAGAGCCCAGCGGATACAATATTTGATGAAGTCTTCCTCAAGGTCCATCAGGTCGGCGAGGTCGATGAATGCCACCTCCGGCTCCACCATCCAGAACTCTGCAAGGTGGCGTGGAGTGTTGGAATTCTCTGCACGGAAGGTAGGACCAAAGGTATAGATGGCGCCGAGAGCAGTAGCTCCGAGCTCACCCTCAAGCTGTCCGCTCACCGTAAGCGATGTCTGCTTTCCGAAGAAGTCGTCATCATACTTTATCTTGCCGTCCTCGTCCTTCTTCAGGTCGTAGAGGTTCTTTGTGGTAACCTGGAACATCTGTCCGGCTCCCTCGCAGTCGCTCGCCGTGATGATAGGAGAATGGAAATAGAAGAATCCATGCTCATGGAAATATGTGTGTATAGCCATCGCCATGTTATGACGGATGCGCATCACGGCACCGAAAGTGTTGGTACGCAGACGCATGTGGGCATACTGACGCATATACTCGAAGCTCTGTCCCTTCTTCTGCATCGGATAGTCGCTGCCGCAAAGACCATACACCTCGAGGCTCTCACACTGGATCTCTACCGTCTGACCGGCACCCTGGCTCTCAACGAGAACACCGGTGGCGCTGATGCACGAACCTGTGGTGATCTGCTTGAGCATCTCGGCATCAAACTTTGATGGGTCTACTACAACCTGTATATTCTTTATCGTAGAACCGTCGTTAAGGGCGATGAAGTCTACAGCCTTGCTGCTGCGGTGTGTCCTAACCCAGCCTTTCACGTTGACCGTTGAACCGAAATCGGTGAGCTTCAACGCGTCAACAACTTTTGTTCTTTTCATATTGAGTTGATTTCTTGTTGTTTTGCTATTCTTTATCACAGCTGCCGGATGTGACAATCCGCCGCTGTGAAGAAAAACTCAGAAAGCCCAGAGTTCTTCTCTGAGCCTTCCTTATAGTTGTATCCGATTATTCGAACGCTCCCATGCGCAGCATGTCAACCTCCTTCTCGGTGAGGAAGCGCCAGTCGCCACGACGCAGGTTCTTCTTTGTGAGTCCTGCAAACTGCACGCGGTCGAGCTTCACCACTCTATAGCCGAGGCTTTCGAAGATACGGCGCACGATACGGTTGCGGCCGCTGTGGATCTCGATGCCCACCTGGCTCTTGTCTGTAGGATGAGCATACTCAATGGCGTCTGCATGCACCTCACCGTCGTCGAGAGTGATGCCCTCGGCAATCTGCTGCATGTCGTGGGCAGTGACGTTCTTGTCGAGGTATACGTGGTAGACCTTCTTCTTCAAGAACTTAGGATGAGTGAGCTTGCTGGCGAGGTCGCCGTCGTTGGTGAGCAGAAGCACACCGGTGGTGTTTCTGTCGAGGCGTCCTACAGGATAGATGCGCTCAGGACAAACGTTCTTCACGAGGTCCATCACAGTCTTGCGCTGCTGTGGGTCGTCGCTTGTTGTAACATAGTCCTTTGGCTTGTTGAGGAGCACGTAGACCTTCTTCTCAAGAGACACGTTCTGGTCGTGGAACTTGATCTCGTCGCTGCGCTTCACCTTTGTACCGAGCTCTGTGACTACCTGTCCGTTGACGGTAACCACACCTGCCTGGATGAATGCGTCGGCCTCACGACGGCTGCAAACGCCGGCGTTGGCGAGGAACTTGTTCAGACGTACCGGTGCATCCGGGTCTACGTTGACTTCCTTATATTCTATTCTCTTCTTGAGACTGTACTTTGCATTTGGATCGTAGTCGGCTGTGCGAGGACGATAGCCACCCTGACGGTTGCCATAACCTCCCTGACCGCCACGCTGCTGATAACCGCCCTGACGGTTGCCATAACCGCCCTGGCCGCCGCGCTGCTGATAACCGCCCTGACGGTTGCCGTAACCGCCCTGACCACCACGCTGCTGATAGCCACCCTGACCGCCGCGCTGCTGATAACCGCCACGCTGCTGGTAGCCGCCGTTGTCGCCGTCCTGGTTGTAGCGAGGACGATAGCCGCCCTGACCGCCACGCTGCTGATAGCCGCCGTTGTCGCCGTCCTGGTTGTAGCGAGGACGATAGCCGCCCTGACCGCCACGCTGCTGATAGCCGCCGTTGTCACCGCCCTGGTTGTAGCGAGGACGATAGCCGCCCTGACCGCCACGCTGCTGGTAGCCGCCGTTGTTGTCGTGCTGCAAACCTGCGCCGAAACCCTCCGGACGGAAGCCGCCGTCATTGTTGTTGTCATAGCTACGATTTGTGCTGTAGGCGCGCTGGGCTCCGCCGATACGAGGACGCATGGTACGTCCGCCGTTGTTGCGATAGCCTCCACCTTGATAATCATTCGAGCGATAGCCCTCGCGGCCACCCTCGTTACTCTGTGCGGATGTGTTCTCCGTCTTGTTGTCGAATTCTTCTGCCATAATAATTAATAGTTGTTTGTTGAAATAGCCTCACGGCTGTAAATAAAAAGATATTGTTTATAATCAGATGCCAGTGTATGAGTGTGGCGTGATAGCCATCAGCTCAGCCTTCACGGCATCACTGACATTAAGTGTCTTGATGAACTCATGGATTGTCTCCTCCGTCATTGTCTTATTGGTACGGGTGAGGGCCTTGAGTGCCTCATAAGGATGTGGGTAAGCCTCGCGACGCAATACTGTCTGTATTGCCTCAGCCACCACCGCCCAAGTGTTGTCGAGGTCTTCGCTTATCTTATGTTCGTTGAGGATGAGCTTGCGGAGTCCCTTGAGGGTGCTCTGCATTGCAATCATGCCGTGGCCCATCGGTACGCCTACGTTGCGGAGCACCGTAGAGTCGGTGAGGTCGCGCTGCAGACGGCTCACGGGGAGCTTCTGAGCCAGGAACTGGAGTATTGCGTTTGCCATTCCCATGTTGCCCTCGCTGTTCTCGAAGTCGATAGGGTTCACCTTGTGTGGCATAGCGCTTGAACCTACTTCGCCTGCCTTTATCTTCTGCTTGAAGTATTCCATTGAGATATACATCCAGAAGTCGCGGTCGAGGTCGATGATTATAGTGTTGATACGGCGCAAAGCGTCGAACACGGCACCGAGGCAATCGTAGTTGCTGATCTGTGTGGTATACTGCTCACGCTCCAGACCGAGTTTCTCGCTTACGAACTTGTTGCCGAACTCGCGCCAGTCGTATTCCGGATAAGCCACATGGTGGGCGTTGAAGTTTCCGGTAGCGCCTCCGAACTTGGCTGTCATAGGACAAGCCTTGAGCATCTCCACTTGTTTGTCGAGACGATATGCGAAGACCATGATTTCCTTGCCCAGACGGGTTGGAGAAGCCGGCTGACCGTGGGTCTTGGCGAGCATAGGCACGTCTTTCCACTCCTCAGCATAGGTCTTCAGCTGCTCCGTCAGTTCCTCAATCTGCGGGATGTAGACCTCGTTGAGGGCATCCTTGATAGAGAGAGGCACGGATGTGTTGTTAATATCCTGCGATGTGAGTCCAAAGTGAATGAACTCCTTGTATTTCTCGAAATCTCCGAGTTTGTCGAGCTGTTCCTTGATATAATATTCCACGGCCTTCACGTCGTGGTTGGTTATCTTCTCGATATCCTTGACGCGCGATGCGCCCTCCTCGTCAAACTTGCGGTAGATGTCGCGGAGGCTGTCGAAATGTTTGTGATCGAAGTCTGCCAACTGTGGCAAAGGCAATTCGCAAAGCGTTATGAAATATTCGATTTCCACACGGATGCGGTATTTTATCAAAGCATACTCTGAGAAATAATCTGCCAATTTCTCTGTTTTTCCCCTATAGCGGCCGTCGATTGGTGATACGGCTGTCAATGCGTCAAGTGTCATAATTTAAAAAAGTAATACGTATTTGGCTGCAAATTTACTAATTAATATTTGTATTTCCTATCTATATGAGATAAATGTATCATAAAAATTGTTGCTTTCTTGGGTTTATTTGAAAAAATGGCATTAGAACAAGAATAATGTTATGGTTTTCAATTCAATATTCAACATTCATTATTGACCGCTGATAAAGCTGAATGACCCCAATGGCAGCAGTTCTTGGACGGGAAAGTAACCGGCATCAGCCCCCACCTGTCCTCCCCCGTAGGGGAGGGAATGGTTTGCTTACCGCTGACCGTTCTAAGAACCAGCTTGACACGAAGAGTAGTCTTTGAACAGAAAAAGTGTATCAGGAACGGGACGGTCCCGAACTTGATACACTTTAAAGTATTGCGAGAAGTTTCCTAACTGATAGAGGAAACTATCTGGTTATGAAACGATGCGCTTTTTATCTGATTAGTAAGCGACGCACTGATATCTGATTAGTAAGCGATACGCTTCACGAACTGCTGGGCGCCCTCACCCTTCACTACGTAGATGCCGTGAGAGAGAGATGTTGGAGCAACCTGTGTTCCGTCGAGAGTGTAAACCTTAACGTTTCCGTTGTAACCGTCAACAACGAGGTTGCCGTTCTGGATGCGTACCACTGGTGAAGCGGCATTCTCTGTTGTCTCGATGCAGTCTGCAGAGTTAGCGCCGACATGTGCCTCAGCGGCGTTGTCTACATAACCTGTGACAGAGTCGATGAGGATAGCGATAGCGTTGAGGTTCTTCTTGTTCTGAACCGTTGAAGGGATAGGAATCTGAACGTTGTAGTTGATTACCTCGTTGAGGTTGAACTCCGTAGGAATGCTTCCCTCGATACCATCATAACCGAGAGTAGCACGGGCTACATGCTGCAACGGGTCGCTTACCCAGCCGCCCTTGTTCTCCCAGCCGCCCATCTCGCCGTATGAGCCACCTGAGAAGTTGTTTGCCTGGCTGTAACCTGTCACATTGTCCTCAGTGAGGATGAAGCCGAGCTTATAGCGGGCGCCTGCCTTCTTGATGAGAGGAGTTACCATTGCTGTAACGTCAACAGATTTCTCGTCTGCAGAGAGCTTAGACTCTACATCGATGTGCATCTCTGGAGTAATCTTGCTGAGGTTTTTCAAGATAGCCTCGAGGTTGTCGGCTGATGGCTGAGAAGAGTTCTGGCGCATTACTGTAGAGCCTGGGAAACCGCCGTTGATCAGATTTCTTACGAAATCAGCGTAGTCTGATGGTGCGAGAGGACCGTTGCCATCATAGCAGTGTACTGCAACGCCAACGAACTGTGAAGGATAGTTCTCGCTCATATACTGGAATCCTACGATACCACGTGGACAGAAGCCACAGTCGACACCGGTCTGCTCCTCAACGAAGAGACGCTTGCCGGGAACGAACTGCAGAACGTTGATGAGAGACTCACCGCTGTTGTTGTCAGCCACCTCGTCGTCCTTGCCGTTTACCTGGAGGATACGCATCTTCACGTCGTGTACGCCAAGAGCAAGATTAGCCTCCGGGTCAGTGAAAGTAACGATGGCGTCCTTACCGGTAAGGATGTTTATCTTGCCGCTCTCGGCTGTCTTCTCCTCACCACCGTCGATAGAGTAAGCCACGCTGAGCTTTGTTATCTTGGTATAGCACTGGTTCTTTACTGTAGCAGAGAGTGTTGCTGGCTCGCCGACTGCAGAAACTGTGCTGTTGGCAGAAATCAGGCAAGCGTCCAGAGGCACCTTAGCACCGCTGATACGAGCGTCGAGACAAAGCACTGGAGACTTTGTTTCGCCCTCTGTAGCATAGTTCTTCCATCCGTCGCCGAGGTCAGCCCAGCAACCGTTATCGTTGTACACGTTAGAAACGGCAACGATAGGAGCTGTACCTGTCACCTCATAACCAACGTAGAAGCCCTCTTCTCCGCTGATCTGGAACTTTTCTGTTGTCTGCACGTCGGTTGTTCCGCTATATGCTGCGTCTGATGTACCTGTAACGTCATAAGAGTTGAGGTCTTTGGTGATAAACACCTTCAGAGTGGTGGATCTTGATGCGAGGCCCACTCTCACCTTGTTGATGTAGCATCCCTTGTAGCGGCTTGCCACTTCTGCCGGAATGTAGATAGCACACTTAGCTGATGTGTTCTCCGTGAGCACACCAGTCTGTGTGGTTGTGCCGTAGCCGAAGAAGCAATACTGATCGGCGAGCGCTACGGTAACTGACATGAGCACTGCCATGAGGATCAATGATAGTCTTTTCATTTTTAAGTTCTTATAGATTAAATAAAGGATTAATTATTTCACTAACACTTTCTTTGTCATTGTATTTCCGTCTTTCACCACTCTCACCACATAGAGTCCGCTCTTGAGGTTGGCATTCTCCACCTGCTCGCCGTTCACGGTGTAAACGCTCAGAGCGCCGTCGGCTATGATGCTGCCGTTGGCAACGGCGATGTTTGGCGATGCGGTGTCCTGAACATCGGCAATCGACGAGGTGCCGCCGGTGATCTGTGCCTCGCAGGCATTGATGATCTCGCCGCTGATAGAGTTGAAAAGCAGGGCGATGATATTGAGTTTGGTATTGTCGGCGATATTGCCCGGCAATTCGAGCACCTTTCTATACTCCACCGGTTCGAAAGCTGTAACGCTCGACGGGAAGCTTCCGTACACGCCGTTGTAGTCGTAGATGGCGCGTGCCACATGGGTCGGCGGAACGGCAGTGGTATAACTTCCATAGTTCTCCCATCCGTCCATGGAGCCGTGGCTGCCTCCGGCATAGTAATTCTTCTGACTGTATTCCTTGTCGCAGACATCATTCTCTGTAACGGCGAATGCCCAACGGTAGTTTGCCTGCGACTGTGAGTTGATGAACTCTGCAGTAGCCACAGCCTCCACCTGGTTCTCTGTTCCGGGCACGATGCTACCCTTCACCGTAACGTCCACGTCGCTCTTCAATCCAAGGTAATTGATATAAGTGATGGATCCCGATGTGGATGTAGGAGAGTCTACGTTATATTTACGGTTGAGCTTGCTGATTGGAGTATAGTCGAAAGCGAACTCACTGTAAGAAGGTGCATAGAGGGATGTGGAATAGTCGCCATAAACCTCAATTCCGATAAAGTTTTCCGGGTATTTCTCATACAGGCGTTTCATGGCGACACCTGCTCCGGGGCACCATCCGCAGTCGAGGGATGTATATGTCTCAAGCACATGACGGCGCACAGGTATCTTCTGCTTCACGTTCACTGTAGCAGTAACGGTATTGTTGCCGGCATAGGCATCGTCGGCAGTGCCGAACTTGGTCAGTGTGATGCTCACGGTGTGTGTGCCTACGCTTGTGAACGGGTCGAGCTCCACCTTGAAAGAGTTCTCCACGTTAGGTCCAACGTTTATCTTTGATATCTCCACCGTCTTCTGCTCCACTCCATCAATGCTGATGAGGAGAGAATATTTCTTTGTGAAGTTTGGACTGAAAGAGATGTAGCGTCCTGTCAGCGTCAGTGTTTTGCCGAGTTCCACCTCTGCCCCATCCTCCAGAGTGAGCAGCGCTGCGTCGTTAGGCAGTTTCTTTGAGTCGCCTGCAATCATTGCGCGGATATTCAGCGTCTTGTTCTGCGAAGCATAGTTCTGCCATGATCCGCCGATGTTCACCCAGCAGCCGTCCTGGCTCTTCAGGTTGCAGCATCCCAAGGCATTTGTCGATCCGCTGTATGTATAGCCCACATAGAAGGCGTCGCCGTCTATCGTATATGGAGCGTCGAATTCAATTTCATTGTCACCATTGCCTACGTTTGATTTCGTGGCAGAGGCGAGGTTGGTTCCTCCGAGTGTCTTAGTGGCGAATACGGTCACGCTGCTTGCGTCGGCAGCAAGTCCTGCCATAACGCCTTTCAGAGAGAAACCTTTGTAGAGCTGTGCCACTTCGGCAGGAATGTAGATGGCACCGCCGGTAGATGAACTCATGCCGAACTCACCGTCGATGTCTGTTGTGCTATATCCCCATTTGATCACTCTTTCCACTGCAAGTGCTGATGTGGAGAAGAGCAAGAGAGAAAGGAATATAAGTAAGTTTTTTCTCATTGTGAAAGTATTGTTAGTTATTACTAATAAAGGTAATGTCTTCTTGTGTCCGTAAGCATAACTTGTGACGAGCAAGTTGACTGTGTCTGTGTGTGTGTCTGTTTGGGGAATAAGCCCCAGGGCACTTTCGCCCCGGAGCTTAGACTTGTATCTGTAGCTGACGGAAAACAGATTATCCGTCGCTTTTCGTTCTTCTGATCATCCACTCCGCCGGATTCTGCAATCACTTGCGGCGCGGATTATTCATCACGTTGTCGGTCAGATTACTTCACTACAACCTTTACAGCAGACTGCTGCTTGCCGTCAGAAACTGTAACGATGTACATACCCTTAGGCAGGTTCTTGCCTGTGAAGCTGCGGCCGGAGAGGTCGTGAACGCCAACCAGTGTGTTGCCGTTGATAGCCTCAACGTTGCCGTCGGTCACTGTAACCATAGAGCCTGGATTGAGGACTGCAGAACTGATGCCTGAAGACACCTGTACCTTAGACTCGCGGCTGTTGTAGAGCTGGTAAACCTTGTTTGTAGGATCGTAGTTGCTCAGGAATGAAACGACGCGCATGTTTGCAAGGTTCCATTTTGGATCAACGGCGATGCTGTACTCCTTGCTTGCAGAGTAGCTGCTGATGTCCACCTTGTCACCCCAAACGTCCTCGCTGAGTACGGCACGGATAACACCGTCCTGGATATACTCACCGCTCACGCCCTTCTGCTCTGTGCTCACGATACCGTCCTCTACGAGCCATGTAGTGAGGCGGAGGTCTGTCTGACCCGGCATCACATTAGCCTGAGTGTTCACGTTCACCTTAGCGGTGATAGTGTTGTCAGCCTCGTTGTGCTTTGGACGGACGTTAAGCTCTGCGAACGAAGGAATCAGGTTCACGTTGCCGAGCATAGTTTCGAATGCCACATTGCTCTCCACGAAGTAAGCAGGACCTGGATCTTTCATGCCGAGGAACTTCATACGGTCGAAACAAGCTGCAGGGAAGAATGTTGAAGCACCGCCATAGAGAGAAACATATTTCTTCTCGAAGTCGGTAACGAACTGGTCTACGAAGCCCAGACTGGTCTTTACATGATGCTTAACCCAGATAACGTTGCTCTGGTCTGCAAGGAACCCCTTGTATGACTCGTTTACAAAGTCTGCATCTTTGTAGCCCTCTGATGTGAACTGTTCGAGGAGCACGTTACGACGAAGGATCTGACCGCCCTCGCGATATGCGAAGCTGCTTGAAGTCATCTCGTTGTCGGCAACGTCAGAATCGTCAACACCGTTCACCTTCTTTACAGTGAGTTTCACGTCAAGGTTGCCCTCCTGGTTGATCTTCACGCCAGGCACGTCGATAGTGGTGATCTCGTGGCTTGGCACGTTGAGGTCGTTCAACACTACGTTGTCAGACTCCTTACCGTTTACTGACACTGTGAACTCCATGCTCTTCACAGTCTCAGGACTGTAGTTGCGGAGCTTAGCCTGATATGTGGCAGGTGAGTTGCACTCCACGTAGTAGTCGTTGCCTGAAGAGAGGCTGATGAGACCAACGTCACCGTCAGGGAACTTGTCGCCGGAAGCGATACCGCGGATGGCAGCATTCATATAATAGGTCTGTCCGCTCACAGCCATAGGATAACCGCTGTTGCTCTGCCAGTAGAAGTCGATGGCGAGGAACGAGTTGCCCTTCTCACCGGAATAACCCATCACGAGAGGATCGTCGAAAGCGATAGCGTCGAGATTCTCGCCCGGATTAAGGTTGATATAATAACCGAGATAGAGATCCTGGTCTTTCTCGATGGTCACAGAGTTGTTGAACTTGAACTTGTTGTAACCGGAAGCGTAATCCTGTGTAGATACCGAAGTGAGGACATCTCCCTCGATTACCTTGTCAAGATCCTTACATACGAAAGCAGTGAGACCATTGCCACGCTTAACACCCTCTACTGCCACGTCGGTAGCAGCCAGACCGTTACCGGTTCTTGCGCCGAGCACAACCTCTATAGAGTCGATCTTGCAGCCTACATACTTGTTGAGCAGGCTTGCCGGGAGGCGGATAGCCTGACACATGGTGTGAGCCATTGGAGTATCCTCCTGAACCTGTGATACAGGGATACGGTATTTACCCAAGTTCGTATATGTCTCACTCGGACCGAGACGCATACCGGCATCTTTCTTGGTTACTGTCGCCTTGGTGATTACAGCCTGTGGGGCTGGCATCAATGGAGTTCCTGTCATGCCAAACAAGTCCCCCCCAAAGAGGGGAAGACTTGCGATGGATAACAGAAACAACTTATTTCTGTTGTTACTCATAATGATTATTTATTGATATTAAGTTTTACACTCTGTACGTTGCCGTCTGCTGTGCGCACCTTGATGATGTACATACCAGCTGGCAGACTGAGAGTAGCATCCTTGCCACCATTGAAGCTGCGGAGGAGCTTACCGCTGAGGTCGAATACGTTAGCTGCAGAACCGTTGAGAACGAGCTTGCCGGTCTCTGCGTTGTAGTAAACGTCAGCTACAGTGCTGTTGGTGATCTCAGAGATACCGTTGCGCTCTGGTTTGAAGCCTACGAAGAGCACAGCTGCGTCTTTCTCTGTATACTTGGCAGAAGCCTTAGGAGCCCAGTAGCGGATTGATCTGTTACGAGCACCGTTGTTGTTGAATACTCTCCATGTGCATGGGAAGCCAGAAGTTACAGCACCCTGATGCTCTACGCAAATCACGAGGTTCTTTGTAGGATCCATCTCGTATGGAGTGTCGAGCTGCAGAGAGAGCAGGTTGCCCTTGCCTGGATAGAGAGTGATGTTGCCGTTGAACACCTGTGTCATTGTAGACTCCTCAACCCAGTCGATAACACCGTCTGAGAATGAGTTCAGCTCTGTAGGAGCCATCCATACTGTAACGTTCTCAACATTGAGAGCGTCGCTGATGTTGCCTGTATACTCATAACCGATACGCTCGATAACGTTTGAACCGGCATTGTTGCCTGCGAAGTCAGCCTTTGTATAGATTGACTGTGAACCGTCGTCAGAGTCTGTGTATGTGAATGGGAAGTAAGAAGACTCCCACTCGTCATCGTCAGTAACGATCATTGTCCATGGTGTAGACTCACCGAAAGGCATAACCTTGAGCTTCTTGTACTCAGAAACGTTGTTGCCTGCGCACTCGTCCTTGTCGTAGATTGTGCGGAATGCGAATTCATAGTCACCCTCCTCAACTGGAGAGAACTTAACCTGAACATCTGCTGAAGACTCTACGCGGATGAGTGGAGTATCCTCAAGTGTACCTACTACGAGGTCACCATCCTCCATCTTCTGCACGATCTCAATCTTGTAAGACTTGGCTGGAACTTCCTCCATACCGTTGTTCTTGATAGTAACGTTGCAGAGGTTAAGGTCACCGCTGGCTACGTCGTCACCGATAGTAACGAGTTCAACAGCCTTCAAGTCGTGAGTGTAAACGCCCTCTACTTCAACACCGTAGAAGTCGAGCACGTCATAGCCTGTGTTCTCATGAGCACAGAAACCGAAATAGTAGTTGCCGTCTGCAGGAGCAGTGAACTTGTCCTCGTAAGTAACAGCAGGTGTAGCGTCGCCGCCGAACTCAGAGCTGTACTCCTTCTCCTGACCGATCAGTGTTGTCATGCCCTCGAGTGTAGGAGCAGTACCGACATAGCGGCTCAGAGTATGACCTGTTCCAGCGTAGTTGTTGTGGAACTTAGATGTGAAGAGATATGTCTTGCCCTTCTCCAGATATACTGCAGGAGAAATTGTCCAGTCCTCACCGGCACCAGAAGCTGTAGTCACGCTGTAGCAGCTCTTCCATGAGTGCCACTGCCATACATCTCCATCGCCGTTTTTCTCGAATACTGTCCACTGACCTGCTGTCTCCTCAGAGTTGATAGGATAAGATACAGGAACCATTGGAGCGAGACCTGCCTCGATAGCCTTAGAGTCTACAGCGTCGCTTGAGCCCTTAGAGTTCTTTGCAACGATAGTATAAGTGAACTTGCCTCTCTTAACCTTGGCAACAGACTCGTCGATGAAGCTTGTGCCGGTAACGTCAGAAGCGACCTTCACGTCGCCTGGGTTACGAACGATGTCGTACTTCAGGTCAGCCTGGTTGATGTAACCGTTGTTCTTACCGTCAACAGGTGTCTCCCATGTCAGCTGAACATTCTCGCCAGCCAAAGTGGCTGTGAAGTTTGTAGGTACGCTTGGGATGTCGAGACCGACAGCGCAACGGATGCTGTCTGGCACACCCTTCTCACCGCTCTTGCGGCAAGGTACTACATAATATGTATTGATTCCCTCAACAGGATTCGTGTCAGTCCAAGTCATTGCCTTGCCGATGTTCTCAGCAGTAGCAGCCACTTTACCTACCTCTGTTGAGTTGGCATAGATCTCCTCTGAAGAGAGAGCGCATCTTGTGAAGTCTGCATTCTTGCGATAGATCTTCACCTCAGCGAGCTCAGAGAGGTCCTCACCGTTCCAAGCCTTTGTAGGGTTGGTCCATGAGAGAACAGTGTTCATCTCACCGTTAGCGTTAGGTGTAGCCTTGAGGTCAGAAACGCGAGCGGCAGCCTCACGTACATCAGCAGTATAATAAGGTATATACATACCGATGATAAGGTTACCGGAAGCGAATGTGTTAGACTCAACCACCTTACCGTTGGTTGTGTCGATCTTCATGAGCTTGTCGTATGGCATAGAAGTAGCATCTGTAGCAACACGGGCTGTGAAATAAAGCTCACCGGTAGAGTGGTTGAAGCCCATCGAACCATAGCTTGTAGCGAAGATGTTGTTCTTATTCTGGTCTTTGATGATGAAACGTTTGCCTTCAACCGGCTCGAAGTTAGAGTCATACTCTGTCAGGTAGTTACCTGAGAAAGTGAAGACAGGATTGCCTTTGTCATCCGTACCAGTCTCCTTCCAATATGGAGTAATTGCCCACATGTTTCCGTCGATATCGAAGCAGAAATACTGGATCTGGTCGTTAATGGTAGTAACCTTGGTAAGTTTACCAGTTGCCTTGTCGATAGTATGAATTATAGATACAGCATCTGTATTTGCATCTTTCTGATATCCCTCAGTAGTATAGAGCATATCTTCAGATGGATTGTATGTCATATCAAGAAGATTGTTGAACTGACGTTCCAATATGTAATCATATACAATAAGACCATCAGAAACGCCTTCAGCCAAATCCAAGATAGGCTCACTCAACTTTCCGGTATTTACGTCAAGTGAGAGGAAGCTCTTGAAACCACGCCACTGCATAGCATTGTCAAGGTTATTCATCTTACCGTAGTAAGCATAGTATTTGTCACCTCCCCATGCTCCAAGAAGAATACCATTTATCTGCCAACCTGGATCATTGTCGAAGATATTGATACGACTCAGGTTGTATGGGTTCTTGTCGTAGAAATAAAGCCAGCTACGATACTTTGACTCGTCGATCAACTGTGTTGCGAAGATTTTTGTACCGAGAGCCTTGTCGTCAATTGACGAAGGTGTCTGGGCAGGAGCAGCCAGCAATGGCGCACCGCTCTTTGACTGCTTTGCCGACGGGAAGGTCTTAACGACCTGCTGAGCAGAAGCAGAGAAAGCTGCCAAACCTACAAAAAGTAGAGTAAAGATTTTTCTCATTTTTAATAGTTATATAAATAAATAAAAAAGTTTCGTTGTTTTATCTCACGATATTTAGAATACTTGAATGGTAGATACCGTAGAAACTATTTCCACGGGAAACCATCGAAAGCCGATAACCCTATAATGTCAGTACGATGACTGATTTGGAAGCGTCAAAGGTTACGACAATCACAAGTGTTTTTATTGTTTGTTCATAATATTTCCAAAATAGCTTTGCAAAAATAGAAATTAATTTCAATACCTCAAATAGTTTGTAATATTTTTAACATTATATTACGGCAAATCAGACGATTAGAAGTCACACTATATACTTTTTTAATAGATATTGCTCAATGGAGAAGGCAAAACAGAGGGTTTTCTTTGACCCTAATCAAGAATATTATACTATAAGGTAGGATATTAACACGTTGGCGAAATTAATTCAGTGCGCACTTAATTCGAATGACCATTATATGATCTAATGACGGTTTGGGCTAAAATTGGGCACGGTGCTTGCCCATCATGGGTAACGTGCTTGCCCATCATGGGCAACGTGCTTGCCCCACTTGGGCAGATTTGCTGTCAGACAAATGCCCAACTAATTCATATTGCATACTCATATCCCTGTTTTCAGGATTCTGCCAATGCATGCCATTCCTGTTGTCTGAATTCCTCACATCTGACAATTACTTTCATCTGACGATTGCTCACACCTGACAATTCCTTTCACCAGCAAACCATCCAGACAATTGGCTGACAATCGTCAGGTAGTCAACTACGTGTTTGTCAGAGCATTACAACAAAAAACCAGATGATCTGACAGTTTTTACCGATTTTAGGTTTTATGTCATTTTAGGTGAATTGTGGTAAGATTTCCACACTAACTAAGAATCATCAGATGATTTCAGAAAAAGGGAGTGCCACAAGAACTCGCAAATCCACGAAAATCAACAAATAAATCCAAAGAATACAGGTTTAAGAAAAAAATCAGTGAAAAAGTCAAATCCGTGTCCTCCGTTAAATCAGTGTTTAAATTTTTGTCCATCGCCGCAGGCGTATGGACACTATATTATCACAGATATAATTATTCCGTGTTGAAGTTGTGTCCCTGGCCTTCGGCAGGGACACAAATCAAAAAAAGAAACACGGATAACACCGAGGAGCACGGATTGGTCTTTCACGGATAATTTTTTGATAATATTTCATCAGTGATATTTGGATTTTGATTTGGATTTAGCAGGATTTGCAAGTGCTAGGGCACTTCCTTTTGGTGTATGATATGGTGATGTAATAGATAGAATGTTATCGTATGCTTTCAGAAAAAGGGAGTGCCCAAGCACTCACAAATCCAAGATAAAATCCAAAATATAAGTCTAAAATAATCCGTGATGATTGATCCGTGGTGTTCCGTGCAATCCGTGTTTTTATTTTAGACCAGTGTCCATCGCCGTAGGCTGATGGACACTATATTATCACAGATATAATTTTTTCCGTGTTGCCGTTGTGTCCCCAGCCTTCGGCAGGGCCACAAATCAAAAAAAGAAACACGGATAACACCGAGAAACACGGATCGGTCTTTTCACGGATTCATTTTTTGATGATATTTCGTCAGTGAGATTTGGATTTTGATTTGGATTAAGCAGGATTTGCGAGCACTAAGGTGCTCCCTCTTCAGATACCTTGATTATTGGAAGCTATTACAACAGAAATGGAAAAGACCTATCCTCACCCGAAGGAAAGAATAGGTCCGTATAGATGTTTATTGGTTATCAAAAGATAGATAGATGGATGCAAGATTCCACTGCATACGATGTTACTATCTGCTATTGACTTCAGCCCCCACCTAGCCTCCCCCGTAGGGGAGGGACAGATACTCTCGGTTGTCTGATATCCAATGGCTTAGATACTCTCGGTTGTCTGTTATCCAATGGCTTAGATACTCTCGGCTATCTGATATCCAATGGCTTACCCACAAACAAGAGTAACCTGCATCTCCCCTACGGGGGAGAACGAGAGGGGGCTGATGTTCAGAAACTGAGTAACCAGTCCCTTACCTTTGGGGAGGTCAGGATGAGTTGTCCCTTTAGGATGGTTAGGATGAGTCATCCCTACGGGGAAGATTAGGATTGGTTTTACTTCACACTCACCTTCACACTCTGCATGCCGTTCGCCGTGCGAGCCTTGACCACATACATCCCGGCAGGGAGGTTTGGTGAAACCTCTGACATACCGTTGTATGAACGGAGGAGCTTACCGCTGAGGTCGAACAACTCCACCTTGGCACCACCGAGAACGAGCTTGCCGGTCAGGGCGTTGTAGTAAACAGAGCCCGCAGCATTGCCGTTGATTTCCGTAATACCGTTGCGCTCCGGCTTGAATCCTACGTAGAGCACCGGTGCTGCCTTCTCCTCATACTTGGCAGAGGCCTTTGGCGACCAGTAGCGGATAGACCTGTTGCGTGCGCCATTGGCGTTGAACACCTTCCACTGCACAGGGAAGCTGCTCGAACCTGTGCCCTGATGCTCAACGCAAACGAGGAGGTTCTTCGTTGGGTCATACTCGAATGGAGTGTCGAGCTGCATTGAGAGATAGCCCTTGCCAGGATAGAGGATAACGTCGCCGTTGAACACCTGTGTCATCGTAGACTCCTCAACCCAATCACCGACGCCGGAAGTGAATTCCTGAAGATCGGTGTTTGTCATCCACACCGTTACGTTGGATACCGGAAGGGCATCATCCTCAAAAGTGGTGGTGTATTCGTAACCGATACGCTCAATGGTATTGCTGCCGCTGGTGTTCTCGGTGAAGTCAGACTTGACATAGAGTGACTGCGAACCATCGTCATTGTCGTAGTGTGGGAATGGGAAGTAAGGCGCATCCCACTCGTCGCCGTCGGAGATTCTCATCGTCCAAGGAGTGTTGTCGCCATACTGCAACACGTTGATGGTCTTGGGCTTTGATGTATTGTTTTCTGGGCATTCGTCCTTGTCGTATACAACTTGGGCAAAGAATTCACACTCTCCATCATCGCCGACAGGAATGAACTCTGCCGGTATCTCTACGGTAGAACCCGGACGGACTATAGGTGTGTTTTCAACGACGCCTCTCTGAGAATTGCCGCCATCCAGCACCTGTCTCACTTCCACCTTGTATGAACCTGCCTCAACGGTCTGTGCTCCGTTGTTCTTGACGATGATCTTACACTTGTTTATGTCACCGCCTACCACGTCGTCGCCATAGATTTCCAAATCCGCCGCCTTGAGGTCGTGCTCGTATGACGCCTCTATGTCAACGCCATAGAAATACATCACGTCGTAGCCCGAGTGGTCACTGGTGCGGAAACCGAAATAGTATGTACCGTCGGCAGGAGCCGTGAACTTGTCCTCGTATGCCACTACAGGATTGGCATCATAGTAGTATTCAGAACTGTATTCCTTCTCCTCGCCTATCATCGTTGTCATGCCGGCAAAGTCAGGAGATGTGCCCACATATCGGCTTATGGTGTGGCCCACGCCAGGATAGTCGTTGCGGAACTTCGATGTGAAGACGTATGTCTTGCCCTTCTCCAGACGGAAGGCTGGCGAAGCGGTCCAGTCGTCACCGGTGCTCGAGCCTACCACCACACGGTAAGCGTTGGTCCATCCTGCCCACTCAAAGAGCTGGCCGTCGCCTATGTTCTCGAATGCCGTCCACTGGTCAGCATCATCCGCTGAAGTGATAGGGAATTCCACTGGTGGGAGCGGTGGCATACCTGCCGCCACGGTGTTAGACTCCACAGGGTCGCTGCTGCCCTTGGCGTTCTTTGCCACGATGGTGTATGTAAACTTGGTTCGCTGCAGCTCTGCCACTGTGTTGTCGGTGTATGCGGTGCCTGCCACATCGGTAGCCACGGTGACTTTACCCGGGTTGCGCACGATGTCGTAGCGGAGGTCTGCCTGGCTGATGAATCCGTTGTTCTTGCCATTAACAGGAGCGTCCCATTTGAGCGACACTCCCTCGCCTGCCACGGTAGCAACGAAGTTTGTGGGCACGCCAGGGATGTCTACACCGGCTGCACAGCGGATGCTGTCGGGCACACCCTTCTCTCCGCTCACCCGGCAAGGCACGATATAATATGTGTTCATACCGTCGATTGGGGCATTGTCTGTCCATGTCATCGACTTGCCGAGGTCGGCAGCCGTTGCCGGCACGGTGGCTACGCACACTGAGTTGGCATAGATGTCCTCTGACGAGAGGGCGCATTTGTCAGCGTGTGACAGTTTACGGTATACCTGCACTTCGGCAAGTTCCTTGAGTTCGTCGCCGCTCCATGTCTTTGTAGGGTTGGTCCATGAGAGGTCTACGCTCAGATTGCCTTCGGCATTAGGTGTGGCGTTGATATCGGTGGCACGACCTGCGGCGTCACGGTTGTCAGCAGTATAATAAGGTATATACATACCTATTATCTGGTTGCCCGGCATGAAGGTCTGCGAGTCGATATACTTTCCTGAATCAGGGTCGAGTTTCACCAGACGGCAGTAGTTGCTCGAACCGTCGGTGGGTGCTATCAGCGAAGTGAGATAGAGGTCGCCGGTGGTATAGTTGAACGACAGCGAACCGTAACCGTTGGCGAGGACGTCTTGCTTTTCTGAGTTCTTGATGCGAAACTTCTTGCCGTCGATAGGGTTCATGTTTTCATCGTATACCGAGAGATATGTTCCAGACCAATTGAATGTGCCGTCGCCATTGCTCTTCCAGTATGGGGTCACGATATACATGTTGCCTTCGTAGTCGAAGCAGAATTCCAGAATCTGCTCTTCCAGCTCGGTAACGGGCTGCAGGTCACCGGTCTGCTTGTTCACGGTGTAGATGCGCGACACGGCATCCGTCTTTTCGTCTTTCTGATATTTCGCCGTGATATACACGTTTCCGTCAACGGGATTATATGTCATGTCCTGGATATTAGGGAAGCCCTGGTCGCCATAGCTGTAGGTCCAGACCACGGTGGCGTTGTCGAGTCCTTCTTGCATGTCCTTGATGAATTCATACTGTCCGGTTCTCACATCCAGACTGACGAAGCCTTTGAAACCTCGCCACTCCATAGACTGGCCGGGGTTGTTCATCGTGCCGTAGTAGCCATAGTATTTGTCTCCTCCCCATGCTCCGTGGAGGAGTCCTCTGTTCTGCATTCCCACCTCGTTGTCGAAGATATTCACGCGGTGGAGTTCCCAGGGTTTGGTGTCGTAAAAATAGAGCCAGCTGCGGTATTTCGACTCATCTGTCACCTGTGTGGCGAAGATTTTAGTGCCGAGTGCCTTGTCGTTGATTGCCGATGGCACGTTGGCTGATGGCGCCAACAGTGGTGCTGCCGTCGCCTCGCGTTCCAATGTAGGGAATGTCTTAACTCTCTGTTGCGCCGAGGCGGAGAGTGTCAGCAATCCTGCGAAGAACAATGTGAGTAGGTTTTTCTTCATTGTCGTTAGGGTTTAGGTTGTTAATCAATTGGCGAGAAAGTAAAAGAGAATACACCTGTTCGCCAAATTGAATGTCTATTAATGATACTTTCTTTATTTTGCTACAAAAGTAACGATAATTTTTCAATAAGCAAAGGTTATAGGGATATTTATGACAATATGATAAACAATTAGCACTATTACAAGCTTGATGCTATCTCGGGTGGACATTAGACCGACGGAAATTGACTTCAGAAACATCAATCCCCTAACCCATCGAAACCTTGCCAAAAGAAGGAACAAGTTACTCATACTATTGGCTTCAGCCCCCACCTAACCTCCCCCGTAGGGGAGGGACAGTTACTCTCGGTTGTCTGATATTAAATGGCTTACCCATAAGCAAGAGTAACCTGCATCTCCCCTACGGGGGAGAACGAGAGGGGGCTGATGTCTGTGGCTGAGTAATATGCCTCTACTGAAGGAAGGATAGGACAGATGAAAGGGAGAATGAAGTCGTTGTGTCCCCAGCCTACGGCATGGACAGAAACGGAAAAGACCTATCCTCACCCGAAGGAAAGGACAGGTCCGTATAGATTGTATTGTTTATCAAAAGATTACTTCACGCTCACCTTTACGCTCTGTGTGCCGTTGGCTGTGCGAGCCTTTACAACATACATACCAGCTGGCAGACTTGGAGCCACCTGAGATACGCCGTTGTAAGAACGAACGAGCTTACCGCTGAGGTCGAACACATCAGCCTGAGCACCACCGAGAACGAGCTTGCCTGTCTCAGCGTTGTAGTAAACATTGCCGGCAGCGTTACTGTTCACCTCCTCGATACCGGAGAGATTCTGCTTGAAGCCTACGAAGAGAGCTGCTGCAGAAGCCTCGCAGAATGTGCGGCTTGACTTAGGAGTCCAGAAACGGAGTGATCTGTTGCGAGCACCACCCCAGTTGAATACTCTCCACAGTGCTGCGAACTCAGGATCTACAGAACCCTCCTGCTGAGCGCAGACAACGAGGCTCTTGGTTGGGTCATACTCGAATGGAGTGTCGAGCTGCAGTGAAAGCATGTTGCCATTGCCAGGATAGAGAGTGACAGGACCGCTGAAGACCTGTGTCATAGTAGTCTCATCAAGCCACTGAGAAGCATCAGTGAACTCTGTAAGGTCGCTGTTTGCCATCCATACGGTGAATGTACCGAGAGGAAGAGCATCATTAAAGCCGTTGCTGTTATACTCATAACCGATACGCTCGATAGTGTTAGAGTCGCTTGGCTTCTCGGCGAAGTCTGACTTCAGATAGATAGACTGTGAACCGCTGAAGCCGCCTACACAGCTAGTCGGAGTGTAAGTAGCATTCCACTCATCGTCGCCAGTAACTACCATAGACCATGGAGTAGCGTCGCCGAATGGGATAACATTTACCTTCTTAGCCTCAGAAGTGTTGTTGCCATTAAACTCGTCCTTAGAGTAAACGATGCGGAATGAGAAGTTAGAGTCACCCTCGCCCTGCGGCATGAACTCTACAGTAACATCAGATGTAGACTCAGCGCGAACGACAGGAGTCTCCTCTGTAGAACCGACAACGGTCTCTGCACCGTCGATGTTCTGCAGAACCTCAACCTTGTAAGAACCAGCCTCGGCAGTCTCGCTACCGCTGTTCTTGATGTGAGCCTTGCACTTGTTGTAGTTGCCGCTCACAACGTCGCCACCGAAGATCTCGAGGTCGAGAGCCTTGAGGTCGTTAGCAAACATAGGCTCAATCTCTACGCCATAGAAGTTGAATGTATCGTAACCTGTATTGTCTGATATACGGAAACCGAAGTAGTAAGTACCGTCCTCAGGAGCAGTGAACTTGTCCTCGTATGTCACGATCGGGTTGGTGTAACCAGGAGCGCTATACTCAGTCTCCTCACCGATCTTCTCTGTCATACCTTCGAGAGTAGGAGTTGTACCAACGTAGCGGCCGAGTGTGTGACCAACGTCTGGCCAACCGTTGTTGAACTTAGAAGTGAAGAGGTATGTCCTACCCTTCTCCATACGGAATGCAGGAGATGCTGTCCAGTCCTCACCTACTCCAGCGTTAACGTAGAGCTGATATGTGTGGTCCCACTCTACATATTTCCATACATTGCCATCGCCAGTCATCGGGTTCTCAAATGCTGTCCACTGTCCAGCCTCATCCTCAGTCTCTGTACCGAACTTCACTGGTGGAAGTGGTGGGATACCAGCCTCAACAGCGTTGGAAACCACAGCGTCGCTCACACCTGCCGGTGTCTTGGCAACGATGGTATATGTGTACTTGCCTCTAACGACAGTTGCAACCTCCTCATCGGTGAATGTAGTAGCTGCGAGGCCAGAAGCAACAGTCTTCTCGCCCGGGTTACGAACGATGTCATACTTCAGAGAAGCAGGGTCAACGTAACCGTTGTTCTTTCCGTCAACAGGAGCATCCCATGTGAGCTTGACATTCTCGCCGTCGAGAGCGGCAATGAAGTTTGTCACAACGCCAGGGATATCAGTACCGGCAACGGCACGGATGCTGTCTGGCACACCCTTCTCTCCGTCCACACGGCATGGCACGATATAATATGTGTTGATGCCTGTCTCCGGCTCAGTGTCTTTCCATGTCATCTCCTTACCGATGTTCTCTGCTGTAGCAGGAACGGTAGCGATAAGCTTGGAATTGGCAAAGAGCTCTTCTGAAGAAGTCACGCCCTTGGTATAAGAAGCGTTCTTGCGATAGATCTTCACATTGGCAAGTTCCTTCAGCTCGTCGCCAGCCCATGTTGTAGTAGGGTTCTTCCAAGCCAGTGTGATGTCAGTAGCACCCTGTGGGTTAGGTGTAGCTGTGAGGTCGGTAACGCGACCTGCTGCATCACGGTTGTCAGCCTCAAAGTAAGGGATATACATACCAACGATCATGTTGCCTGGATTGAAAGACTGTGGATAGTCAGCATACTTGCCGGTCTTAGGATCGAGCTTCACGAAACGGTCGTAGTTGCTAGAACCATCTGTAGGTGCGATGCAAGAAGCGAGGTAGAGGTCGCCTGTCGTATAGTCGAACGAGAGTGAGCCGTAACCGTTTACGAGTACGTCCTTCTTGTCCATATCCTTGATACGCATTTGCTTGCCGTCTACCTTCTCGAACTCTGCATCGTATTTGTTGAGAAGCGTACCAGACCACTGGAAGCCTCCGCCCTCAGCATTAGTCCAATATATAGCTACGGCATACATGTTGCCATCGTAATCGAAGCAGAAATCAAAGATCTGGTCTTGGAATCTTTTAACCTCACTCAGTTCACCAGTCTCCTTGTCTATAGTATAAAGGATAGAAACGGCATCTGTATTCTCATCCTTCTGATATTTTGCCATTGCATAGACATTGCCGTCAGAAGGATTGTAAGACATATCCTGGATGACAGGGAAAGCCTGATCACCAAGTCTGTTATAATAAACTACGGTGCAATTGTCTTCACCCTGACGCAAGTCCCTGATAGATGTTGTAGCACCTGTTTCGACATCGAGAGAAACGAAATCCTGGAAGCCGCGCCACTCGAATGCAGGTTGGCTGGCATTCAGGTAAGAAATGCCATAGAATCCATAATACTTGTCGCCACCCCAGCAACCGAGGAAGAGGCCATACTGCTGCTCACCGATAGCATTTTCAAACTCTCTGATGCGGTTCAGCTTACCAGGGTTAGAGGTATTGAAATTGAGCCAGCTACGCATCTTTGACTCGTCCTCGATCTGTGTTGCATAGATCTTGGTGCCGAGTGCCTTGTCGTCGATTCCCGAAGGAGCGTAAGACGGGGGTTCCACCTTAGCAGGCGCCTTAGCCTTGGTACGCTCAAGTGTCGGGAATGTCTTAACCTTCTGCTGTCCGAATGCGGAGAAGGTCATAACCCCAGCAAAGAGCAAAGTAAGAAATGTTTTTTCATTGTCTTAAAGGTAAATTGATTAAACATGTGTTATATTAAATGAAAACTCATTCGTGTATTTTGTTGTGTGCAGGTTGTAGTGTCATCACTTGCCTTCTTTACTTGTATTTTTCATTTACCGGTCACAGTGTCACCACAGAAATCCTGCGGAACGCAAGCTGACATGTCGGTCAGACTTGCAGTGTTGTGTCGTGGAACGTTCCTTTAAATCAGAACCGGCGTTATGCCAGGACCAAGGATATAGGGTTTACTAATGTCGATTGCCCTGAAAAAAAATGTCGATTGAGATATTAAAAGGAAACCTTGACCGCCAGAGGTCATTCGCCCGGCAGCCAAGGTTGTATTTCATTGTTTATTTAACAGTCATTGTGATACCGCCCTTAACAAGAGCCTTAGGAGCTACAGCACCATTGGAAACTGTTGTAGTGGCAGAATACTGGCGTGCAGAAACACCTGCAACTACTGCCTTAGGCTTAGCCTCACCCTGGAGTTCCTGAGCCTTTGAAGCATCTGGAGTGGCGAACTCGAACTTGCAGACTTCGCCCCACTCGCCCTTATTGTTCTGACCTACAGAGATGGCATAGTATCTTGTGCTTGCCTTAACGTTCCACAAGTAGCTGTCAACACCAGTGTGGTTGGTGTAAGCTGTGGTCTGCTCTGGGAAGAGAACAATGTTGTTGTAGTACTCAGGGTCTTTGTCATATACATCAGCCTCAACAAGACCGTCACGATAGATGTTTGTCTGGTCGTTAGGAGTGAAGATTACACGCTGTACATACTGTATTGTTTGATCCTCAGCTGTGAACTTGTAGAACTCCTCAGCTGGAGCCTCAGCAGAAACCAAAGCGGCTCCGTCACCACCAGCACCAACAGTCTTAACCTTGACAATTATATAGTCGCCGAGGTTACCGTTCATGTCGAGAGGAACGATGCCAACCTCATACTCAGAGCCAGGCTCCTGGTTTTTCCATTCGATAGTCTCAACACCGCTATGCTCAACCGAGCCCCATCCTTTGATCATCTCGCCAACGTTAGCGAAGCCGAAGAATGAGCCCATTGTAGTGAATGAACCGAGGACACCACCGTTTGCAACATCGAATGAACAAGCATAGTAGCCATAGCAGTCTTCGTTAGGAGTGACGGTGATCTTGAAAGAAGTTGTAGTAACTTCAGACACCTCTGCAGTAACAGTAGGATTGCCGGCGAGGGCAGCCTTAGGAGTCTTGAAAGTAACCTCAGACACACCGCAACCGATTCCATACTCATCGAAACCGAGAGTCATAAGAGTATACTCTGAATCATCAACGAATTTCTGGTCTGCAGAAGGGATTGTCAGCTTGGCACCGTTAGAGAAATCATCATACATGACAGGTGTGCCATACTTGTCGATATAATTGGCCTTCTGAGCCTCTGTAGTCATGTTCTTTGCAACGTTTGTAGCAACGCAAGCGAGCTTGAAGCCCTTGCAGGCTGGGCTGTTCTTTACCTTGCACTGGATTTCAGCACCCTCGTCTGTCTTGGTGAAGCTGTCGAAAGTGATCTCAGCCACTACCTTACCCTCTACCTTACCGAAGAAGATACTGTCGATGCGCTCAGCGAGGTAGCCGGTCATGGCACCATTAACGTCTCTTACGAGCACACGGTTAGGATTTGTCTGTGCGTTGCCTACCAATGCGAGCAGCGCGAATACTATTGTGAAGTATAGTTTTTTCATTATCTTTAATTATTAATGTTTTCCTTAATGTTGAACTGGTTATTAACTTGGCTTACTTGGCGAACTTGATAGACTTGCCGCCAGCCTTGAACACGTAGACACCCTTCGGCAGGCTCTCCACGCTGATGCGCGAACCGTCGAGGCGGGCACCGATCATCTGCTGACCGTTGATGCTATACACAGCGCCCTGCTGTCCGTTGGCACCGTCTGCCCATACATACTGTCCATCGAAATGCAGCATCATCTCCGACGCATTGCCATTCGTAACGGACTGGATGCCGTTTACAAGATCCTTGAACTTGATTGATTTCACGTCGCCGTAGTTGAGCTGCAGCGTTGTGCCATCCTGGCTCAGCACGTTGAAGCCGTTCTCGCCGAACGTGATCTTTTTCAGATTTGCCAATCCGACCGTATTGTCGGCTTTTCCCTCTACGCCATAGAAGACGAGAGACTCCACATTGTCGGCGAATGCCGATGCGGAGGCCAACATAGCCAAGGCAACCAAAAATGATTTCTGTTTCTTCATAATATAATTAAAAAATATTTTTCGCAAATGTATGAATTTCTTTTTAAAAGTCAAAGTGTTTTGCAAATTATTAACATTTAAGATGCATAAAAAAAAGACAAGGCTCATATATATACATATATTATGCCTTGCCTTTATCATATACTTGGTTGTATCGACATTCTTTAATCAAAGCGTCAACTTGTCAACCAGCTTGTCTGTCAACTTGTATTTCCGTCAACCGGTTTAGAGTGTCACCTTCACTGTCTTCACAATGCCGTCCGCCTTGACCTTCAGCAGGTAAACGCCCTTCGACAGACCAGCCACATTGAGTGATGAAGCGTTGCTTACGCCAGCCACCTGGCTACCTGCGAGGTTGAAGAGCTGAGCCTCATCGCATATAACGGCGAAGTTGAGGACATTGCCGTTGCGTGTGATGCCAAGCTCATTGCCTGTAACGGTGATAATGCCTGTCTCACCGATTCCCTCGTAAGAGAGGCTGATTACTGGTGTGTGCTCTGTACCGTAAACTTCTGCCAATGCAGACTGCTCTGACTTGCCGTTGCAGAATGCCGTGTGAGGAGTTTCGGTCTGGAACTCATAGTCAGTGAGCCAATCCGGATGTTCGCTATCGCTTGTTATGACATTGCTGCCCAATGGACTAACGAAATCCATGCAGATGTTGCCGCCCTTATATTCATAAGGTGTAGGGAAATTGATTACCAGATACTTGCCCTGGCCAACACCGGATACTGTCAAGTCGCCGTCGTATACAGTAGTGAAGCCGTCGGTCTCAAACAGTGCCTTTGTTCCTGCATCGTTGAGCACGTGTGAACGTGATGTCTCCTTGAAAGAGATCTTGGCAGGGAAGGTAAAGCTTGAAGCGCTGTTGCCGTTGTAAGGAATACGCATGCCTGTGAACTTCACGCCCTTCTTCTGCAACTGCTTCTCGAGGAAGATAACCTGACACTCAGAGTATGGGTCGAAGAGATAGAACGGTGTATGCCATCCCTGGTTGTTGGCATTATTCAGGTTGATCCATCTTGCGTCGTTCTCTGAAAGAACGGTCACTGCGATTGGTGTCTCGATGGTGTTGTCAGCAGGATATGTATCGGTAGCGAGTTCCACTCGTGCTGTAACGTTGATCTTGCCTTCAGCGCTTGGATACCACTCTACAGGCACCTCTACAGTCTGATCCGGAGCCACTGTCACTCCCTTGCTCTCACCGATAACAACGTGTGTGTCGGCATCAAGGAGAACTACCTTGTAGTCGTTTACGGTTGCAGAACCCTCGTTTCTAACGTCAACGGTGAATCTCTGCGGAACGTTGCAGTTCACCTCGTTAGAACCTGTGAGCAGCTGGGCGCTGAGGTCAGAAGTGCTGTATTCACGAACTGAAACGTCCTTCAGATACATGAATCCGTGGTCTGCATCGCTGTAAGCCTGGAAGCCGATGCGGGCTGAACCGCTCTCCTCTGGCAGGAAGTTGTCCTTGCCGTGGAAATAGATTCCTGATGCGGTGTGGAATTCCTCGCAGTCATAGATAAGCTGCTGTTTGCCTGTGTTGATAGGCTCCTGGCAGAGCATCACTCTCATCTTCTCCCAGATTGGTTCCATGTTCTCGAACACCCAGTTGATGGTCCAGTATGTGTAGCGCACCTGGTATTCCTTGTTCTTGTCGAATGTGAAGGCCGGTGTATAGAGCCAGTCGTCAGCATCGTTGTTTGTTCGTCCGTAGGTAGTGGTATTTGTCTGGTCATCGAAATACCATGTGCCGCCGTCTTCGTTCTTGTCAACGACGAGCCATCTTTCAAATTCCTCCTTAGTCTGGAGCGATGACGTGAATGGAATGTTGCCCTCAGGACCGAAGCTCAAGCTGTTTGATGTGGCTGCTGTTCCCTTGCCCTTTCTGTTTTCCGGAGTCACAACGTATGTGTAGCCCTTTGTCTCAGACACGGCGTCGGTAACGCTTGCCGATGTAGTGCCTGATACGATGGTCACGTTGTCAGGCATTCTCACAACGTCGTATTTCAGAGACGCAGCGTCGAAATATCCTCCCTGCTGTCCTGTAGTCGGAGCCTCCCAAGAGATTGTGGCGTTGGCACCGATTGCCGAAACGGTGATGTTCTGTGGCTCGCCCGGAAGGTCCTCGCCCACGAAAGCAGCATACTCTTTGTATACTCCGTCGCCCGAAGCGTTGAACGGCACCACCTTATATATATAATATCCGTCAGCAGATGGTGTGTCTGTCCATGTGACAGCCTTGTTCTGTGATGACTCTGATATGGTCTGCACCAGTTCGCCGTTGCGGTACACCTTCACGCCTGAGAGGTCTGCGAGGGTGCCGTTGCGGTAGTTCAGGTTTGGTGTAGTGAAAGAGAGCGAAGCGCTGAGAGCGCCATTGGCATCGGCGGCAACGGTGAAGTTGCGCGGATACGACGGTGTTGCGTCTGGCACATACTGATAAGGTATTGCCATGGCAAGAAGCTGCAGGTCGTTGCTCAGAGAGGTCTTGCTCTTTGCCTCACCGGTCTCTGCATCAAGCTCCACGAAAGATGCACCGCCGTCTTCTGTCTGTGCCAGCCACCACAGGCGGTGTGTGGTCTTGTCAAACTCCATAGACTGGCTGAAGTCGCCCATTCTCACTCCCGTGTCCACACCGGTATTTGTCATGGTGCAGGTCTTGGCGGCAGCGTTGATGCTCGAGATTTCAATCTTGTTGAGCATACTTCCTCTGGCGGTCATGCTCATGGCGTAGAGACATCCGTTGTCGGCAGCGAGGGTGAAGATCAGCGACGGTATGGTGGCCACGTGCTTCAGCTCAAGGGATGTGCGGTCGATTTCATAAATGTAGGATGTCTGTTCGTCGGTGTCGTAGTTAAGACCGAAGATTCTGTCTGTCTTGGGGTCGTAGGTCATCTCGTCGAGGATGAGAGGTCTCCTGTCGGTAGGATTCTGTATCATCTTCTTTGCCACATACTCACCGGTGTTGATGTTCACCACGCTGATTGCCTTCGGCATGTTGATGTTGGTGTAGAATGTGGTCTCGAATGCGTAATACTCGTCGCCCACGTATGTTCCGGCGGTGAGGATAGGTGTAGATCCGGCGATGTAGCCATAGTCGCGAATCCATTCGAACGTGGTTGGTTTGTCTGAAGTGAGCTTGATGAGTCCCATTCCCTTCATGTTCTTCTGGTAGCGCATCTGTCCGAAGATGTCTGCCTCACCATCCTTTACATTATATATATAAGGGCGGTCGGCGTTTGCCTTCATGATGCTCTTAGCCCACTGTGGACGCAAGCCTTTTTCTACTTGATTCGGGATAAAATCGCCAGAGATATTGCCTACCTGGCGTGCCGGCACTGCGTTCTGTGCCATGGGGGCAGCCAAAATTGTAAGCATACACCCAAATGTCAATGAAAATCTTTTAAATGCAGACATAGTTTAAATATTAAAGGTAATTTTGATGCAAAGTTATATTTTTTTCCAAATAGTTGTAATTAATTGAAAAACTTTTGTATTTTTGCAGCAAATTCATGGTGTTGGAGACGGCTATGGTTTTGTAGCATCCGTTTATTGCATGTCTTGGCAGCATTCCTGAGTATAATTAATTAGCATAAAAGACAATAGACATTTGCGCTTAGGCGCAGGGAGCAACACGACGGTAAACTCATTCTCGGTCTCCACAATTTAAGAAAAACTTAAAACTTACGTGATGAAAAACTTTACCAAAAAAATGTTTTTTGCAGGTGTATGTGCGTTGATGTTCACCCCTGCAAGTGCACAGTTCCTGACAAGAGAGAAGGCTTCACAGAACAAGGTGACAGCCCCGGTTTCACTTCAGTCTGAGGCTCCTGTCGTAAAGAAGGCAGCCGAAGGCAAGAAGCAGGGCTTCAAGATGCAGCTGCTCTCTGTAAAGAAGGCTGACGGCACCAACCCTTACGCCAAGTACGGTGAATTCGAGGAGTTGCTCTATGAGGATTTCTCCAAGTTGACGACAGGTAGCGTCGGCAACCCTGACTTCAACACAAACCTCTATGATCCGTTCAAGAGAACCGATCCATACGACAACTCTCAGTATGAAATTCCATGGTACAGCTTCAACCCTGACTATCTGAACACAAAGGGTGTTTATGATTCTAACCATGAGACAGACAGCCGTTGGGGCGTAAACAACGGTTTCCCAGCTGGCGGTGCCCTCTACATGTATCTGCAGGACGACGATGAGGATTGCGAATTCTCACAGTGTCACGTGAATACCTGCCTCATCGACTGCTCTAAGTATCAGGGCGACGTTCTCCTCCAGTTCGACGCATTTACAGACAACGCCGAGAGCACGAACTTCATCTCTCAGGTAGAGGCTGCAGAGACAAACGGCATGGGTCCAAATTGGAATGTATTGGGAAGCCTCACTCTTCCTGAAATCAACAGCGAGAGAAAGACTTACACAATCCTTTTCCGCGGCGCTGACAAGTCTACTATCTTCAAAATCGTAGGACAGCGTGGCGCTCTGGAGCGTGGCGGCGATATCTACGGAAACTCTTTCTATATCGACAACATCAAGGTTTCTGTATTGAAGCCATTCGTGAACGCTCCTGAGAACCTGAAGATGAAATACTACAAGGGAGACAACTTCAAGCTCGCTTGGGACAAGGTGGACGGTGCTGACAAGTATCTCGTTGACGTTTACACAAAGCAGGTTATCCAGAACGACATGGGCTACACCCAGGAGACTATCGGCGACTACCTGCTGCAGGACGAGGAGACAACTGACAACTTCCTCCAGGTGAACAACGCAAAGAACGGCGAGGTTTACTACTACAGAGTTCGCGCAATGAAGGGCAACCAGGTTTCTATGGAGTCTAACGAGGAGAAGCAGATCCTCGGCGTAGTAGCTCCTGCACTGGAACTCGTTGACAGCTATGCTGACTCTAAGTACACAGCAATGTGGAAGCCGGTTCCTGGAGCTGAGCGCTACAACTATCAGGCATTCGCTGCAAACAAGATCACTGAGGACACGAAGTTGGCAGTAGTGAACACCAACTTCGAGGGCATGCCTTACAACCACGGATTCGAGTGGAAGGTGACAAGCTGGGGCAACGAGATAGTAGAGCAGTATGACACTCCTAAGTATTCTACTACCGAGCCAGACCCAAGCGCAGTGACAGGTACTTACACCTGCCTCGACAAGATGTCTGGATGGATGGCATACAGCTGGGCTCTCTATAAGGACGCTCTCGTAATCGACGGTTACCAGTCATTCAACAACGGCAACAACGCTTCTCTGCAGTGTGCTCCAATCGACCTCTCTAAGGACAACGGTAAGTTCGACGTTACCATCACTCTGAAGGGTGAGTGCGCTGAAGGCTATGTAGACGAGAACAACAATCCTGTATATGCTCACGCTGCTTTGGCAACATTCGTATACGATCAGGAGCTTGACGACTACGTACAGGGTGAGACAAAGTTCATCGCGGATACAAACGACAAGGAGTGGAAGACCACTACTTGTAGCTTCTCTAACGGTTCAGAGGACATGACATTCGGTGTATTCGCTACATACGCTCCTTCTAACCTGTATATCCACGACATCAAGATTGAGCAGAACTACAAGGCTGGCGACACATTCATGAAGTCATTCGACTACTACTACCGCGCAGAGGGTGTGGAAGTAGAGAAGAACGGCGAGAAGTATCTCTCAATGGAGATTCCATTGGTTGGCGAGACAGCCGGCAAGGATGTTTACCACCGCATGCAGTCTGTACGTCTCGGACAGGCAGCTAACCAGTTCACAAGCGCTACATTCTGCGAAAGCCAGTGGAGCAAGCCTACACTCGTAGCTGAGAATGTGGTTACTGGTATCGAGAAGACTACTGAGGTAGGCAAGAAGTCTGCTACCGTATTCATGCAGGGCGACAACCTCGTTATCAACAACCCTGCCGGTGAGGAGGTTCACATCTTCGGTATGAACGGTGCTGAGCTGAACGCTGACAAGAGCGGCAACGCTTCTATCAAGATGGCTATGCCTGCTGACAACTCATTCATCGTTAAGGTTGGCAAGCAGTCTATCAAGATCGCTGTTATCAAGTAAGACTCGGATAAACTATAATCTGAAATAATCTCGAATGAGGGTGTGTCTACATGACATACCCTCATTTTTATATATTCCATTTAGAGTGATATCGGTTTTCATTTCAGACCGGAGGGCATCGATGAAGGATAATGGACACATTGTAGAACCGGCGAAAACCCTCTTCTAAAAAATCAAAATACAAGCAAGCGTTGACGACCGATTTAGGACAAATCATACAGCAAGGACTTGGCGAAAGGCCCCATTTTGTCCCTAAAAAGTAAAAAAAGACACAAAAGTTTAATCAAGTCAAAAAATATTTGTAACTTTGCAACCCAAATGTATAAATAGTACATTTACACATTACTGATAAAACAGATGGAAAGCTTAGAGTCTTTGAAGATAGACCTGAAGAGTCTGGACACAGGCGCATTGAGCACCAGCTGCCACTTGGGAGACGAATTCTTTGAGGCGGCAGAGAGTGACGAGATAAAGAGCGGTGACGTGATGCTCTCTATTTCGGCACGCAAAAGTGTGTCAGGACTGTACGAGATAGACTTCCATGCCGAGGGCACTGTGAAAGTGCCTTGCGACCTTTGTCTCGACGACATGGACCAGCCGATATGCACCGACAACAGGCTGCTGGCTAAGCTCGGAGAAGAATACTCAGACGAAGACGACATCGTGACGGTGGAAAAGGACGACCCAGTGCTCGACACCGCATGGTTCGTATATGAATCCATAGCCCTCGACATTCCCATCAAGCATGTGCATGCACCTGGAAAATGCAATCCTGCAATGATAAAGGCTCTCGAGGAGCACTCCGCAGCCCGAAGCTCGGAGGAGGAAAGCGAAACGGCAGTGGATCCACGATGGAGTGAATTAGAAAAATTAAAATCAATAATTAAAGATTAAAGAAAAATGGCACATCCTAAAAGAAGACAGTCAAAGACTCGTACACTCAAGAGAAGAACTCATGATAAGGCAGTAGCTCCTACACTGGCAGTATGCCCTAACTGCGGCGCTTACTATGTATATCACACAGTATGCTCTACTTGCGGTTACTACAGAGGCAAGGTTGCTATCGTAAAGGAGACTGCAGAATAATACCGTCATGGAAAAGATAAACGCAGTAATCACAGGCATCGGAGGGTACGTTCCTGACTATGTGCTGAACAACCAGGAGTTGTCGAGAATGGTCGACACCAACGATGAATGGATTATGACGCGTGTCGGAATAAAAGAGCGCCGAATTCTCACCGAAGAGGGTATCGGCACCTCTTATATGGCACGCAAAGCGGCAAAACAGCTCCTGAAGAAAACGGGAGTTGACCCGGACACCATCGACGCAATTATCGTAGCCACAAGTACGGCGGACTACAAGTTCCCGTCTACAGCATCCATCGTGTTGGGCAAGCTCGGACTGAAGAACGCTTTCGCGTTCGACATGTGGTCGGCTTGTTGTGGATTCATTTATACGCTCGATACTGCCGCTTCAATGATCCAGAGCGGAAGATACAAGAAGATTATCGTTATCGGAGCCGACAAGATGTCGTCTGTGGTTGACTATACCGACCGCAGCACTTGTGCTCTCTTCGGTGACGGAGCAGCTGCAGTTCTCGTGGAGGGAACGACAGAAGACGTGGGTCTTAAAGACTCTTATTTCCGCAGCGACGGACATGGACTGCCATTCCTGCACCTGAAAGCTGGCGGTTCTGTATGCCCGGCTTCCCACTTCACAGTAGACCACCGTCTGCACTACCTCTATCAGGAGGGACGCACCGTGTTCCGCTATGCAGTGACAAGCATGAGCAACGACTGTGCACTCATCGCCGAGCGCAACGGACTGAACAAGGACAACATCCGTTTTGTTGTGCCTCACCAGGCTAACATCCGCATCATTGAGGCTGTGGCAAAGCGTCTGGAGCTTCCTATGGAGCAGGTGATGGTGAACATCGAGCATTTCGGAAACACCTCTGCCGCCACTATTCCATTGGCTCTATGGGAGAACGAGAGCAAGCTGAAGAAGGGCGACAACCTTATCTTCACTGCCTTCGGAGCGGGCTTCGTTCACGGAGCTTCATACTACAAATGGGGCTACGACGGCAGCACCGTGGAGCAGGGATGACACACTCCTTGACTGAAAAAAAATCTTTATATCAGATAAAGCGCATCTGCAATGACGGAAGTCATACAGATGCGTTTTTTTGTCGGAACGCCATTTTAGCGACATTAACATAATAACTTACCACAAAAACAACGGAAAGGATGTCCGACAAAAGGCAATGAAAGGTCAAAATGGCGCATATTGAAAGGTAAATGTTTGGCGTACAACAATTTTTCAGTATATTTGCAAATAAAAAAGACAGATAAAATGCACAAAGCAGGATTCGTGAACATCGTGGGAAACCCGAATGTGGGAAAATCCACGCTAATGAACCAGTTGGTGGGCGAGCGCATCAGCATCGCCACATTCAAGGCGCAGACCACAAGACACCGGATAATGGGCATCGTGAACAGCGACGACGCACAGATAGTATTCTCCGACACCCCAGGAGTACTGAAACCAAACTACAAGTTGCAGGAGTCGATGCTCGCTTTCTCAGAATCGGCATTGACTGATGCCGACGTTCTGCTCTATGTCACCGACGTGGTGGAGAATCCGGAGAAGAACATGGAGTTTCTGGAAAAGGTGCAGAAGATGAGCATCCCCGTGATACTGCTCATCAACAAGATTGACCAAAGCGACCAGAAGACGCTCGGAACGCTCGTAACAAAATGGCACTCTCTGCTGCCCGACGCAGAGATCCTGCCGCTCTCGGCAAAGAACAAGTTCGGAGTGGACATGCTGCTCAAACGCATAAAAGAGCTGCTGCCCGACTCCCCACCCTACTTCGACAAGGACCAGCTGACCGACAAACCGGCGAGATTCTTCGTGAGCGAGATAATCAGAGAGAAGATCCTGCTCTACTACGACAAAGAGATTCCATACTCGGTGGAAGTATCGGTGCAGTCGTTCAAGGAGGACGAGAAGCGCATCAACATCCACGCTGTAGTCTATGTGGAACGCGACTCACAGAAAGGCATCATCATCGGCCATCAAGGTGTGGCACTGAAGAAGCTGGGATCGGAAGCGCGCAAGTCGCTCGAACGGTTCTTCGGCAAGAAGATTTATCTGGAACTGTTCGTTAAGGTGGACAAAGACTGGCGCAGCTCTAAGAGGGAGCTGGACAGCTTCGGATATAATCCGGACTAAGCCGGAGAGACGGGGACAAACCTGAGGAAACAGGAACTCTGAGGAAAACGGGAGGTGAAACAGGACACTGACGGAGCGACATTCTGAACCGACAATCCGAAAGCATCCAAGACTCCCGGAAAGAAAACAACAAAAAGAAAACGAAAAACAGAATATGGCAAATTTAGTAGCAATAGTAGGACGCCCCAACGTGGGTAAGTCAACGTTGTTCAACCGCCTCACGAAGACCCGCCAAGCCATCGTGAGTGACGTGGCAGGAACGACACGCGACCGTCAATACGGCAAATGCGACTGGAACGGAAAGGAGTTTTCAGTGGTGGACACCGGCGGATGGGTAGTGAAATCCGACGATATCTTCGAGGAGGAAATCCGCAAGCAGGTGCTCATCGCCACTGAGGAGGCTGACCTCATTCTCTTCCTCGTAGACATCACTACGGGAGTGACAGACTGGGACATGGACGTGGCGCAGATTCTACGCCGCACGAAACTGCCGGTGATTCTCGTGGCAAACAAGACAGACAACAACGACCTGATATACAATGCGGCTGAGTTCTACAAGCTCGGACTCGGCGACCCGATGTGTATCAGCTCGGCTATGGGAAGCGGCACGGGAGACCTGCTCGACGACGTGGTGGCGAAGCTGAAAGACAACAGCGGCGAACTGCTCGAAGAAGGCATACCACGCTTTGCCGTGGTGGGAAGACCAAACGCCGGAAAGAGCAGCATCATCAACGCATTCATCGGCGAAGACCGCAACATCGTGACGGAGATTGCCGGAACGACCCGCGACAGCATCTACACGAGATACGACAAGTTCGGATTCGACTTCTATCTCGTAGACACCGCCGGCATCCGCCGTAAGAACAAGGTGACCGAAGACCTGGAGTTCTACTCCGTGATGCGTTCCATCCGCGCCATCGAGCATTCTGACGTCTGCATCCTTATGATCGACGCAACGAGAGGCATCGAGGCACAGGACATGAACATCTTCCAGATCATTCAGAGAAACAACAAATCGCTCGTGGTAGTGGTGAACAAGTGGGATCTCGTGGAGAACAAGGACCAGAAGGTGATGGACACCTTCGAGAACGCCATCCGCAACCGTATGGCTCCATTCACCGACTTCCCTATCATCTTCGCCTCGGCACTGACGAAGCAGCGCATCTTCCGTGTGCTGGAGACTGCCAAGGAGGTGTTCCTGAGCCGCAAGATAAAGATAGGCACATCTAAGCTCAACGAGATGATGCTGCCGCTGATAGAGGCATATCCGCCACCATCAATAAAGGGAAAATACATAAAGATAAAATACTGCACGCAGCTGCCTAACACACAGATACCATCATTCGTGTTCTACGCCAACCTGCCTCAGTATATCAAGGAGCCTTACAAAAGATTCCTGGAGAACAAGATACGTTCGAACTGGAAACTCACGGGGTCTCCGATAAACATCTTCATACGTCAGAAGTAACGGATACGATGACAAACAGAATAACAGCAAAGCTGCAGGCGTGTCTTACGGCATGCCTTGCAGCCTTGATTTTTACTTTGCTCGCGCCAGTGATGTCGGCGTGCTCGTCGTCGGAAGGCGGCAAGACGAAGGATATGGCTGCCGCAGAAGCTGCAAAGGAAATATACGACAGTCTGAGAAACGGCGGATATGAATATTTCACCGACATGACATACCGCAACGGGCGCATACCGGAAAACTACCGCAAGCAGCTCGTCATGAACTCCAAGATGTTCCTGTTTCAGATGCAGAAAGACCATGGAGGTATCCACGACATACAGATTGTCGACTGCCGCACTGACAGCGCCAGATCATCCGTCGACGCAAACGCCTTCCTGCTGCTCTGCTTCAACGACAGTACAAAAGAGGAAGTGGTGGTGCCGATGGTGAAGATAGGCGAAAAGTGGATGATGAGATGACAAATCAACAAAAAGAAGAAAATGCTAATACACAAATATCTTACGAGCTTCGGCAAATACCTCATCCTCATGGGACGCTCGTTCGCACGCCCTGAAAGGATGCGTATGTTCATGAAACAATACGTGAAGGAGATGTCCGGACTGGGAGTTGACTCCATCGGCATCGTGCTCCTCATCTCATTCTTCATAGGAGCCGTGATCTGCATACAGATGAAACTCAACATCCAGAGTCCTTGGATGCCACGCTGGGTGTCGGGATATACCACGAGAGAGATTCTGCTCCTGGAGTTCTCATCTTCAATCATGTGTCTTATCCTTGCCGGAAAGGTGGGGTCGAACATCGCCTCGGAAATCGGCACGATGAGAGTGACGCAGCAGATAGACGCACTGGAGATAATGGGAGTGAACTCTGCCAGCTATCTCATTCTGCCAAAGATGATGGGACTGATAACGATAATGCCGTTTCTCGTGATATTCTCGTCGGCAACGGGAATATTAGGCGCCTACGCCACAGCATACGTGGGACAGGTGCTCAGTCCTGACGACCTGACTGCCGGACTGCAACACAGCTTCAATCCATGGTTCATGTGGATGAGCATCATCAAGAGCCTCTTCTTCGCATTCATAATATCGAGCGTGTCGTCATACCACGGATATACCGTGGAAGGCGGATCGGTGGAAGTGGGAAAGGCGAGCACCAACGCTGTGGTGACGAGCAGCGTACTGATACTCTGTTCTGACGTGTTCCTCACTCAGCTGCTGAGCTGATGGAACGGAGAGACGAGAATATACAGAGAGAAAGAGAGAACACAACATAAGGAGGGCGAAAGGTACTGATTTATGATAGAGATAAAGAACTTATGCAAGTCGTTTGGCGACAAGGAGGTGCTGAAAGACATCAGCGCCGTGTTCGACAGCGGCAAGACGAACCTTATCATCGGACAGAGCGGCAGCGGCAAGACGGTGCTGATGAAGAACCTGGTGGGACTGCTCACGCCGACAAGCGGCGAGGTGCTCTACGACGGTCGCGACTTCGTGACGATGACCAAGAAGGAGAAGGTGATGATGCGACGCGAAATGGGAATGATATTCCAGAGCGCCGCCCTCTTCGACTCGCTACCGGTGCTGGAGAACGTGATGTTCCCACTCGACATGTTTTCAAACATGAACTACCGCGAGCGTGTTCGCCGCGCACAGGAATGCCTCGACAGAGTGAACCTCGTGGATGCGGAGAAGAAATTCCCTGATGAGATTTCTGGTGGTATGCAGAAGCGTGTGGCGATTGCCAGAGCGATAGCGCTGAACCCTAAATACCTGTTCTGCGACGAGCCGAACTCCGGTCTCGACCCTAAGACATCGCTCGTGATCGACGACCTTCTACACGGCATCACCGAGGAATTTGACATCACCACAATAATAAACACCCACGACATGAACTCCGTGATGGGTATCGGCGAGAACATCATCTTCATATACCAAGGCGAGAAGGAATGGCAAGGCCAGAGCGCCGACATCATGGGCTCGACAAACAAAAAACTGACTGACTTCATCTTTGCCAGCGACCTGCTCAAGAAGATGAAGGAGAGCGAGATGAAGGAAATGAAGGAAAAGAAAAAGGGATAAGGCGAAAGATGCGAGGATAACCATAGCCTATAGAAAAGTACCATCTACAGCGCCGACAGGAAACCTGACCATCCTATCAGAACAATTAAGAAAACAAAGGGCAGACAAGCTCTATACACATAGCGCCGGAACACGTTTCAATCAGTGATTGACGTGTTCCGGCGCTTTATTGTAACAAGACTGGAACATAGTCGGCAGAAATAAATGTCAGCATAGATTTGGACAAGAAAGAAAATAAGCATATCTTTGCAAAGTATATCGCAAGCGGTTTGCCCTCACGGGTGATTAAAAGGGAATCGGGTGGAAATCCCGGACAGTCCCGCTGCTGTGAGCTGCCCCTTTGTAAAGGGTCGAACAATATGCCACTGGAAATTCATATAGCTCCAATCAGTTATTATGAAGTCTAACGATTGTTGGAGGTTAACGGGAAGGCGTTCGATACCGGGCGGCAAGTCAGAAGACCTGCCATTGCGACACATGGCGTATAGTATCCATTATATATATGGTGGGAGAAAATGCCATTGCTGTCTCTCATGGGCTTCGAGGAAGGCACACGAGGGAATCATGATGCTTGGGAAACAACAACATTTTCATTCATTAACTTTATAAACAAAATGCAAAAGAAGTACAGTTATCTAATGCTGGCACTCCTGTTGTCTATGTTATGGCTGCCTATGCAGCTGATGGCACAAGACGGCAACACAGTGCTGCAGCCGCAGTTCGGCAAGCAGACAGTGACAGTGGCAACGGATCAGGAACTCACGTACTACGACTACAAAGGCACAGGGTCGATCATGAGTTCCAATTCAAGCAACTCGCACTCCCTTCTCGTGTTCAAACCGGCAGAACAAGGGTATTCTATCATGATTACCTTCGAGTCGTTTGACGTGAGGACCCAGATGGGGTCATATCAGGGATATGCGAAGGTTTACGACGGTGAAGTGGACGATACGGGATTCACCTGGGCTACGACAATAAACGAGGTGACAAAGGACACGAAACTGCCTGAGGGCAACGTGATAGAGACCCTCGACGGCATCTACGACAGGAAGTCGTTCTACTCTACAACAACCGACGGAGCATTGTCGGTAGGATTCATATATCGCTACTCATTCAAAGCTGACGGATGGGTGGCAAAGGTGAAGTGTGTGAAACTCGAGGACATGAGCGTTACGAATGCCGGTTCGCAGTATGGCAACGTGAAAGCGCCTGAGTTGACGACGAACGTGAACCTCGCCGGATTATATGTCAACACCAGCGGAGTGCTGAACGCTGACCACCTGACATCCATCAAGTTCAGAATGGCTGAGAACGAGAATGTGGTAGACCCTCTCTCTCTGAAACTGTTCGCCGGAAGCGCCGACTCATACAAGGGAGCGACACCTATCGAAACGACGATAACTGAGGACAACGGTGTATACACAATGGCTCTCGACCAAAAACTAAACGAAGGAAAGAATGAATATACTATCGTTGGCGACCTGAATACAGAGGCTTCCATCGGTGCGAAACTGAAACTGGAGGTGACTGGTGTCACCACGACAAATATGCCCGGCGGCGTGGCTACATTCACGGCAGCAGAGGCAGTAGGACTGGTGAACCCGGCTATTGTGACATTCCCAGCGGAATACAAGACAATCACGGTGACCGACACACCTCTCAACTTCTATGATGATGGAGGACCTACAGAAAAGGTGACCATCGGATTCAACGGTATGGTGACCTTCAAACCGGCTTCTCCCGACAAGAAGGTGATGATAAACTTCTCAAAGATGAATATCTTCGAGAGTTCTCTGCACGATGACGCGAAATCACAATACATCCTTATATATAACGGTTCGACGGACGATGAAGCCAATCTTATCAGAACCGTCAGAGAGACTGAGACTCCATTCGTACGTTCCAACTCGGAAGACGGAGCATTGACAATAAAGTTTGTGTCCGGCAGCGAACTGTCATATACCCGTGACGGTTTCGAAGCTAAGGTTTCCCTGTTTATCCCACAGCCAATGACGACACTGGCGGTTGAGACGACACAAGCATCTGCAAAGACTCTGGCTGCCGGCGATACAGATCAGGAAATACTGAAACTGAACGTGAAGACGGAGAACAACTATCCGGCACTGACGGCAAAGAAATTCTCTTTCACCACAAACGGCACGAATGACATCATCAGCAAGGCTACTGTATATTATACCAAGTCAGCGGCCAGCTTCTCAACTTCTGTAAAGGTGGGCGAAGCTGAGGTGACTGGCGACGCTATCGAAATAACAGCAACCGACGAGGTGTCACTTGTTGAGGGCGACAACTACTTCTGGCTTGCCTACGACATCAAGGAAACGGCTGTCAACGGACAGAAAATTGATGCCGCAGTGACTTCTGTTACACTCAGTGATGCCACCCACACCGTTGCCGAAGGTAATCCAGAGGGCTACCGCGAGGTGCTGAACCAGGTGGTATCGCATTCCGACCAGGGCACGGTGACAAAGAAGGTGAACGGTTCGATGGGCTTCAAGACACAGAACAAGAATGAATATTCTTCTGACTATGAGAGTGGCACGGACGACCGCATCAATATCTTCCTGCCTTACAACGAGGGTATGATATGCCAGATCGAATTCTCCAAGTTTGACCTATACTGGAATACCTACAGCAGCTCTGAACATGCCTCGCTGAAGATCTACAGCGGCAAGGGCACTACAGGTGAACTGCTATGGGAGACCACAAAGAACAACTACACCAAGGGACCGGAGGGTGTAATCCGTTCTACTGCTGCCGACGGAGCATTGACAGTGGTGTTCAACGCCGGTGTTACTTCATCATGGAACACAAAGAACGGTTTTGTGGCTACCGTGAGCGAATATCTCTCCAAACCAATGGAAGTGGCAGCAACTACTGCTACACAGTCGGCAAAGGAGATTGCAAAGGTGGGCGAAAAGGATCTCGACATCCTCAACATCAACATCACTACCGAGGGCAACGAGAATCCCAAGAAGCTCTCTGCCGTAACTGTGGACATGAAGGGAGCGGAGAAGAGCATCGCTGCCATCAAGCTCTACTCGCTGGCAAAGGCTGACGAGGAGATTGCCGCCGACAAGGCTCCTGTGGCTACGGCTACAATCTACGGAACTGCAACGGAGGCTACACTGACTCTCAACGAGCCGGTGGCACTGGCAGAAGGCGACAACTACTTCCGTCTGCGCTACGATATCTCTGACGACGCTAAGGCGGGCGACATTATCGACGCCGCTATAAAGAGCATCACTGCCGACGGTGAGACTCTGACTACAGAGAACGGCGACCCTGAGGGTGCGGTAATGATAAAGAACATATACAACATGATGGCGGGCGACAATGGTGAGATTCTCATCAACGAGGGCGCTCCTCTCTTGTTCTACGACGATGGCGGTGTGGACGGTGATTATTCGAAGAACTTCGAAGGAACTGTGACATTCGCTCCTAAGACTCCTGGACAGAGCGTGAAGCTCACATTCAAGGAGTGGACTGTGACTGCACAGGACAAGTTCTATGTATATCATGGCGGAGAGGTGAAGGAAAAGGAGGATGCCAAATACAGCATGTATGACAAACCGACTTATTTCCTCTCTGATGCCGAGGACGGCAAGGTGACCGTAAAATTCGTGACGAAATACTCAAAGGCTGGTTTCGCAATCGAGGTGACAGCATACGAGAAACAGCCTATCAGCGTGGCTTCTGTAACGACTACCGCCGTGGCTCCTGAAACTACGATGAAGGGTGCCGAGACGCTGCTGCAGAAGATTGAGGTGGTTGCTGACGGCGACCTCAACGTTCTGGACATACAGAAATTCAACCTCGCTGCCATCGACCTGGCAGACAATGCCCTGGCCAATGCAAAAATCTATGCTACAGGAACAAGCGCCGAGTTTGCACCTGTAGACCTCTTCGGCAAGCAGGAGGGTGGTCAGCTTTCCATCAATGGTTCTTACAAGATCACGCTGCCTGGCACTTACTACTTCTGGCTCGCCGGCGACATCAGCACTGAGGCTGCTCCTGAGGCAACAGCATGTGCCCAGCTGGAGAGCATCACGGCAAACGAGACGACGACAAACGTTGAAGAGGCGACAGCGGCTTCCACCAAGGTGGTACAGGGCGTGAGCGGCACAATAACAGTGGGCGCGGGCGCTGACTACGGCACGATACAGGCTGCCGTGAACTCTCTGAAGGACGGTATCGACGGACCTGTGACCATCAACATCAAGCGTGGTATATACAACGAGAACGTGACGGTGCCTGAGATTCCAGGAGCTTCGGAGAACAATACCGTGACGCTGCAGAGCGAAAGCGGTGACTGGCACGACGTGAAGATATATTACGACAACTATAACGAGCCGCAATATTCTGACGACAAGATGTTCAATGAATTTGGTACGTTCACCATTGCCGGCGCTGACTGGTTCACGCTGCGCGGTGTGGAGGTGACAACGACAGACACCAATTTCCCTGGTGTGATACACATCAAGAACCAGAGCCGCCACGTGACTATCGACAACTGCTATATCCATGCAGACATGACGGTGACTTATTCTGAGAACATCAACCTGATATATACCTATACAAAGAACCTGGCTTACCAGAACAACGACTATCTCACAGTGAAGAACTGTCTGCTCGAGGGTGGATACATAGGTGTGAGAATGGGCGGAACAAGCTATGTGGCTCTGCCTAAGGAAGTAGGCGGAGTGATAGAGAACAATATCCTGCGCAACCAGGGTTCCAAGTCTCTGTATGTGTCTGACGAGTTGGGAACGAAGATTCGCAACAACCGCATAGAAAACAACGCCACAACGAAGGAGTTTGACGGTATCGACGCACAGGTGAGAGACCTGTATGACGAGAGCTTCGAAATCAGCGGAAACAAGTTCCATCTCAACACCAACAACTCTGCTCTGGCCATCACGCTGAGACAGATGACGGGTAGCGAAGAGACTCCGGTGAATATCGTGAACAACGAGGTCATCGTGGTTAGCGACAGCGAAAAGAGCTACGGTATCAAGGTCGGCAACAATGCATCCAACATGAACATCGCCAACAACAGTGTAAACATGTTGGGTGAGGCAAAGTCTTCGGCTATGGTAATCAGCTGTAGTACTGCCGAGAACCTGAAGGTTGTGAACAACGTACTGATGAACAATGCCGGCGGTTATGTATACAGCTACAACAATGCCGACTACATGACAAAGGCTTCTTATGCCAACAATGCCGGCTTCACTACCGGTGAGGTGTTTGCACGTCACAAAGAGGATGTTGCTTCATACGAGGCATGGCAGGCTATATGCAACGAGGAGAACGGAGTGAACGAGGCTGCCAACTTCATCGACGGCGAGAACACTCTCGAACTCTCTAAGGCTGGCAATCTGATGAAGGCACTGCCTCTGGCTTATGTGGAGACTGACATCACTGGCAAGGAACGTAACGGCGAGACTCCTACAATCGGTGCTTATGAGTTTGATGCCAACACGGATGCTCCGGTGATGGTTGAGGGTTATCCGATAATCAACAACATCACTGACACATCGGCCGACATGAAGGTGAGATTCAGTCAGACCGGTGCCGTGCAATATATGGTCAAGGATGGAGCTGAGGATGCTCCTACCGTTGACGAGATTACGACTTCTGAGAGTGTAATCACCGCATACAAGAACGATGAGACAAAGATTACCGTTGAGGGTCTGGAGAAGGACAAGGAGTATGTCATCTACTCACTGATGACAAACATCAACGGCATGTTAAGCGAGGTGTATGCCTCAAGCAAGTTCATCGCTGGCGGTGAGGTGATAAAGGAGATTCCGAACGTGAAGGCGACAGCTGAGGCTACTGAGAGTGTGGAGTCCGGACAGAAGGCTTCTCTCAAGGTTAACGTGACAGAGGGAACGGCTCCTTTCAGCATTTCCTGGACAAACGGAAAGCTTCAGGAGATAGCAACGGCTTCTCTCGATGACTTCGGTATTTCTGTGGTGGAATATGCTCCTGTGGAGTGCGACATGTATTATGTAACCGTGACGGATGCCAACGGAAAGCAGGCTTCTGACACTTGCCGTGTGGCAGTGACCGGTGATGCCGTGGTGGCAACATTCGAGAACCTGTATCTCGACAGCGAGAGCTACTGGAACGGTCCTGACTCTAAGGGCACACCGATGGTGGGCATATATGGCGACAACCAGCTCGACGGTTCGTTCGTGAGCGGTTCTTATCAGTTCAGCAACAACTACAGCCTCGACTGGAACTCATGGCAGGGATTCGCTTATTCCAACCGTACGGCAACGTCGTTCACAAGCGCTACTCCTGACCAGTATAACTCTGTTGTTGGCCATGGATATGATGAGTCGAAGAATTATGCTGTGGCATTCGACAAGGGCACAATAACTGTGCTCAACAAGCCTGAGGAGGGTGACGTGATAAACGGATTCTATATCACCAACAACGCATGGGCTCTTGACTGCATAAAGAACGGCAACGGAGTGGCACACAAGTTTGAAGAGGGTGACTATCTCATAGCGACATTCACTGGCACCAGGGCTGACGGTTCTACATCTGCAGTGGACTGCTATCTTGCTGACTATCGTGCTTCGAAGGAGGCTGACCGCTACTATCTCGACACATGGCAGTGGGTTGACCTTCGTCCGCTCGGCAAAGTGAAAACAATAGCAGTATCTCTCTCTGGCTCTGACACTGGTTCATTCGGATTGAATACATCGGCTTACTTCTGTATGGATGACTTCAACGGTGAACGTGTCATTGCGGAGGCTCCGGTTCAGGTGGCTGGTGACGAGATTGATCTCAGCGAGTTCTTCACGTTCGATGATGCTTCGGCTACGGTTTCTTACGCATTTGCCGACGCTCTGAGCGAGGAACTGGCACAGAACGTGACTCTCTCTGCCGACGGCAGACTGACTGTGAAGAAGGGCTACTACAACAGTTTCAACGTTGTGGTAAGCGCCACACAGAAGGGCAAGATTAAGTTCTTGAACATACCGTTCGACATCGTTGACGGCATCAATGGCGTTGAGGATTCTGACAGTAACGTAGCTGCCCGCTACAACATCAGCGGACAGAAACTGAACGCTCGTCAGAAGGGTGTCAACATCATACGCACCACCGACGGCAAGACCGTTAAGGTAGGCGTGAGGTGAGAATCCACATTTTGAGGTTATAAATAATCGATAGAGAAAGCCCCGGAACCTTGTGAATAGGTTTCGGGACTTTCTTCTGATAACGCATCGTCAGCTAATAATGTCTCGTCATATAGTGAAGCGGCGGTATACCGCTGGTATAGCTATGTGATGCTGTCAGTATACCGATGCTGCACTATCGGTGCAAGGCTGCTGCACTTCTCTTGTACCGCTTTTTCAATCTATATTTATGATGAATTACCTAAATAGTTACATTAACTCCCTTTTGAACCACACCTCGAAAACATGGTCGGCAAGAAACACTCCCTCCTTGGTCTGGGTGATGATTTCCTTTTCGAAAAGAGCTTTCTTAATGCGCTCCACATTCGATTTCGTTCCAATTGGATAAATATCGTCAACTTTCTTCGATGAGAAGCCATTGTGGATGCCGCTACAAAGCAGACGGATGAAGTTGAGCTGGTAGGTTGTGAGTGATTCCGTCTGCTGCACAAACAGGCTGTTGCATTGTTCCAGCAGAGCATCAACGCCCCGATGAAATGTTTCTTCTGTCACTTCCGTATCCGTCTCTGCCATCACATTCCACGCCAACTGCTGTACGTAGGATGAATAGTTTCCGACGCACTCACATATCCTAGATGCGTAAATGTCAGAGATTCGTTTTCCGTATTTCTCAAAGCGGGAGCAGATGAACGGCACCCAATACTCCGTGGGGATACAGTCAAGGTATATCATCTCGCCGAACATATAGAATGGCATCCGCTTACTTTGAAAGATATTCATCATCAGGTGTTTCTTGCTGCCGAACAGACAATAGGACACATTCTGCTGATGCTGCCATACACCGCGCATACGCTTCTGCACTTCTATGCTGCCTGGAAATTCGCCTACCTGCTGGAACTCATCGATACATACAACTATCCTGAAGCCTTTTTCGCGTGCAATGAGTTCCGGAAGATTGAGTATCTCTTCGGGAGTATAGTCCTTCGGCGTTATTCCAAGCGATAATGAAAACTCCGAATTTGGCTCAGGACTGAAGGAGAACTTGGGCGAAAGGCGGACAAGGAATCGCTTTATGTCTTCCAATATCTGCTCCGCCCTGTTGCCCGTGGATTTCAGTATTGCCGAAGCAAAGCGGTTGTAGAAATCATACTCGCTACGACAGTCGTATATATCCATATACACTGTTTTCACCTGCGGAACGTCCATTTCCGACATTACCTTCTTTACCAGTGAGGTCTTTCCCATTCGCCTTGGCGAGATGAGGATGACGTTTATGCCGTTTTCAAAATCAAGCTTTATGCGCTTGGCTTCCTTTATGCGGTCGGTGAAGTTATTGCCCTCTACCGACATTCCGTAAACAAATGCTTTTTCCATATCCCAAATACTTATATTGACGATGTAAATACTTTGCAAACGAGCGCAAAAAGAGTTTACTCTCAATTTGCCGAGTGCAGCTAAGTATTATGTAAATACTTTGCAAACGAGCGCAAAGAGAGTTTACTCTCAATTTGCCGAGTGCAGCTAAGTATTATGTAAATACTTTGCAAACGAGCGCAAAGAGAGTTTACTCTCAATTTGCCGAGTGCAGCTAAGTATTATGTAAATACTTTGCAAATATAAACAAAAATATCAAGGTTCACAAGTTAGTGGACCACTAACTTGTGAACCTTGATATAAGTATATGACAATAACAACTGTTTGTCGCCACGATTGTATTTACGATTCTTCGGCAACCTTTTAGAATACCCTCACTCAAAAACAACCGAACTTAAAAGTATGTTCAGGAAAAATGATTTATATTTTTATCTCAATCCTGAACGTCGTGCCAACTCCCACTTCACTGCGTTTAACGAAGATGCGGCCATGATGATATTCCTCAACGATTCTCTTGGCAAGAGACAGACCTAAGCCCCACCCACGTTTCTTTGTCGTAAAACCGGGCTTGAACACGCTGCTTATGTCTTTCTTCCTTATACCCTTGCCATCGTCAGTAACTTCGATAACTGCCTTGCCTAGCAAATCCAAGACCTCGATAGTGATATGCCCCTCGCCTTCCATGGCATCAACGGCATTCTTGCAGAGGTTCTCTATTACCCACTCAAAAAGCGAAGCATTGAGATTCACGATAATATCATTCTGAGGGAATTTCTTTGTCATAAGAACCTTGGATGATGTCCGTCGGTCCATATAGTCGATCACATGGTCTACCACATCACTGAGACTCGACGGCACTGGTTCTGGCAATGAGCCAATCTTGGAGAAGCGGTCGGCAATAAGCTGCAAGCGCTTCACATCCTTGTCCATCTCCGGGATAAGGTCATCATCAGGATAATTCTCCTTCAGTATCTCTATCCAGGCCATAAGACTTGATATCGGTGTACCCAGCTGATGTGCGGTCTCCTTTGACAAACCTACCCACACCTTGTTTTGTTCTGCTTTCTTTGATGTCAGCAAAGCGAATATAGCCACTACAACAAATATAAGCACTACTCCAAGCTGCACATAAGGATAATACGCCAAACGTTTCAGTATCGTGGAATCATCATAGCATACATCCACATAAGCCTTCTTATTGGTATCATCCATAGAGATTCTGATGAATCTGCCAGCGTCATAAAGACGCTTTCCCAAATGCGACACATACGCAACACTGTCCTTCTCAGAACGGTTGCCTACATCAACGTTTCTGCATATCTGCACCAGTCCCTTATTATCAAGCACGATAACGGGAATGGTATTGTTGTCGTTCATCACTTTCAGTACAAGCCCCAAATCAGTGGTCTCGTCGGCCATATTGAACGAGCGCATTGCGTCCGCCCAAATTTCCATCTTGTTGCGTTCCTCCTTGGCGAGGTCCTTTACAAAGATATTTGAGATTATCAGGGATGTTACCGCTATTACAATAGCCGCCAACACGAGAATGATCTTAACTTGCCTTATTCTATCTGTCCATTGCATATCATAGTAACGGAAATAACTACTATTTATTGCAATACAAATGTTTGCAAAGACATTTTAAGGACACATTATAAAAATCAAAAGACAGCAAGCAGTTATAAAATACTACCATTGAACGGCCCAATGACCGTTTCGGGTTAAATGGAGATATAAAAACAAGACAAGAAAGTGATCAGTCTTATGACACGTGTTCGATTCTGATGTTAAACCCACATTTTCCCAAAAACCGTCAACCATCTGGTCACATATTCGGAAGTGTTTATAATTCAGTCACTTCCGTCTGTTTCTGCATGCAAAAACCATCTGGTAATTGTCTGGACAATTCAATTACCGCCTGATGAAAACAGACATGACGCTGCATGAGGACCAAAAAAGCCTCTGATGCGTACAGACGCAAAAAAAATCCTCCGGAGGATTGCCCTTCCGGAGGATTCAAGCTTTAAAGTGAAAAAAGGCGGTTACCTACTCTCCCGCATTGCATTGCAGTACCATCGGCGCAAGCGGGCTTAACTTCTCTGTTCGGAATGGGAAGAGGTGGAACCCCGCCGCTGTCGCCACCTGATATGGGGGACATGCGTTATAGTTACAGACATATCACTTGGTAGAATTGACAGTTGCAATACAACTGAAAGTGTGTGCCTAAAAGCGAAAGCTCTCGGGCAATTAGTAGCGCTCGGCTTTGACGTCGCCGTCTTTACACCTGCGCCCTATCAACGTCGTCGTCTGCGACGACCCTCAATGGAGTTCTAATCTCGTGGAAAGCTTCGCACTTAGATGCTTTCAGCGCTTATCCGATCCAGACGCGGATACCCGGCGGTGCGCCTGGCGGCACAACCGGTACACCGGAGGTCTGTCCGTCACGGTCCTCTCGTACTAGTGACAGCACCACTCAAAACTCCTGCGCCCACGATAGATAGAGACCGAACTGTCTCACGACGTTCTGAACCCAGCTCGCGTGCCACTTTAATGGGCGAACAGCCCAACCCTTGGGACCTTCTCCAGCCCCAGGATGTGACGAGCCGACAT
>OJKP01000135.1_pt1 | contig 59745 bp, 56 predicted proteins | sample 1596521 | NCBI WGS metagenome assembly OJKP01 (sample SAMEA4350130, study PRJEB24818) | metagenome | biome: human; feature: gut; material: faeces | place: Denmark | collected 2013-09
GATAATGAGTATCTGTTTTGTATATCATGTATCTCTGACACTAATTTACTGATTGCATTTTCTTTCTCTGTTATAATTTGAGCCAGTTTTTTGTCTTTTTCTGCTACAAGTTGAGCTTTTTCTTCCTATAACCTTTTAAGTTTAAGCAAGCAGTCCTCATACACCAGCTTTGAAGCTGCTATTCTCTTTTTCTTGAGAGCTAGCTGCTTTCTATAAATATAAGAAAGGAATAAGAACAAAATGACGCAAGCAAAAACAATCATGTAGTTCATTTGTGTACTTCGTTTCGCTTTCTGCTCAGCCATTCTTGCTATTTCTTGATTTCTACCATAATCGTACATGGCTTGAACTTGCTGTAACTGAGTTTTTCTAGCTTCTATCAAGTCAGAGTCATTATACTCAGAACTTTGCAAAGCATACTTCATAGCCATTGCCGGTTGATTAACCTTTGCATAATACTGAGCCAAAGTTTTTGTTGTAGAAGCTTTGACGCTATATGATTTACACAACTTTAAGCTTAGGGATAGATTGGCATAAGCTGAGTCTAACTTATTTACAAACAGATAATAACTCCCTTTTAGGCATAATACATAAGCCTTAGAATCTTCATATTCCAAATTTCCCTCATACCCTGTAGAAAAGTATGCTTCAAAAGCCTTTTTCGCTTTAATTGTGTCTTGCTTTTCTAAATAATAGTCAGAATTGCAGCCTAAGGCTATCATAGCATTATAGTCATCTCCTATTTGCTTGAACAGACTTGCAGCATGTAAGTTTATTGCAATAACAGAATCTGTATTTCCTAAATAGTAATATGCACTGCTTCGGTTTTGGTAATTCACAATGGCATTGAATGTATCCTTTGCCAAATAGGCATACTTCTCCGCCTTACCAAAAGCATCTAACAATTGATAAGGTAAGTATTGCTTATCAAACAAAATTCCCATCTGGCTGTATACTCTATAAAGCGTGCCATAGTCGCAATCTGTGGCTGTGGTATCGGCTTGCTCCGTCGCTTTATTATAATACTCCAATGCCATTGGTGCCTCATGCAAATCTCTATACACACATCCCAACACATAGTTGGCAAGCATCCGCTCATTAGCAGAACCGTGATGGTCATAATAATCCACGACCTTCTTCATCACGCTATCAGATGTGAACGTGATGCAAGCCTTGTTCATCGCCTTATGACGCAACAACTCATAGCGCATTTTTTGCGATTGGGAAAACTCTGGTAGCTGGGATTTGACCCCATCAAGCATCCGGATGGCAACCTTCGCGGAGTCGTCATTAACATTCATGATGCTATCTGCCCGCTTCATCAAATCATCATACTTCCTGTTTCCTGCACAAGATGCAAGAATCAGGAGGATTAACAACAAATATATGACCTTTTCTTTCATTCCTCTCTTTTTTTTGCAAAAGTACGAAAAAATAAAGAAACTACAACATAATGTCTCTATAAAATAAGGAAAAGATACTATCACAAACCGCACATCAGCCGAAAGACGCCCGCACAACAGCTGTTATGCAAGCGCACATCAGGTGATGTGCAAGCGCACAACAGCTGATGTGCGGTCCTAGATACTATATTTCCCAACAATTTCTACTGTCTTTTCCAACAACTTCTATCGTATATATAGAAGTCTTTTACTAGGTTCTTCCGTTAAATGCGAAGACGCTTACCATGTAAGACGTATAGCTTTAACGGAAGAACCTTTTTAAAAAACGTGTACTCTTTTTTAATGGATAATAATGAGTTTGGCAAACTCCCAGACAACAATGCCAGCAGTAACGCTGACATTCAGGGAATGCTTTGTACCAAACTGAGGGATTTCCAGACAGCCATCACTCATATCTACGATGTTCTGCTTTACGCCTTTTACTTCATTTCCAAAAATAACAGCGTAACCCTTCTCTTCTTCAGTGTGGGCATCCGGCAAGTTCTGAAGCTTGGTAGAACCTTCTACCTGCTCAATACTATATACAAAGTAGCCTTTTTGCTTCAACTTCTCTACAGCTTCTTCTGTAGTCTTGAAGTATTCCCAATCCACACTGTCTTCGCCTCCCAGAGCTGTCTTATGGATTTCGGCATTAGGAGGAGTAGCGGTAATACCACAAAGATACACCGCCTCAACTCTGAAGGCATCGCAAGAGCGAAAGACACTTCCTACATTATATAAAGATCGCACATCATCGAGAACAACAACCAAAGGAAGTTTTTCTGCTTCCTTGAATTCCTCCAGGGTGAGGCGATTCATCTCTATCGTTCTTAATTTACGCATTGCCTTCTGCTTCTTTTGTTTTGTAAGCCAAGGCGTACATACGTATCTGCTTAATCATCGCCAGAAGACCATTACTGCGAGTAGGACTCAAATGATCCTTCAAACCAATCTTCTCTACGAAATAGAGATCAGCATCCATAATCTCTGTTGGAGTATGACCGCTCAACACGCGAATCAGGAGAGCGATGATGCCCTTCACGATAAGCGCATCACTATCGGCAGTAAAGACGAGCTTACCATCTACATAGTCACACTGCAACCAAACACGACTCTGACAACCGTCGATAAGGTTCTGCTCGTTCTTATATTTCTCTTCGAGAGGAGCCAGTTCATTGCCCAAATCAATGAGCATCTGATACTTGTCCATCCAGTCGGTAAAGTCCTGGAACTCCTCAACTACTTCATCCTGCAAATCATTAATTGTTGCCATTATTTTATTTCTTTAATTTCGTTTACTGTAATCAACTTATAGAGCTTATCGTTAGGGCGAACCTTGCCTGGCACAGGAACGGAAACTCTCCAACCCTGCTGCGCTGTTTCCACAGGCTTCAGGTCGTAACGAATTTCATCGGCATTGAGATACATCACGCCGGTAGTGTTACCCGTAATGAGAAGCTTCTCACCCTTATCAAAGGTTGAAGCCTCTACGGCAACCTCTGCTACGCCCAACTTAGAGAAATATTTCATCACCTTACCCACAAGCACCTTCTTCTCTGTAGCCACAGAACCATAATGCTTATTCCACTCACCGAGAGTCTGACCCTGATAATAACCATCCCAGAAACCACGGTTGAATACGGTGGCAAGTTTTTCGTCCCAGGCATCCTTCTTCTCTTCTGTAAAGGTGCCGTCAAGAACTGCAGCTATCGCTTCCTTATAGCATTTCACTACAGTATATACATATTCTGGACCACGGGCACGACCCTCAATCTTGAAGACGCGAACACCAGCATCCATCATGCGGTCGATGAAGCGGATGGTCTTCAGATCCTTAGGACTCATCACATACTTGTTGTCGATTTCCAACTGGTTACCGGTCTCATTATCAGTAACGGTATAACTGCGACGGCAGATTTGCACACACTCACCACGGTTGGCAGAACGATTGGCATTGGCAAGACTCATATAGCACTTACCGGAAACCGCCATGCACAAAGCACCATGACAGAACATTTCGATACGAATCTGCTTGCCCATCGGACCGCAGATATTCTGCTTCTCAATCTGCTCATGGATGTGCTTCACCTGATCCATGTTTAATTCACGTGCCAATACAGATACATCTGCGAAACGTGCATAAAACTTCAAAGCCTCTGTATTAGAGATGTTTAACTGTGTGGATAAATGAACTTCCTCACCTACCTCATTACAATAGCTCATCACAGCCACGTCACTGGCGATTACTGCAGAAATACCAGCCTCCTTGGCAGCATCAATGATTTCTTTCATCGTCTCAATGTCGTCATCATAGATTACCGTATTAACGGTAAGATAAGTCTTGATGCCATGCTCATTGCAGGTAGCAGCAATCTCACGCAAATCGTCAATAGTAAAATGATTGGCAGAGTGAGAACGCATATTCAACTTACCGATTCCGAAATAAACAGAGTCGGCTCCAGCTTGAATGGCAGCAGCAAGGGATTCGCGAGATCCTACTGGCGCCATTACTTCAAATTCGTTTATCTTTGTATTCATGAATGCAATTTTTCTATTTGTGGGTGCAAAGTTACGCCAAAATAAAGACAATACAAAATTATTCAAGATTTATTTTATGTTATAGGTGGCATTATGAAATCTTAACGCAAGAAATCAAGCTCTAGCTTACTCTAAATCAAATAATAATTGTATCTTTGCTGCCCAGATCATAGAAGATTATACACCTATTATTATATATAAAGAGGTATGAAGAAAATTATTATAGCATTTTTAGCAATAGTACTGATTGCAAGTTGTAACTACAAGAGAGATTCTGATCATCAACAGTCAGAGTATCAAATAGACAACCTGCCCGCATCAGTCAAGCTGATCAATACAACCCCTATCAAAGATCAGGGTGAAAGCGAACTCTGCTGGGCGTATGGCATGCTTGCAACCATCGAAAGCGAGCATATCATGAAGGGCGACTCTGTTAATCTGTCCGTTGCCTACGTGGCACGCATGATGCTTCAGGAACAGGCACTGGAATATTACTTTGCTCAGGGAAAGAAAAATATCAGCCTTCGTGGCACCGCTTCCATGCTTATACATTATATAGATAAGTATGGCGCCCAACCATACGACAGTTACGAAGATCCCAAGCATGTAAACTATAAGGTGCTCTGCCGAAAGGTACAGAAGCTATGCGACAGTGCCATCTCCCAAAAGACGGGTATCGACAAACTCAAGGAAGATTTAAACAATCTCTTTGATGCAGAAATAGGATACATGCCCGCCAAGGCTGTCCACATGCTAGGTGCCGAATACACCCCACAGGAGTTTGCCCACAGCGTATGCTATCCGGAAGAATACGTATCGCTCACCAGTTTCTCCCATCATCCTTTCAGGGAATACTTCGCACTTGAGGTTCCAGACAACAGAATGCACGATGCCTTTCTCAACCTCCCTCTTGACGAGATGATGCTCCACATCCAAAAAGCAGTAGAAAAGGGTCACCCTGTCTGCTGGGAAGGCGACATCAGCGAACCAGGTTTCCAAACACCAAAGAAGAACTATGTAGATGTTCGACCAGCGGAGCGACCTGTAACACAATTGTCACGTCAGAAGGAGTTTGAACAACTCCGCACTACCGATGATCACGTGATGGAAATCATAGGTTCTTTCGTTGAAGGCAAGCAGCGCTATTACGTCTGCCGCAATTCATGGGGTAAGAAATGGGGAAACAAGGGACTCATCTATCTCTCGGAAGACTATATCAAGCTAAAGACCATAGCCGTCTACATGAGTGAAGATGCCTTCCTTTATGATAAGGTTTAAGATAGGTACGATAATACTTGATATAAGTCAAATATCTGCTTCATAACACTTGTGTGCGCACACACATAGTTGATTTACATCAAAAAAGCGGGCTTTTTTAGCATTTTCCGCATAAAAGATTTGGCTGGTTGGCAAAATCGTCGTACCTTTGCATCGTCAATAAGACAAAAAGGTTATTAGGTTTTTAGGTTAAGATTGTTAGTTGTTTATAGGTTATTAGTTAAAAGGTAAAAAAAAGATTGTTTATTCAAGGACGACAAAAGAAAATTTGTTTAGGTTATTAGGTTTTTAGGTTTAAGATTGTTAGTTGTTTAGTTTTTTTTAGGTTATTAGTTTTAAGGTAAAGAAAAAAGATTGTTTATTCAAGGACGACAGGATAATTTTTCAGTAGGTTAGGCGTAACTTAAGGTAAAAAAGAAAAATGTATCGGATAACAAAAGATGAAGCCTGTGAGCAGTAAAATGACTGCTTCGGGCAACACAACGGAGGGGACTTGTGAAAGCAAACCTCCTTGAGTTATGAAAAAATTGGGAATATAGCATTAATGGTGCGCAATTTCGAGGACTCTCGAGGTTGCGCACTTTATTTTTATTGAAAATATCTTCGATTTTATTTTGTATTACCAATGAAAAGTCGTAATTTTGCAAAAGATTAATAAAGGCATTGAGAATATGGCAAGACATCCTTTGTGGAACGAAGATTACTGGCTGTTACTGTTACAGTTGTACCAGAAAAAGCCAATGGGCGTAAAACCTCTCTATTCGAAAGGAATGGTTGACTTGAGCCTGGAGCTCCACATTCAACCAGAATATCTGCATGAGCAGATGTTCAAACTGAGAATGGTTACTCCGCACATCAAGCGATTATGGGATAAATACGCCGATAATCCACGCAAACTGGCTCACGATATAGCTCTCGTCAGAAAGATGAGGGGATGTGGCAATGCGCAAGCTTTCTTCGAAGGAGTGGCTTTGAAAGAATCATTCGAGAAAGATTGGGAACCGCTAGAAGCAGAACCTTCACTCACTCCGGTGAAGCTGATTATTATTCTTGATCTCTATTTCCAGCTTACCCCTATCACCATGGTACCAGAAACCCCTGAGATTATAGACCTCGCCAAGTTTATCAAAACAACGCCGGAGATAATTGCAGAGGTGATGAGCGTATTCCGGTTCTGCGACCCTTATCTCAACAGAGAGGAAGAACCCGCAAGCCCACTCCTGGAACCATGCAGCGATATTTGGCAAAAATACGGTAATGGAAATCCGGATAAACTGTATCAGTTTGCCAATGAACTGAAAGAATATTTTAAGAACAAGTAATATACTATCAAATTATAGCTTAACTCAAAAAAGAAAAAAAATGGCTCAGAAACTCATTCAGACACAGGCACAAAAGCTGCAACAGCTTCAAAAGCTCACCGCACAGCAGATACTGCAGGTGAAGCTCTTGGAAATGCCTCTCACCGAACTGGAGGAAAGCGTAAATGCCGAACTGGACGATAATCCTGCACTGGAGAGTGAGAATCCAGACGATATGCTGAACGAAAGCTACGATGGAGATACTCCGATGGATACTGATACAGAAAACTATAATGACGACAGCAACGAAGAGGCTGCCTACGAGGCTCAATCGGAAAAAGAAGAAAGAAAAGATGAACTGGACCAGGCTTTGGAAAGCATAGGAAGAGACGACCAGATGCCTGATTATAATACAGATAGATACAGCAATCAGGACAATGCTGACTATGAAGAAATGGTGTATGGCGATACTACCTCCTTCTACGATAAGCTGAAGGAGCAGATGGATATGCACATACTCTCTGATAAGGAAAAGGAGATTATGGAATACCTCATCGGTTCGCTCGATGATGACGGTCTGCTACGCAAAGACCTAGACAGCATCTGCGATGAGCTTGCCATCTATCACAACATAGACGTAACGGAGAAGGAGATTGAGCATGTGCTCCACATCCTCCAGACCTTCGACCCTGCAGGCGTTGGTGGCAGAAGCCTTCAGGAATGTCTCCTGCTGCAAGTCAAGAGATTGCCAAGAGGCGTTCTCCGCAAGACGATGGAAGAAGTTTTCACCGACTATTTCGAAGAATTCACCAAGAAACATTGGGATAAGATCAAGGCGGGACTCGAATTAAACGATACCCAGGTAGAAACCCTGCAGGAGGAAATCAGAAAGCTGAATCCTAAACCTGGTGCTTCAATGGGCGAAACGGAAGGCAGAAACATGCAGCAAATCACTCCCGACTTCATCATCGACACCAATGATGACGGTTCTATCACGTTCACCCTCAACCGCGGAAACGTTCCCGAGCTCACCGTGTCTCCATCATTTACTGATATGATAGACACCTACAAAAAGCACAAGGAAAAAATGAGCCGCCAAGACAAGGAGGCGCTGCTATATGCCAAGGAAAAAGTAGACAAGGCTCAGGGATTTATCGAAGCTATCAAGCAACGTCGGCACACGCTCATCGTCACGATGAAAGCCATCATTGACATTCAGCGTCAGTTTTTCATGGATGGAGACGAAGCCGACCTGAAGCCAATGATTCTCAAAGACATAGCAGACCGTACAGGTTTGGACATCAGTACCATATCACGTGTCAGCAACGTAAAATATGCACAGACCAAATGGGGAATATTCCCACTCAAATTCTTCTTTGGCGACAGCTATGTAACGGAAAACGGAGAGGAGATGGCTACCCGCAAAATCAAGCTGGCCCTGCAGGAGCTGATCAATAAGGAGGATAAGAAAAAACCACTAAGCGATGAAGCCCTTGCCAAGGCGCTCAAAGAGAAAGGTTTTCCTATTGCACGACGCACGGTTGCCAAATACAGAGAGCAGTTCGGCATCCCGGTTGCACGACTCAGGAAATAAGGAAAGATACGTTAGAGTTATGAAATATTAGAGTTATGAAAGAGAAAAATATCATATTGGCAGCTCAGATTATGAGTATGATCTTCACCCCGTTCTATCTTCCGCTGGTAGGACTCACCGTGCTGTTCATATTCAGCTACATGGCATTATTGCCCATGGCTTATAAATTGACGATGCTTGCCTTTGTGTATCTGTTTACGGTTGTTACCCCATCCCTCCTGATACATCTATATCGCAGAGTACAGGGATGGACAGCCAAGGAATTAGGCAAGAAGGAGCGTCGTATCGTGCCATACATCATCTCCATCGTGTGCTATTTCTGCTGTTTCTTCTGGATGGAATACCGCAATACGCCACGTGTCATCAGCATCATCGTGGTTGTAGCGATGGCAATACAGATGATTTGTGCCATCATCAATGTCTGGTGGAAAATCAGTACGCATACTGCAGCCATCGGTGGCGTGGCAGGCGCATTGGTATCCTATTCCATGGCGTTTTCCTTCAACCCGCTGTGGTGGCTCTGCTTAGTCTTGGTTCTGGCAGGAGCAGTAGGAACAGCCAGAATGATTCTGCGACAACATACGCTATCTCAGGTGGTTATGGGATTTCTGATAGGAATCGTCTGTGCTATTATGATTATCTAGCATCAGTATCAGAAAGCACATTCTGCAAAGAAAAAAGTTTAAAATTATAAATAAATAAGAAGAAATGAAACCATTAGTAAGCATTATCATGGGCAGTACTAGCGATCTGCCTGTTATGGAAAAAGCATGTAAGTGGTTGAACGACAACCAGATTCCTTTCGAGGTGAATGCCCTCTCTGCTCATCGCACTCCAGATGCAGTAGAATCATTCGCCAAGGGAGCTAAGGAGCGTGGCGTGAAGGTAATCATCGCCGCTGCCGGTATGGCTGCCGCCCTTCCTGGTGTTATCGCAGCATCTACCCCACTGCCAGTTATCGGTGTGCCTATCAAGGGTATGCTCGATGGTCTTGATGCCATGCTCAGCATCATTCAGATGCCTCCTGGCATTCCTGTGGCTACTGTTGGTGTGAATGCGGCTCAGAACGCTGCCATCCTCGCTGCCGAGATGATTGCCCTTGCCGATGAGGAAGTGGCTCAGAAGGTAGAGGCTTGGAAGGCGGGTCTCGGTGCCAAGATCGAGAAGGCCAACAAGGATTTGGCTGAGGTAAAATACGACTTCAAGTGTAATTAATCTAATATGTGATATGCCCCATTCCTTTGGGGCATATTCTATTCTTATACATTATGGTAGATTTATTCAATTATACCCGCCGTGCTTCTTCTGTGGCACATATCGGAGCCATCGATCTGGGTGGCGATAACCCTATCCGCATCCAGTCGATGACCACCACCAACACCAATGATACCGAGGCTTGCGTTCGCCAGGCTGAGGAAATCATCAAGGCTGGTGGCGAGCTGGTGCGCTTCACCACTCAGGGTTCCCGCGAGGCAGAGAACATGAAAAACATCAATGCCGGCATCCGTGCCGACGGCTATCAGACTCCGCTCGTAGCCGATGTTCACTTCAATCCTAACGTTGCCGACGTGGCTGCTCTCTATTGTGAGAAAGTGCGCGTAAATCCAGGCAACTACGTGGATCCTGCCCGCAAGTTCATCAAGCAGGAATATACTGATGAAGAGTATGCCCACGAACTCCAGAAGATTGAGGAACGCTTCGTGCCTTTCCTCAATATCTGCAAGGAGAACCATACTGCCATCCGCATCGGCGTGAACCACGGTTCACTCTCCGACCGCATCCGCAACCGCTACGGCGATACGCCAGAGGGCATCGTAGAAAGCTGCCTCGAATTCCTGCGCATCTGCAAGAAGGAGAATTTCCACGATGTGGTTATCAGCATCAAGTCATCCAATACCGTTGTGATGGTCCGCTCCATGCGCCTCCTGGTAGAAGAAATGGAGAAGGAAGGCATGAACTACCCGCTCCACCTCGGCGTAACCGAAGCAGGCGAAGGCGAGGATGGCAGAATCAAGAGTGCCGTGGGCATCGGTGCCCTGCTGGCTGACGGTATCGGTGATACCGTTCGTGTAAGCCTCAGCGAGGAGCCAGCTGCAGAGATTCCGGTGGCTCGTCATCTGGTGGATTACATCGGCAAGAAGAAGGGACATCTTCTGATTCCTGCCGCAGTTTATCCTGGCTTCGACTGGCTGCGCCCTACTCGCCGCGAAACCGTGGCAGTAGGCAATATCGGCGGCAACAACGTTCCGGTGGTTATCAGCAACCGAATCAACGGCGAGAGCACCGTTTGTGAGAACAAGGATGCTACGCCTGATTATATTTACATCGGCGGCAAGATGCCTAAGCAGTTTGTGCCAGGTCAGAGCTACATCGTAGATTACAATGTTTACGAGACGCTGAACAGCAAGCCTGAAACCACCGGAGCCAAGCTCTACCCTATCTTCCCTGCCATGGCAATGCCGCTCATCGCCAGCATCAAGGCAGACGTGAAGTTCCTCACCCTGCAGTTTGGTACTCCAGCCGAGGAATACATCGCCTGCCTGAAGGCTCATCCAGAGGTGGTGGTTATCTGCGTCAGCAATCATCAGAACCGTCTGGGCGACCAGCGTGCATTGGTTCACGAGATGATGAATGCCGGCTTGAAGAACCCTGTGGTTTTCGCCGAGATGTACCAGCACAGCAAGGAGGAGAAGAGCGACTTCCAGCTGGAGGCTGCAGCCGATATGGGAGCCTTGATGATTGATGGTCTTACCGATGGTATCTGGCTGATGAACAATGGCGACATCCCTGCCCAGACAGTAGATGAAACCGCTTTCGGCATTCTTCAGGCAGCCCGTCTGCGCACCAGCAAGACCGAGTATATCAGTTGTCCTGGTTGCGGCAGAACCCTCTACGATCTCCGTGAAACCATCGCCAAGATCAAGGAGGCAACCAAGCATCTCAAGGGGCTGAAGATAGGTATCATGGGCTGTATCGTGAATGGTCCAGGCGAAATGGCGGATGCCGATTACGGCTACGTAGGCGCCGGTCCTAACCGTGTAAGCCTCTACCGCAAGCAGGTTTGCGTAGAAAAGAACATTCCGCAGGAGGTGGCAGTGGAGCATCTGCTCGCCCTCATCGACTCGGATAAGGAAGGATAATAAAGAGAAAAATCATAAAAAACAGAAAGGTCAAACTTGTGAGGTAAAACACGAGTTTGACCTTTTTGTTTTATTTTGCTACAAAAGTAACAACAGATTTCTTTAGTTTAATCACCAATTTGTTTTCACTAAAAGAAAGAACTGTTGCAAAGAAAAAATGTTATCTTTAAGTTAATAAGAGAAGAAAATCGCTATTATCTCTGAAAAAGTTGTATCTTTGCACAAGATTTAATAACCAACATAAAAGAGATTCTTATGAGTGATTTTTTTAAACCATTAAGTAGCAGAAGCCCCAAGTGGTGGTTAATTGTTGCTATTTTAGTTATAGACGGATTGGTAGCGCAGATTTCTGCGACTACATGCACTTCTGTTGCTAGCATTATCGCAATAGCCGCATTGCTATTGCTACTTTCTCTGTTCGTATATTGTCTGTATTTCAAGATTTTTTAAATGGAAAAGAATAAGAAAAAGTCTCTCTTTCAACACCTTTGCCATGCAAAATGTCCAGAGTGTGGAGAACAAGTGCCATTCAGTACCGTAAGAAAATACTTTCTGCACGGCACGTCTTACTATACAACCTGCCCTCATTGTGGTCTGCAAATTCATCCTGCAAAAGAGCCAGTCAAGACATATACATGTTTTTGTTTGGGCGGCATGTCTATCATGATTCCAATGTATTCGTATTGGTACTTCGTAGCATGGGATTTCATTCCAGCCTTACTTTTCGCTCTTCCATTTGTTATAGCGATGGTTACTATCGTTGCTATTTTAATTATACGAAATATAAAATTTTCAAGTTAATAAAGAGAAAGCTTATGCCATTGCTGTGATATTGTCTTTTATCTTCGCCATATCAAGCACACTCCATGATAGTAGACTTGCCACGAATGATTCGTCCTAAAAATAATGAAGGAAAGAATACTTTGCTGCCAGAGTTCACTATGTTATCTTTAAGTTAATCATCCCTTCTTTGCATTGTCGTTTCAAATAAAAGATGTATCTTTGCAATCGAAACATTGAAAAAGAAATACGATTATGGCTGATACTAAGTTGCTCCTGGTAGAGGATGACGAAAACCTCGCCTATATGGAGAAAAGTTGCTTCGAGGATATCATCGGAGGATATGAGGTGAAAACCGCCGTTAACGGCAAGGAAGGACTGAAGGTTTGGCAAGACTTTCAGCCAGATGTCATCGTATCTGATATTGACATGCCCATCATGGACGGTATCGAAATGGTGAAGAACATCCGAGAGGTGGATGGAGATACCATCATCCTTTTTACCACCGGCCTCACCGCACCCAAGGATTTGAAGGCAGGTTATGCCGCCGGAGCCAACAACTATATCAAGAAGCCTTTTATTCCCGAAGAGCTTGACGCCCACATACATAGCCTCATCCAGCTGAAAGCCGGAAAGCGCAGCGAGAATGCCAGCTGCCAGATCAAACTGGGAAGATATACACTGGATGCCAACCACGCCACCCTGAAAGATACGCAGGAAGGCAGCGAGAAGATGCTTACCGCACGAGAGGCAAAGATTCTCGAACTGCTGGCGGTAAACAAGAACGAGGTGGTGCGCCGCGAAGCCGTTCTGAGCCGCTTCTGGGGCGTGGAAGACAAGGATTACTTCGCTTCCAGAAGCCTGGATGTATTCATCAAAAAAATCCGCACGGCACTGGAAGACGAGCCTGCCGTAGAACTGAAAACCATCAGAGGAGTGGGATTCAAGCTCATCGCAGAATAAACATCCCCCACCCCCTCATAACATCATACGAGAATCGAATTAGAATAAAGAAAAAAAGATAGAAAAGACATCATTATGCTGAAAGCGATATTATACTACATACTGTTCCTGGCAGAATATCTCATCACCATCTTCCTGGGAGGATTCCTGGTGGGACTCTACATGGCAATGAACATGCATTCGGGCTCCCACAGCCAGCAGATAGGAGCCCTGAAGGAATCCGTCTATCCGTTTATAATAGTCATCGGATTTCTGGGCATACTCATCGTATGGTTCACCTTCGGACATTACAAATTCTCCAGGTTCTCGCTTGGAAAGGTGATTCCTGCCGCCAAATGGAAGGCGATGACCATTTGCACCATGCCGATTCTGGGCTTCACCATGGTCTTCTATTCCATCATGAATCTCTTCCATCTCGACTTCCTGCCCAAGCAGATGATGGAGATGAGCTATCTCGGCTTCCTGCCTTGGAACATCATCGGATCGTTTATATCTGTCTATATCTTCTTCGGCGCCATCCAGGAAGAACTGATCCGCTGCGGCAAGAAGAGTTGGGTGCAGCTGCTCACGCTCTCTATCATGATGCTGCCAGCCAGCATGATGTCGGTAACATCTAGTGGTGACATCAATGTAGATTTGACCGTGCTCGGTTTTATCTCCCTCTGCTATTGTAGCTGGATATACAGCAAGACGCGCAGCACCATCATTCTCATCGTGCTCTATTTCGTATCCAATCTAGTTCCCTTCCAGTTTGAATCGAAAGTGCTCGGCATATTGCTCCTGATAGCCGGCACAGCCTTAACTATAGGTGGATTCGCTGCCCTGAGCAGGAAACTGCCTGAAATGCTTGTGAAAGATGAAGACGAATAGAGCCAAGGCACTCAGCACCACGGCTCTGATTGCCGTGCTCTGTATGCAGCTGTTCTGGATGTGGAACTCTTTCGAGATGACCGTTCACCAGATGGGATTTGAAACGCCCTGGAACCTGGCACCGGATGTCAGGGCACAGGCATTGCTCGCTGCCTTCTACGAAAGCAAGTTCACGGTTCTCACCTCGCTCCTTACCACGGTGGTAATCATCCTGAGCCTCATCGACCAGATCAACTACATCGATGAGCAGGAAAGGGTGCGACTGCTGCGCGAGGACTTCTCCTATGCGATGGTTCACGACATGAAGTCGCCGCTCACCTCCATCATCATGGGAACCAAGTATCTGCACAGCGGCGTACTGGAGAAGAAGCCGGAAATGAAGGAGAAATATTTCTGCATCATAGAAGACGAGGCGCAGCATCTGCTTGCCCTCATCAACCGCCTGCTTACCATCTCGAAACTGGAGCACGGCAAGCTGCATATTCAGAAAGCTGAGGTAAATTTGGAAACGATGATAGAGGATGTGGTGGATAAATACAAGGCGAAATCAGCGAAACCGATCCATATCATCACCCGGTTTGGAGCCACCTCTGCCCTAGCCGACGAGGAATATCTGAAGGAGGCGATCAGCAATCTGGTGGATAACGCCACCAAATACTCGAAGGAGGAAATCAACATTGAGATTTCCACCCTGGAGGATGACAGAAACGTGTATATCAAGGTTTTTGATGAGGGTATCGGCATAGCCAAGAGCGAACTGAAGACCATCTTCAACCGCTTTGAGCGCGCCGCTGAGCACGAAAAGGATGCCCGCAAGACCCGTGGCGGCTTCGGTATCGGTCTGAACTACGTGCTGCAGGTAATCAACGCCCATAGTGGCAAGATAAGCGTGAAGAGCGAGAAAGACAAATGGTCGGAGTTCACCATCTCGCTGCCGAAATAATCAGACAGCAGCTTATCTGTGGCTTATCTTATTATAATCACCCTATATTTCTTCTCTTAAACTTAATTTCAGGAACTTATCGCATAGCTGATATACTCCCTCATCCTGCGTGATAAAATCTCTTTCGAGCAAGGTCTTCACGGCTCCCTGCACAGTGCTGGCACCCAGACGATATTTATGCAGGAACTCCTGCGACATCAGCGAGGAAGGGTTCTCCTCTCTGGCTATGGCGATGAGCACCTGCTTCTGCTTGCTGGTAAGCTGGAACAGCAGAGCCTGATAGGCAAAACGATGCTGCAAAAGAATGCTCTCTATGCAATATTCCACATCCTCTTTTCCCAGAACCCTGGAATCTGAAATCGAAGTATAGAGCATGTTGAGCACATACTGAATATACCAGGTAATGCCATCAAAACGATGATAAAGATAGGAGAACGCTTCCGCAGAAATCTCCTTGTTGATCTTAGACAGATGATGGTTGGCAAACTCCAGATAGGTCTGTTCGTTGATAGCCTCCAATCCCATGATGCTCGAACTGTGATAGAAAGGACGTGACCTGGAGGTAAACATCAGTGCCATCATGTGGCGCTTGGAACCAGAGAAGATGAAGTGGGCGTTATGACAGTTCTGGATGCGCTTTCGCAAAGTAGCCTCCACCGTTTTCTCAGGATAACCGGCAATGGTCTGGAATTCATCAATGGCTATCAGGCAAGGCTTATCTGCCTGGGAAAGATAGGCAAAGATCTCATCCAGCGTAATATCAGGCGACTGAATATCTCCGATGCCCACGCTCCATTCCGGATTTCCATTGATATCGAAAGAAATAGTAGATTTCAACGACTGAAGCATATTCAGAAAGAACTCCCACACCTTTCTGCCCTTGGGTTTCAATGCAGCAAGAATCCCCTTGCCCAAAGCATAAACAAACTCTCCGAGATTTTTGGTATCGTAAATATCAATATAGATGCAATGATACTGCTCCCGGATTTCCTTCTGATAGAAACAATGATAAATCAACCCCGACTTTCCCAATCGTCGTGGTGCTATCAATGCCACATTGCATCGGTTGGTTAGATGCCGTGTAAGCAAGGCGGTTTCTTCTACCCTATCGCAGAAGAAATCTGGGGATAAATATCCTTCTATGAGAAACGGATTAGTCTGTACCATAAGCATTTACCGAATTATGAATTTTACGTAACGAAGATTTCATAATCTCCGGATGCAAAGATACATATTATATTTGAAACCCGCAAGTTTTTTTGGGAAAAATCTAAAAGCTGCACAAATGTAAACCGCCATTTATATAAATAGCGATTTACATTATGAAGTTTTACACATTTTTAAGAGCCACTTTCCACCCATTTCTAAAAAAAAGCAATACCTTTGCTGCTGAACAAGATATTCAAACATAAAATAAATAGGAATTATGGACTTAAAAGGAATCTACACAGCCGATGCCAATCGCTATGGCGATGCAGAGGCGCTTTACAAGAGATGCGGCAAGAGCGGAGTCTTGCTGCCTAAGATTAGTCTGGGATTCTGGCACAACTTCGGAGGAGTGGATCCTTACGAAAGAAGCCGTGCCATCACCCATTATGCCTTCGACCACGGAATCACCCACTTCGACCTTGCCAACAACTATGGTCCTCCATACGGAAGTGCTGAGGAAACCATGGGCAGACTGATGAAGGATGATTTCCAGCCTTATCGCGACGAACTCTTCATCTCTACCAAGGCGGGATATGATATGTGGGAAGGTCCTTACGGCAACTGGGGCTCTCGCAAGTATCTGATGGCGAGCCTCGACCAGAGTCTCAGGCGCATGAATCTGGACTATGTAGATCTCTTCTACAGTCATCGCTACGACCCGAATACCCCACTCGAGGAAACCCTCCAGGCTATGGTAGACATCGTGAAGCAGGGCAAGGCGCTCTATCTTGGCATCAGCCGATGGCCACTGGAAGCCCTGAAGTTTGCCGATAAATATCTCAAGGAGCGCGACTGTCCGCTGCTCATCTTCCAGGACAGACTCAACATGCTCGACCGTGCGCCGCAGGAGAACGAAACCCTCGACTACTGCCACGAGAACGGCATCGGATTCATCTCGTTCTCGCCTCTGGCACAAGGTCTCCTCACCGACCGCTATCTCAACGGTATCCCAGCCGATAGCCGCATGGCAAAGGAGCATTTCCTGAAGCACAGCGCCCTGACTCCGGAACTTCTGGAGCAGTTGAAGCAATGGAATGCAGAAGCTGGCGAACGAGGCGAGACCCTTGCCGAGATGGCGCTAGCCTGGATATTGCAGCAGAAAGGCGTTACCAGCGTATTGGTTGGTGCCAGCTCAACAGCCCAGCTGGAAAAGAACATGAAATGCGTTCATGCCAAGGCTTTTTAATATTGGATTAACCAAATCATTTCTCTGTTATTTTGCCAAATCGTAGTATTTTTACATAGATTTGGCAGAATAACAGTTCACTATTTTGCCAAATCGTGGTATTTTAATAGAGCATGCCAAACATCCATAACGGAATAATGTTTCCATAACCAGTCTCTATATCGTCCTTTACTACATATCCATGCTCTATGTTCTGCAGCTGATTTTGCTTTTTCTTCTTTCCTCCAACCTCAAATGTATATTTCCCATCAATCAGAAAATCGGAAATAGGTGATACTGTTACAGGCATGAATGAGCGTGTCTGATTGAAAAAGAAAGTTTCTCTCACAGTTCCTATCTCAACACTCTTTCCAGCAAGAGTATAGATAAGCGTTGGATTATCCAGATAAATCTTATCTACCTTTCCTAGTCCTTGAATACCACCAGTTGAAGTGCGGAGTTGCCCAATAAGTCCGGCTTTCTCCAAGTAGGCGCAAAGGTCGGCAACATTGTTTCTAGAAACTTCCAACTGCCCTCCTATCTGACTCATATTAGGCTTGAATGGTGCACTCTGAGCAATGATGGCAAGTAGCCTTTTGAGTTTTCTTGCTGTTGAAACAGTAAGGTCAGCATATTGCGGAATATCGGTTTCTATCGTTGCATTGACCACTTGCTGAATATACATTCTGATGTCGCCATCAGAAAAAGGATAATATCCTCGTTGCAGATAGTCTGCGAAATGTTCTAATGGCAAGAAGCCAGTCGGTATATTGACTTCCTGTTGCATAAGCTGTTCTAAAGTACATACCGGAAAGTGGATTCCATGAAAGAGTTCCAGATATTCCCGGTATGATAGACCTTGCATCTCGTACATAAGTGCACGACGGCTCAGGTCAAATGCTCCCTTAGCTATGTCGAGAACAGATGATCCGGTAAACATTACATGAAGTTCGGAATGGTAGTCGTATATTAATTTCAACTCTCTTGCCCAATCCTTGTATTTATGGATTTCATCAATGAAAAGATACTTTCCGCCCATCTTTGCAAATGAATCTACCAGTTCGGTGAGCCTATGACTGGCAAAATAAAAATCTTCTGCCTGTACATAGAGTGAGTCTTTTCTTGGTAGTTGTTCTTTGATGTGTTGAAGCACCAAAGTTGTTTTACCTACACCTCTTGGTCCCATTAGCCCTATCATACGAGCATCCCAATTGATGCGATTATACATATAGCGATGAAACGTAGTACTCGTTTCTCTCAGCAATTTGTCGAATGTTGCTTGTAATTGTTCCATTTTATGCCCGACTATGTTGTTCTTTGGCTGCAAATATACGAATAAATAGCGAAAGTGCACTGAGTTCAGTGCACTTTTTAACGAAAATTGCACTGAATAGAGTGCAATTTTCTAAAATTACATTATAATTGCCAAAACCTAGCAGATAATTTGCGCTTACTTCTCTACCAGCACATCCTGCTCTTCGTAGCTGTCGAATCCCAGACTGATGTCGGCACCTCTCTTCTTGAAAACCTCCAGAAGAGCTTCCTGCATCTCAGGGTCGAGGAGGAACTCGCCATTCTTTGCCTTGTAGAAACGGCGCTGGCTGAAGGGGGTGTATACGTTCAGATATCTGGCATTGCCCGATGGGATGGAATCGCAGAGACGGGTGAAACCTCTTGCCCAGCGCTGATGTTCGTATACGAGATGATAAGGACAGCCTTCTCCCTCTACCTGGAGAAGATCGGTATTCAAAATGATGAAGGAAGCTTCTTCGGCTTTTGCCTTCTGATAGTTGGCATAGCGGGCACAAGTGTTGCTACGGCTACATGATGCCAATGGGCATGTAATGTTGTAAGGAATGTATTTGTTCATTTTTGCGTGATATTTTAAAAGTTATTGTATAGTCTATTATATAAAATAGGTATAGAAGGTACTTACGAGGTGCCGGAAAGCCTCCCGGAAGTCGTCATGATAGTCCTGACGAGTTGAAAAGAGCCTCATTCCACTTTTTGCCTGACTATGGCACAATATTGCTCTCTACTGTGGCAACTTTTTGCCATTGCCGGGCGCAAAGTAATGCATCGGGAGAAAAATTTCGGGAGGTCTACCATCGCCATTCGGAATATGCTCTCCGACTGCTGGAAACGTGGTTTTGCCCATGAAAAACCTTACTCTCGATTTTACTCTTCACTCTTCACAGACTCGCCTGAAACCCCGATAACCACTGGGGTTGCGAGTTGTGAAGAGTGGTCATCCACTCTTCACAACTCTTCACCACTCTTCACAGCGGAGCCGCTTACGCTTACCCTTCTGTAGGAATAAGGCTCCTCATTGTTTATTCTCAAGCCGAGAGAGCGAGGAGCTGATAGGCCTGTCCGTTTCTGGTATGCTTGCTCTTGCATCCCATAAACTTGAGAGCCTGACCTATTTTAATCTTCGTACTCAAATTTCCTACCAGCATAGGATACTGCAGATGAAGCACCTTGAATACCTCGGAGCTTACCATCCATTTGCCCTCCTCTTCCTCTTCCGGCATTCGAAAACAGTAGTTGATCATGGTCTCCAGATCATCTACCTTGAAGAAAGGCAGGTTGCACTCCTGAATGCGTGCCACCTCATCATTGGTGAACCAATAGGGGGTCTTCTTATCACGAAGCTCATACACCATTTGTGCATAGAGCTGGTCATAATTGATGGCTGAATTATTGTCAATAAACTCCCCGTCGGGAACCCGAAGACAAAGGTAGCGACGACTTCCCGTCGGGTCGCAGAGCGGATGCTCATCATTGGTGGTTGCCAGAAATGAGGCGTATCTTCTGCGGTCAGCCTGACTCTTGCCGAAGATAGGACGACCATTCACCTTTACCTTCGAGAGGGTCTGTTTCAACTTGCCCTGCTGGGCGACGGTGATGTTGGCAAGCTCATCGACATTCACGAAGAGATTGTGGGTGAGAGCCATTTCTGAATCAAACTTGTTGCCGAAGTTGATGTGGTCGAGGAAATACTGTCGAAGTTCCTCGGGCAGCAGTCGGACGGCAAAGGTACTTTTTCCGCAACCCTGCTGTCCGATAATCACCGGTACGGTTTCATTGCCGTGCAGCATATCCATCTGCAGCCAATGGGCTACTGCCGAACGGAACCAGGTGGCGCACCAGGCAAGCTGTTCACTGGTCAATCCCGGAATTCTGCTGAAAAGAGCAGCCACATGGTTCTTGCCATCCCATTTCGGCAACTTGTTCATGTATTCCCGGATAGGGTCGAAGACGGGAACAGCATCCGACTTGATGTACTCCTCGATGTCCTGTCTTGGCGACTTTTGCTCGCCAATTCCCAATTTTTTGGCGCGGCGTACGATGGAGTTGAATGCCTCAGCTGTAAGAACCTGCCAGTTCTTCTCCTCAGGGTTCTCCTCCTTCTTTTGAGTCACTTCTTTCTTCTCCAACTCCTTCTTCTCGGAAATCTCCTTTATTTCGGAGTTCTCCTTCTCCTCGGAATTTTCCGGTTCCTCTTCTTCCAGTTCCTTTACTGGTTTGATGCAGATGAACTCGGTCTTTCCGTTCAAAACATTTCTCCGGAAGAGATAAGACTCCTCCAGAAAGCTCTCTACCTGGTAGATTGCCAGTTTACTACCCGTCATCATAGATGACTTAAAATTTCTTTTTTCTTCCATAATTCATGGCTTTTAAAATTATTAATAATGATGTGATTCGCCCTCAAAAAAGATGGGGTGAAGAGTGGTGAAGAGTAGGCTACCACTCTTCACGCATCTAAACAACTGTATATTAGCTATTTATAATATATTTGTGAAGAGTGAAGAGTGTTTTTGAAAGTAGCTTTCTATCCACCCGCAGCCTGAAACTTCCATCCAGTCTTCTCAACTCCGGGTGCAAAGATAATCAATAGGAAAGGCGTTTTCCAAGTTTTCCCGTCTGTCGCACGCCCTTTCCGTTCCATTTGGGAAAAAACCAGAGGGGTTGTGGGAAAAGGCGTGGGAAAATCGGGCAGAGTTCTTCAGTTTTATGGGAAAACATTTGGTGATAATGATAGAAAAACGTAAATTTGCAGACTGATAACGGAACTTCGTTTCGAAAACTATTCACTATAAAACAAGAAATATGCTTCAGACTCAACAAGATAAACAAGTCCCCGCATTCAGCTACGAGGTTTTCGATCGTCAACTCGACAATTTTACAATGATGCTCAAGGTGTTGATGGACGGATGGGAAGATTACAGCTCTCAGGAGATGACCTTCGACATCCACTCCCTATGTACCAAGGCTTCCCGACTCTGCTATCTGGCAGATCAGGACCTCGCCTTGCAGCATACCGATGTTTCCCATCATCGCAAGGAGCAGAACGAAACGTATTTTACCTCCTTCGAACTCATCATCACCACCCAGTTTACCAAATTCATGAAAAAAGTCCTTGCCCAGGTCAAGGCTGGAAAGAAAGTAGAAGGACACTCTTCCCCAATGTTCTCCTCAGAAATCAGTACGCTCCTGCCTAAGTTGCAGGACCTGCTGCTGATGGATGGCATGAGCAAGGAATCGATAGAGATAATGGTGGGAGATATCCTGAATACGGAGAAGCTGATTCAGAAAAATCATAAAATTACGAAGTTTCCGGGAGTGAGATACGAGGAACGTCTGTGGTATCTCATCCGTCTCTATTGCCTCGCCAGCTATCTGGTACTGCATTTCCGCAGAGTTTGCCACGTTACCAGTTCAGAAATGCCACCCGAGGAAGCGGCACGATTAACGGAATGGGCTGTGCAGAAATACATCTCGGAAAAGGAAAGCAGCGAAAAGCTGGAACTGTATTTCTCCAATCTGCAGTATGACAACGATGGAAAACCGCTCAACGTGAACCAATGGCTCCAGGCTAGAAGGGAGTTGAAGCATCTGGTGCCCCAGAATCTGCTCCTGCTGTTTCTCAATAGTGCAGATGACGTGAGCCAGTTGGGTGCTTCGCTGATAAAAGTGAATTTCTCGAATGATGAATTCATGATGCTCGTGGACGCTGTGGCGAAATACCAGCTCATCACGGAGCATATCCGTGCCATAGAATTTCCGGAGGAATTCGAGCAGACCCTCCATAATGAGGTGTTCTATCTTACGGTGAATGGCCGTTCGGTGGATCTGGAGGAATTGAAGAAATCCATCTCCAAGATGGTGAATCTGGTTTCCAGGAAAAACCACTGGTTCTGCGTATGGAGCGTACTGAAGCATCTCAACCTGATCAAGCATGAGAGCACCTTCGCCACCTTTGCCCATCAGATGATGAGTGACGACTGGTTTGGCAACATCGATCCTCGTCTCCGCTTTACGGGAGATAATCTGAGCGATTATTCCCGCTACTTCAATGAATATGATTATACCGAATGGAACGAGGAGATGTTTCTGGAGAAGAAGGAGCTGTATGGGATGACGAAGTGGTCGCCTAAGCTCTATCAGAATTTCTCCTCACTCTGTGCCAGGATGATGCAGGCCATCTGGGGCTACAGTTTCTTCGGCTAGCCCCCCATTGATACAGGTTGATGGCAGCAAGAAAAACACATTTAAATTCCTGATTTACAAAATAATATTAAAAGTTCACAAGTTTGTGGTCCACAAACTTGTGAACTTTGTTTTTTTTGCTTATCTTTGCATCCGTAATCAAGTAAAAAGAAACAGCAATGGAAAAGGCATTCGTATATGGTATGTCGGTTGCCGGAAACAACTTCACCGACCGAATAGAAGAAACCAAGCGCATGAAGGCTGACTTTGAGCATGGCATCAACGTCATCCTCATCTCTCCCCGACGCATGGGCAAGACTTCGCTTGTTAAAAAGGTAATAGGCGAAATAGACAACCCAAAGATTAAAGTGGTGTATATGGACATTTACGACTGTCGAAGCGAATATGATTTCTACAACCGCTTTGCAGAAGCCATTATGAAATCTATGGGCAACAAACTGGAACAGGTAGTGGAAAATATCAAGCAGTTCTTGGTAAGAGTTTCACCAAAAATCTCTTTCAGTCCAGATCCTACATCCGAATATTCTTTATCCCTGGGAATTACTCCTAAGGACTATTCCCCAGAAGAGATTCTGAATCTTCCGGAAAGAATAGCTCAGGAAAAGGGAATCCGACTGGTGGTCTGCATCGATGAATTCCAGCAAATCGGAGAGTTTCCTGATTCCTTAACCGTACAGAAGCGCTTGCGTGGCGCCTGGCAGCATCATCAGAATGTATCATACTGTTTCTTTGGAAGCAAGAAGCATCTGATGGAAAACATCTTCCAAAACCGTCGCATGCCTTTCTATATGTTTGGCGAGATGCTTCACTTGGATTGCATCCCTACAGAATATTGGGTGCCGTTCATCTGCTCCCGATTCGAGAAATACGGCAAGAGCATATCTAAGGATTTTGCTACCAGGATATGCGATACCGTAAAGAATTATTCTTCTTATGTACAACAGTTGGCATGGAACGTGATGGCTGAGACCGAGAAAGAGGTAAACGAAGAAACTTTGCAAAGCGGCATCAGCGCCTTGCTGCAACAATGTCATGGTCTTTTCGTACAGCAAACTGAGGGCTTAACCACCTATCAGCTCAACTTTCTGCGCCTCCTCTGCAGTGGCATTCACTCTGGCTTCACCGCCCAAGCAGTAACAGAAACCTATCCACTGGGCAGCAAATCCAATATCGACCGCATCAAGAAAGCCCTCATCGACAAGGAATTGATTAGCATGGAGAAGGATGGCATCTTCATTGCCGACTGTGTGTTCGAGCTTTGGTTTAAGAAGGAAATGATGTAAAATGAATAAGGAAGAACGCCTAACGAGATAGAAACTGATAGGAAGAGAAGCAGAACAAACATAGCGACATCGTACAGAAACAGATTACAATGAATGATTTGTTTGTTTAAAAGAAAGTCTCCCGCCAGGCGTCAAAAAGAAAGTCTCCCGCCAGACGTTCCGGCGGATTTGCAATCCGCCGTAAAAAAAGGTTCGACCTATTAAAACCGGGGGATTTGTAATCCCCCAATACCCCAAAAATAAAAGCACATACTGGATGTTGCGGATTGCAAATCCGCAAAGCACAAAAAGGTTGGGACATTTTTTAACGGCGGATTGCAAATCCGCCGGAACGTCTGGCGGGTGATTGAGCTGGAACGCCCGGCGGGTGATTGAGCCGGGTGTGACTCATGACACACCCCATCTCATCCCCCACAATTACTTCTTACTCTTCGGCGCTATAATCCGCAAAACGAAATGTTACCGTTTCACAAAACGAAATGTTCCGAAACGCAAAACGAAGCGTCTTCGTTATAGATGCCCTCCTGAACCATACTCAAATAGCGTTAGAACGGATTTCTTTTCCTATTCTAACGCTATTATATTAGAAAGCCAACAAATAAACACTAGCATATGATGTAAAAACATCAAAGAAACCTGCTACCTCAGCCCGATCTCGTATTATGATACGTTTAGAGTTCTCTTGCAAGAACTTCTTGGGCTATCTGCTTGGCTTGTATTCTCCAAGCCTGATAAGCTTCGAACTCTGCTTCGTGGCTTTCATCTCCATCTCCTCGATTGGCTAAGATTGCTTCTACCTGATTCTGGCTGTATTTGGTGCGTACCAAACCTGCAGTGAAATCATCGTAAGTAGCAGACTTAGCCTGAATCTTGGTAGATCCATCTGCTTCATCGCCATCGTAACTGAAGGCGGTTATACCCTCGGATTCGGAAGCTTCAGCTTCTGTATCTGAAGTACCAGAAGTCTCTGGATGATAGTTTTCTACTTTTTGCTCACCAATGTAGAGCAGGAAATGTTCATCGTCAAATTTGACGAAATTCTTGCGAGATAAATATACCTTTTTCATCGTTAAGTGAATTTATAGAACTTCTTTTTAAACTTGTTGTGAAGTTCTGCGACCACGGTGGAGAATGGAAGTTCATCACGACAGAAGTCATTTAGGGCTTGATCTATGAGAATCTTGGAACCTGTATATAGATAGTGCTCTACCGCTTGCCAGACCTCGCTTTCTCCCTCAAAATGGTCGATGATACGATAGCGAAGTGATAGACGCTTCTTAGGTATCTCTTTGCTGACCATATGAGTGCTGCCATCGGCAGCGGTCTCTTCTACCTGTACGACCTCTTTTTCTATGACTGAGTCGTCAACCTTGTAATCAATCACCTGGATGAGAAATTTGTTCTCATCCTGACCCTCACGGCAGATAATGTCCTCGATGGATTGCTGCTGTGATTTTTCCATTCCCTCGAAAGGCACACGAGATTTGCGAGCCTTAACGAGTTTTCCGAATCTTTCCATACCGATTTTTTTATATAAGTTTTTTGAATTGGCGTGAATTCCTAACCCAAGGCGTGAAGCTGCCTTGAGTTCTATTTGTCTCTGTGTAAACCCATGTTTGCGAAGATTAGCCACCTGCTTGCAGAGATCATGTTTAAACCGTTTTCGCAAGAGCGCATGGTCGGCATAGATGACCTGTCCACAAAAATCTATACCATCGCAAGTTCGATGGATTCCCCACGACTTGTTTATAGAGAGGTGCCAGTCACGAGCAAGGTGCATGACAGCTAACTCCGCCATCAGGCGCAGGAAAACTTTGTCTTCGTGAAGAACATAGATATTATCCATGAAACGATAATAATGATGGAGCCCCTGACTGCAGAACTGTTTAAAACGTTCGTTAAGAAAACTGACCCCCCCACATAGTAGTTGAGCCTGTTGCTGAGTGCGACAGGTAACAAGCATGTCGCTCACATAGCGAGCTTGCCAATAGTGGAATTTTTCGGGGTCGTCGATGATATCGAAGCATCTGAGTGCCAGATAGTCGAACCGGGCGAGAAAGAGCTGACCCAGTAGCTGGGCTAGTTTTACTCCAAGTACGATTCCTGGGTTGAACGAGTCAACTACCTCATCTATAAAGGAGAGGAGCTTTCTGTCTTTAATCTTGCGGCGATATTCACTCTTGAGCAAGTTGTGATCTATACACTGAAAATAGTGGTGAATATCCATAGGAAGGCAATAAAATGTATCTTGCTGTGGAGAGTTGAATATATCTCTCTTGACAAGATTGTAGAAATAGTGAGTGCCCTTGCCCTTAGAGCCTGCTGGGCAATGGTAGTAGATGGTGTTACGTATATCATCCTCTACAGGATTGAGGGCTGCGTGTTGCATGACATGATCTATGACTGGCAACTTGTTAACCTGGCGATGCTTCGGGTATTCGATATCCTTAGATACATACCCTGAAGTATGCCATGTCTGGGCTGCGTATGCTTCAAGCATACGCTCTATGTTATGATCTAGATTGGCATCAAATTTCTGCACACCCCTGCGAGACATCTTTTGTCGGGCATAATTATAGAAAGCCCGACGAAAGTTGTCATTTGTCTCGACTTGTGGAGAAATGTTACCAAATCTTTTCATAAGCGGTGTAATGTCTGTGTAATTGTGTGAAACTGTGTAATGTCTGTTGTCTGCTATTTTTTACTCTATAACCTTCGACCGGATGACCTTATTGTCATCATCTACCAGCTAAATGAACAATGTGTATGTTTCGCCTTGGGGCGAGGTCTGACCCTGTAGTCTCGAACGGAGAGCAAACACCCCGTATAGAGATATGTTGAAGTTGAGAGCGGCGCCGTAGTTCACGTTGGCATTCGAGACATCGTTGTTATCGTTGAGCGTCGAAAGACCGCATTGACCACCATTGTTAACAGTACCACCACGAAGGCAGAGACGGAAACCAGCACCTAGGGTCACAACCTGGTATTATTAGAATACCGCTGCAAAGATACTAAAAATAATCGGTATGGAAGTATGTCAAAGAACTTTTTTTCTAAAATTTTTTATCGCCGACCGCCAAAGGCGGTTATTGAAGCGAGCAGAGCTCGCTGGGTGCTTCGGCTTCGCCGTGTGTACTCAGGTCTCTTACGGACACCCAGCAAGCTTATGTAATCTTTAGGCCGCCACGTACACTGGTTCGACTGGCCACTCCTCTGCTGCTTCGCAGAGAGCGGCGCCGTAGCCCACGCTGGCAACCGAGACATCGCTGTTATCGTTGAGCGCCGAAAGACCGCAAGGACCACCATTGTCAACAGCACCACCACGAAGGCAGAGACGGAAACCGCTTGTTGCGCCGGACGTATTCCAATAATAAGCACACCAGTAGGTAGTCTGGCTGCCTCCGATGGCCGTTGGAAAATTCTCCAGGTTGTCCATTGAGAGCATGGTTGCCCAGCCTTCGCCTTTTTTGATGGATGTGCTGTAGGCAATCATTCCTGTGGCATTACCGACAGTCCATGAACCATAGATGGAAGGTGCTACAAGGTGGGTGACGGTCGTATCTTCGTTGACCCTTACGAACTCATCATCCATATGATACCAGAGATGCCCGTAAGAGTTTTTAAGACCGAAGAATGAGTTGACCTTTGCTGCATACCAGGTTGTTCCGTCGTCATTGAGAATATTTACGGTTGTCTCTCCACAGCTATCACCTAGATCAACACCTGCATCCATAGGGATAAATGGACGGTAACCATTGTATGTTGACCACGAATTGCCGTCTTTCTGGGTAACGCCTGGACCGAGTCCGCCTTGATAGAGCCCATTGGCATCTTTTGTTGTATTGACGGCAGCCTGAACCTGGTGGGTACCGAAGATAACACCGAAGAGTGCAGCGGTCACGGCGAAGTGGCGCATCGAGGAACAGAGCCACCCCGTTCCGTTCTTTCTGGCCGCAGCTCGCCAGTACTCTGTGTTTTGGTTGCAGGCTGGCTTGCCGAGGAACGAGCGGTTGGTGTTGTCGAGGGTGGCATCGTTATTGCCCCCTCTGTAGTCTGCGCCTGTATTAAGGAAGCTAACGAGACGACCTGTGCTGCGCTCTAAAGTGGCATGGCCAGAAGCAGAACGTGAACCGATAGGGATTGTGTAGTTATATTCGCCTTTGATAGGAGTGAGTCCCACCATCATATAGAATAGACGGCCTACAGTCTTGAATGCCAGATAGAATTTGCGGTTCCATCCCCACTGATAATGTCCCTCTGATCCGTCTAGCTTTGCAGCCTCTCCTGTGGCATATTTGTGATGATCTTTGGAGTCGAGTTTTCGGCGGCTATGGTCATTCTTAACTAGGTAGCAACCGAGACCAAGCTGAATAGGCAGCTCTCTCAAGAGCTCAAGCGATCCCACATAGGTTGCTGCCAGAGGGGTTGCGTTGTCTATATTCCAGACACGCCCGCACCAGAGATTCTGCCCCATATCTACAGCGTCTTTGAGCGACATCTGCTGCGCAGTACCCGATTTCTTGTCATAGACCTCTATTTGCTTGTCTGTTGCGGTCATATCTGCAGCAGGGAGGTCTGATACCTGCTTAGCCCCATCGAACGCAGCGATGATAGCCTTGACCTTTGTCTCTTCTTCTGATGTTAAAGCCATAAAATAATGTATTTATTCGATTAAACAATACGTAATGATGTTCCCACCTTGCGCAATTTTCCTGATGCAGACAGGCGAAGGCGTGGCTGGCGAACTGTAATGCTCACCTCCTTCCAAAGAGGTGTATTGGCGGTAGGGATAACCCAGAACTTAGTAGTTCCCTCGCCTTTGACGGTGAGGTTACCGCTCGGATCAACCTGCAGCGAATCGCCATCAACACGCTGGTAGAGCACGCTCTGAGGTAGGTAGCTCGGAATGAGATTGGCATCGATGCGCTGCGCAACTTTATTGCGTAGGCTGATTTCCGGGAGATACTCTAGAAACATGCGCGACGGCGCAATGAAACCTGAGGCTATTTGCCCGGCCAATCCATCCATTTGTGCAATTTTTGCATCGGCTCGCTTGGCGGCAGCATCTGCCTCTGTAGCCTTTGTCTCAGCCTGTGCTGCCTGTGCTGCTGCAGCAGTAGCCTGCTCTTGGGCAGCATTTGCTGCACTCTGTGCGAGATTTGCTGCCTTGTTGGCGTCGTCGGCTGCACTCTGTGCCTTGATGGTTGGTGTCTTATCGAGCCATCTGCGCCATTTGGTGTTTGTATCCGAAGGAGTTGTTGTGTTACCATCCTCCAGTGACGCATAGACTCCTGTAGATGTATGAACTACATCCCCTTCATCGTAGCCCCTAACAGTCTGTCCATCCTCTTCATATGAGTAGTCCGACTTCCAGGTACCTTGATCGGTGAAGGCGACATTACCAACGACAATGATATTTGTATTATCTGCCATATTTATTAAACTTTAATGACTAACTTGTTTCTGCGCTTGACAACATGCTCTGCGACATTGCTTCCGTAATCAATCATAAGAAGCTTGTTACGATGCTGGCGGAATGACGGATACATAGCACCGCCTCGGGCAATGACACCAGTATCAACATATTCATGCTTGGAGAGGTCCCATTGCCACCAGTTGCCATTGCTTCCCATTTTGGGCGGATGATCGTTCATTTCCTTAGCGAGGTCTGTCTGCAAAATAGAATTGATGATGGCAGTATTGGTATCAGACTGACGCTTGTTTTCAGCAGATACTCTGCTGCTTTCAGCCAGTACCCTTCCGCTTTCTGCGGCTAGACGTTTATTCTCAGCTTCCGCTCTTGCAGTTTCTTGCTTCTGTCGTGCTGATTCCTGACTCTGCCGAGTCGTCTCGTTGACGCCTCGTGTAGTTTCTGCTGATTGTCTGTTCTTCTCCTGGCTTACTCTGGAGGCTTCCTGATTCTGCCGTGAAGTTTCATTAGAACTACGTAAGGTTTCAGACTTTTGTCTAGCGGCTTCCTGTGCCTGCCTAGTTTGCTCTGCTGTCTGTCTGCCACTTTCATTTTTCTCGATTGCTGTCTTGCTAGCCAAAGTATCCGAAGTAGCCTGCTTGGCTGCTTCGGTCGCAGTCTTACTCTCAGCTACGGCATTATCTACCTCCTGCTTCTTAGTCTCCAGCCCCTCCCTAGCCTTGTCTGCATTTGCTGCAGCCGTGTTGGCCTTTTCTGTTGCAGTATTTGCAGCTTCAGTCACCTTTTTGGCTTTCTCCAGCTCTGCGTCAATATCACGGGTGAACACCTTCATCGGAACTATGACCTGCTTTCGAGTGCCTGCCTGGTCATCGTAGAGGGCTGGTACGGTGAATACGTGCTCGAGGGAGTTCACCTGCTCACACTCGAAGACATTCTTCGAACGTCTGGCTAGGTAATCGTTGAAGCGCGGCATCAAGGCAGCACAGATTGTTGACCAGTCTGAGTTCTTGAAAGCCTCTTCAAGATTGCTGTTAATACTTGCATCACTCATAGGCACCTCCTTATTCTGCGCTTTCTATGCTCTCAATCCATTCAGGAATTGAGGTAAGGATCTTCGCACTCGTCTCCTTATCAACCATATCCCTTTTGATAGAGATCGCAAGATTGCCGTTCTCTACATTAATATTACCAAGATACTCACCATTCTCACTGCTGATGATATATCCTCTTATTATAGTTTTATCTCCAGCGACATTACGCTCGAAACTCACTTTCACACTCTCGTTGAGCTCAATCGGCTCAAATTCGGTTGTCACCGTCTGCTTTGCTGTTTTCATATTATAAATATTATATAAGTTATTAAAATCAAGACCAGTTCAAATCATATTCACCACTCCAGAAGACTCCTGCACCAAGGCTGGTTGGCTTCGGATTCAGGAATTTCGGATTTACGTAAGCGCACGACAGGCTTTCGCCACCTTTCAACTCATGCCAACCACCGATGTCTGCAAAATGAATTGTCTGTTTATCATTACCATTAATGACTCGCCATTCCTTGCCGTTACCCATTCCCTCGAATACGTAATAGAAATCAGAACTGCAATTAATGACAACTATATCAATCGCCATACCTGAAGCGTCTCCATAACTAGCAAAACCATACAGAGGTATTTTATAGTATCTTCTTCCTGATACCATACCACTTTCGAGTGCAATATAGACCCCAGTATCCTCTGTATTGTCAGCATCCTTGGTGTATATTCTCATGTGTGTGCCGAAAACCAATGCCATTGTCTTTTGCCGATGTCCGAACATACCTCTGCACCATACATCTGCCGCATAAAAGCGATAACCACGTTTCTTTGCACTATCATAACCTTGATGATATATGTCTCCCGAGAACCACATTCTGCCATCCGAGCCAAACTGTATATTACCAACTACATTTCCGTTGCTGTCAACACAATCAAGTGTTTTAAAGCTTCCATTTACTCCTGTAACCGTACCGCTGAATGTTCCATTCTGACACCAAATGCTACCAGTTGAGTCAAGCTTGAAGTTCGGAGTTGTGATGGTAATCTGACCGCCCGAGAAGTTCATGCAATGACCGGTAAGATTTATCTTGTCGGCTTGGATTGTTGCATTGGATACAATATTCCCAACTTCGTCTCTATTAATGAATGTTTTTATCTCAGACTGAACCACCGCCCCGGTTACACTCCTGTAATAGGAGAAGATTGAAGCATAGTTTGATTCCGTCACAAGTCCTGATTTGCTGATGTTGGTAATATTACCACTTGAATCAAAAGAAACCTTACCTGCTAATGCTGAAATACTTTTATTCGTTGCTTGGATTTCTGTAGCGGCATACGATTTCGCAGCAGCTGCCGCATCATTTGCAGCTTTTGCATTATTCACTGCTGTATTTGCGGTACTCTGTGCATTACTAGCTGCTTGAGCGGCATTGCTTGCCGTTCTCTGCGCAGTATCTCCTGCATTCTTAGCATTGGCAATCGCCTTCTCAACAGCGGAACCTCCGCTGCTCAGCACTATGTTGTCAGCTGATATCTTGGCATTGGAAATCATGTTTCCAGCTGCATCCTTCGTAATGAAAGAACTGATTTCACTTTTTACGACACCGCCTTTGTTGGTGAATGCTGTTGCGAAGAGCCCAGCAAATTCTGTTGTCAATACTGCACCGGCAGATGATTTCAGCTTACCTTTCGCATCGAATCCTCCGGCAGCTACACTCCATCCATAGCTATTTTGCTTAACGGTCGTAATGGTAGAGGAGTAATCACTTCTTATACCGCTGCCAACACCATCTGCATAACTTTTAGCAGATGCAAGATTACTGCTGATACTCTTATTGAGCGTATCTACGTTTGCCTGCAGCTGCTCTTGTGTAGCAGCCTTGCCCACTGTCAGGGTGATGGATTCAATATCCTGCTGAATCTGTGTAATACTGGACGTATTCGCATTCACCATTTCCACAGTACTGGTAATTCTGCCAGATAGCTGCTCGATGCTAGATGATACTGTAGTGTTGTTGGCGTAGTCTTGACTACCTACCCACAGCCTGATACCCTCCGCAGTCTGACTGATGGATGAAGAATACTCGCTTGTAACGGTATCGTACTGATCTTTCAGCTTCTTGTCAACCGATGATGTGATGCTGCTCGATGTCTGTAAAATCAGCGATGAGGTATCTTCGCGATTCTTCTTATCCGTCTTATCTACATACTGCCTGATTTCGCCCTTTTCTGCATCAAGTTCAAATCCCAGCTTAGTAGTCTTGCCATTCACCTTATTGATATTCTCACCCAGCAGCTTGATATTCTCTGCGGTCTGCACAATCTGAGTGTTCACAGTCTTGCTGAACTCGCTGAGAGGCTCATCGGTGATGGTAACTAGGGCGATGTTGCAATCGCCAGAATATCTGATGATGAAATCGCCAGTACCGTTCCATTTACCTTCCATCCTTACCGTCTGCCATTCGCCCGAATAGGCGATGTCTTCAGTCTTGACTGCCAGCTCGTTCAACTTGTCTTCCACAGCCTTGCAGCCCTCGAAGCCATAGGTAAGCTGACCGGCGGTCTTGGCATAGAGGCGTACATTTACGTAGAGTTTATCCTGTACATCTATCGTTGATGCCTCCGTCTGAGACAATCCTGCATCATTCTTCTCACCACTGCCCCTCACATATTCTTTGTGAGTACCAGGCTGTTTAATGATGGCATTCTTCTGTCTGAGACCGCAGTTCTGTATGCGAAGCATCTGTCTGCCGTCGTTCTGCTCCAGCGTAACCTTCTTGTTACCGCTGGTTGTAAGCGTAGAGTTTACCAAAAATGGCATACCATTGGCATCTACCCACAACATAGTCTCCTCGTCTGCATCAATCTCCCAGCCATTAATGATGGTGTTATCTGCATCTGTCACCTGCTCCAGGAATTGCCCATTCTCAAGATAGTTTTTGCCATTGGTCAGCTCATAGCTGGTCTTGGCAAATCGACTTGAAAACATATTCTCAAGAACCTGGAACTTGGTATCCACGCTCTCGCCAGTCCTGCGCAGAATCAGGTCGCCTACTGCATAGAGGTTATTCAGATACTCGCCGAATCCCTGCAGTCTGCCGAACCATGGATGCACGATGCCTTCCAGGTTACCTAGTCTGCCCTTCAACGCTCCTTCTGGGTCTGTCTTCAAGCCATAGACTACATCCATGTGAGGCGAAGCTGTACCTACAGTTATAATCTGCATGATACCCTTGCGGTCTGGGTCGCTGAGGTTATCCACTCGAACAAATGTGTCCTTCTTCCTGATGAGAGCTTCAGGAGTTGCTCCCACTATCGAAGAGGTGAAGTTGGCGAATTTCACCCAGTCCAAACGCTTGTCACCATCTTCGAGGCTTCCGCATCCGGCATCCGTAACGAGCAGCTCGTAGTTCTTGGTAACGTAATAGTCGTTACTGCTATTTGGCATGCCATTGAACTGCTGTACCATGATGATGTCATCCTTACGAAAAGGATTGTAGAGCTTGCCATCCTGGGTATCAAGATACACCTTGCCCGATTCCTGGTCGTAGTGGTCAACCTCCATCATGCCGGTGAAGATACGGTTGTCGTTCTCACCCAAGAGCTGGGAGATAATCATCTCATAGACACGGAGCGAGCCACGCACAATCACGTTGTCAAACTCTCCCGTCCACTTATTCTCCTGTACTCCAGCCGCATTGAGGATAGGTTTATTATAGATACCCCAACCCTTACCCGTCAAGAAATCAGAAATAAACTGTTTACTGAAGAGATTGCCATCAAAGGTAGAATCACCCTTAACGTGCAACTGCTTGACGGTTGCAGATCCCCACGCCAGCAATTCGTCCACACACAGCTTGTATTTGCCGGTATCATCTTTTCGGGCAATCATAAAACCCTTCTCCTCGTCTTCATTCGCACCATCAGAAGCAATTGTATGAGCGATGATATTACCCTCCGCATCAAAGCGGAAATCATTCGCAGCATCAAATACGAATTTGTCGCCCACCTTTGCCTTGGAGAAAGCCAGCAGCTCATTGATATTCAGCTTATATTTTCCGGTCTTCGGATCGGTCTGTATGATAGAAAAGCCCTTGTGCTCTGCTTCATTCGCATTCTCGGAAGCGATAGAATGAGCGATGATATTGCCATCCGCATCAAAGGAAAAATCTTCTCCAACCAGCAAACCACCAAGTAGTTTCTGCACTTTCTTCCAGGTTACGGTTCCTTGAGCTATATCATCAATATCCTTGCGGATGTACCTCTGCAAAACCTCTGCTTCTTCGTCAAGTTCTCCCGCCTTGTCAGCATACTTTGCACGATCAGCTGTATTAGCCGTATTGGCGCGCATTGCCAGATCCGCAGACTCCGCCTTCTTAGCCTTACCGGCTCTAGCAGCATAATCAGCTTCTGACACATACTCACCTCCATAGCCAGCCGCTCCGGAACTATTGCCAGTTCCGGAATTCCCTTTGGGTTTAACTATGATTTTTGTTTCTATCATACGACTTTATAATATTGTTAGAATATAATTAAAATATCTCTTTAATCGTCATCTGAGCAGTGCCACTGGTTAGATTATAGCTGATACCTTGCACATGAAAGGTCTTGCCGATCGCAGGATGTCGATACAAATCGAATGGAGAAACATTACCGTGCTCATCCATCAGATTCTGTTCCATGATAACTCTTGGCTCATGCCACTCCTGCCAGTAGTCATTGACATAATGCTGCTCCGGCTTTGCCAATTCGCCATTGCTAGTATTGTAAACACCTAGCAAACTCAGTTCTGTGTCAACATTCAGCGGCGCAGAAAGACTAATGCCATTCTTTACACCGAGCGCTTTGCATTCCTCAGATGTCAGAGCTGTAGTGATTTTCATCTCAAGATCATCTTTGACATTCACGAAATCTTCTTTCGTGTCGCTCAGATATACCAGGTCGTTCTCAGCACCATCACTGCCAACCTTACCATGATCGCTTACAACCTTCACCTCGAACTCTTCCAGTAGAATATCGCTCACATGTGATAGGATAGGCTTCGTATTGCTCGACCACTTTGTATGTCGAAAGGCTGTAGGATGTCGTCGGATGATTTCTTCCCACACACTGTTGACTGGTCCGAGGATGATAAACTTCACAGCACCATGCACCTTGTCACTCATGCGGACCGGAATGGCAGTTCCATCTGCATCCACATTATCAGTATAGCTCAGATTATTCTGTATGGAAAACTCTGTACCGATGATTTTGTCCCCAATCTTAGGGTCGAATCCCACCGAGAAACTCTGCTGGTAATATTCATCATCAGATGAGCATTCCTCTCTGGTCTTATATTTCATCCAGACATAATCAGATAGCTGCCCATTGCCTGTTCCTGCCACCTTATCGCTTCCGAGGAGCTGCCCAGGGCGTTTTTCAACTACGCATTTATCACCTATTATCAGCATACACTGAATTACGCCGACCTTCGACAACTTATCGGTGCTGTCCCCGAATGCACTGTACTTAAACTCAAACTCCTGCGGGCCTTCACCGGTAAATGGCATAAATCCGCCATCACTCTTCTTGTCCATAACATCATCTGATACCACCTCGCTCCTCCAGTTCTCCGTTTTCCAATATCTGCGTGTATAATAGCGACCATCTCCGTTATTGCGGCTTGGCACAGTCTGATGCCAGACGTAGATGCCATCCTGCCCACTGAACGGTACACTTAACCAGGTTTTGTTTCTCAAATCATGATAATTAGCCGTCATCCTCATCAGAGGATTCATTACCACTTTCCCGGAGATCACGATATAATTAGTCGTATTTTCATCGCTAGGCGAAAATACACCACCAACTTCATTGCCTACATATTCTGCGCATGGTATCGCTTTCAGGAGATCCGAATCATTAGGATAGAATTCACTTTCCCCATTCTTACCATTGCCGTTTACGCTGATTACCAGATAATCGGTCATGGATATTTTCGATACGAGCGAATTATCCTGTCCGCCGTTCGTTTTCTTGACGCTTCCTACAGACACTAGCATTGAGGCACCTGGCACGGTTCCCAGATAGTTTACGGCATCCTGCTGATTGACTCCCTGGCATAAGTCCTTCACGAGATCTTTTTTCTTGGCGCCATAAAAACGCCAGTCCTGGCATTTCCTTACCTGTACATACCAGTCAACCACCGAACCGCCATCATAGCCAGTACTACCATTCGCCACCAGTTCTGCAAATCCATGATAAGCTCTTTTACCCTCTCCATCGGAAGCGTACTCTGTCATATACTTCTGCATACCGAGGAAAGCATTACGCAACGAATCGCTATCGAGAGGGCTCTTGACGATATTCTGCATCTCCTTCACATCAGCCGTCAACTTGAGCTGATTATACGTCTCCGCAACACTAATCTGCGTATCGCAGTCTGCTACGATAGACGTAGTAATATCTACCGTCCGAGGAACAATCGTTAAATCGCCGTTCCCATTGAGGTTATGCCAGGAGTGAGATTTTCCACTCCTGATTGTCTCCCAGGAGAACAGATAGAGATTCATGCCAGCCTGCCTTATATGAAGATTGAGATATCTCAGAATTTCAGTCAACACATCCTCCTGAGTCCAGACATCATCCTCATCATCACCCAGAAAGAGAAGTTCCGAGATACTGATATCCTGTAGTACGGAATACTGCTTATCCTTTTCCGCGGCCACATATTTGCTACCATCATAGTATAATGGCTTATCATGACCGCCGAGAATATCAATACCATCCATCACACCATTCAGTATATCCATCACGATATCATGGAAGGTACGCTGTTGCGCCTCCGCCTTCACCTTATTATATAGTACTAAAGCCGAACCAACATTCTTGTATTTTGAATACTGAAGGGCTGAGAGCGCATCCACGCAGGTCAGTTCTACTTCATCCTCACACTCATTATATCCCTGCGAGAAAGTCTGAGGCTCGATATATCCGGCAAAGAGACATTCTGTTCCCCGGTAGATATTCACTACAGCATCCCTACAGGATCCCGAGAAGAATTCCTTCACATAGTTCTCGCAGAGCAAGCGGATAGAAGCCTGCGAGCAGAGAATATGATCGAACGTATCATTCACCTGCGAGGTGATTTCCACTGGGTCATCAGAGAAGGTGACTCCGCTACCATCGCCACCTATCTCCACTTCCTCGGATCGATCACCTCGAATCAGGATATAGACGGAGATTTTCTCTTCTTTCCTGTTATAATAATAACCGTGTATATACATAGCCTACTAATGCTTTTATAATGATGTTATAATACTATTATCTGATACGGATATTACTCCGCTTGCGATTGCTTCTGGTTTCATTCGCTACAGAGCCGACGATATCTCTTCCCCGCAGGCGTAGGTTGATATCTATTGGCGCCTGGTTGTTCTCGACAAGGATACCCTGCAAGCGACTTGTAGAAGCCTTCACTCCTGGAGTAAAACCATCAGAGATTCCGGAACCAACCTGTGCAGCAGCTCCGTAGAGGGATGCGCCATTGGCGATTGCGAAGAGTCTAGCCTGCTGCGCTGCATTCAGAATCATCTCTCCCGAATTTACACGTACCAGGATGTTATCACCACTTCTCTGATTGCCTCCCACAATGCCACCTGTAGCAAACTTGCTTATCATGCCGATGATGCTAGTCAATTGAGCTGCGCCTGTAATGCCGAATGCGAGCCAGTCTATCCAGGTCTTGGTAGAGGTCATTGCCTGCGCAAAGGAAAGAACGATCTGTCCTACCGCAGCCATCATCATACCAGCCTTGGCAGCTGCACTATCAGAGCCGAGTTGCTGCATAGCGCTTCCAAGCGCTGCGCAACTTTCTCCGGCCACAGCAAGTCCTTTGGCTGTAGAATTTGAGATTCCATTGATGGTGTGCAGCTGCTGCTGGACACTCTGAAAACTCGAGAGATTGATATTACCGAGGGATTGCAGTTTCTCCAGATCTTCAAGACCTTCGACTTTAATTTCAATAGGATTTAGCCTCAGGCGATCGATCTGTTCATCAATATCCGACAATATATCTTTAGCCTTTTTCTTGATCTCTATATCAGGAACGCTTTCGATACCTAATCTTACCTTCAGCATTCCTAACTCTCGCTGCTTTCCTTCCAGAATCTGCTGGAGGCCCTTGACGGCAGCTTCGTCAGCCGAAGCATTGATTTTCTTTTGCAAATCCCTTATTTCTTCCTCATAGAAATCAATACTGCCTTTTAGAGCTTTCTCCTTCACATCCGGCTTTGTATCAGTTACCGCACCGTCTTTTGTTGTATTACCAGTTGATAATGACGGCGGAGCCGAACTATACCCCGCAGTATGCTTGAACTTTATTTTCTGCCCATCCCTAACGATGGACTCCATTTGCTTTTTCACATTCTGCTGCTGGCGGTAAAGCGAAGTCATCTTCCTGTTAACCTTATCAAGCTGACTGGTACCCTCAATCTCGACTTCTTGCTTAACAGGAATAATCTTACCGTCGCCAGCATCTATCTGGCCTACGGTCTTTGTTTCTGTTTTATTTTTCTTGCTATATTTCTTTAGCTTCCCGTTTTCATCATATTTAATATCGTGCTGCTGCTTGATCAGGTCTGCTGCCTGGTTAGCAAGTTCCCTCAATCTAATCTCATTGATCATCTGGTTACAGTACGCCTCAGAATTTGCGGTAAGAGCCTGATACCATTGTGATACGGTCGAATAATAGCCCATGGCCTCCCCATACTTGCTATTCATCTGCTGCACCAGAGTCTTCTCCTGTTCCTTGCTACCCTTGAAATCTTTGAGCTTGGCGATATTCAGCGACATTTCACTACGTACGGATGATATCTGCTGAGCAGTTTGCTCGTGCGCCTGCTTAGCCTTCTCTTCCGCTTGCGATAGGTCATTCACACTACTTGCTGCCTGGTCATTGCTAGCAGACAGATGATTAATCACTTCTGTAAGAGCAGCAATAGCTATTCCAACACCAGCTGTTATATATAAGCTTCTAATTGCTAGTCTTAAGGTTTCAGCGCTTACGACTGCGCCTGTAAAAGCAGCAGACGCCACCTTACAGATAGGACTAAACATAGCTACAATCGCAGAAGTAACCTTGGACGTAACTCCAAGATTAGTAATAGTTCTAGTCAGAGTCCAAGCTGCATTGGTAGTAATAATCAGCTGAGACGCAAAATTTGCGTACGGCAGAGTATTACCAATACTTTCCTGTATAACATCAGTGAATTCACCAAGCTTATTGTTCAGAAGTTGAATCTCAGCGCTTCCTGTACTACCCATGATGTCGAAGGCTTTACTAACAGTTCCTGCGCTATTTTGCATTTCTGCAGCATTACTCCTGAATTTATCTGCCAGATTACCTACCAAAGGAGTAATAGCACGAAGGCTTTCTGCACTACCGAAAAGTTTGCCGTAGATTTCCTGTTCCAGCATACCGCTCGATGCAGAGAATCGCTTTATATCTGTGCTAAGAGACTCAAGGAATTGCTGCATTCCACCAGCCGCCTTAATAGCCGCCGCATCAAACTGAATACCCATCTGCTGAGCCATTTCGGTAGCTTCGCTCGAAGGTTTTATAAGAGCCGTAAAAATAGCGGCAAGCTGAGTACTAACCTCTGCGGTATTTCCACTTACGCCGGTAAGAGTAGCGAATGAAGCCATCAACTCATCTATCGACACTCCTAAGGTCGAAGCTTGAGCCGTAACACGCGGCAAGGCTTGCGCCATCTGTTCGAACGAGGTAACACCGTTCTTTGCGGTTAACTGTATCTTGTCCTGTATCTCTCCAGCATTACTCCATTCCAGTCCGTAATTCTTGATAATGGTAGAAGTAACCTTTACCACTTCTCCTAGACTGGCAATACCTCCCACAGAGGCTTTTGCCGAAGAACGGAGATAATCAATCCAGTTGTCTTCCGGAACTCCATTCGAGATAACCTGATAAAGACCGCCTGCAAGTTCATCACGCGCAATCGGTATTTCCTCGGCAAGTTCTGCTACCTGTTGCTTCATTGCCGCAAATTCCTTTCCGCTCTTACCAGCCATGGTATTAGCCGCAGCCATGGCCGCTCCAAAAGTTCGGCTTTCCGCAGTAACCTGATTAAGTACACCCACTATCTGTTGGAAGGCATCAGTAACGTTTCTCCACGCCTCCGTAATCTGATTGGTATTAATAAGTTTACCCTTCAAATCTTCTGTGGCTTCATTAACACTGTTCACCACGTGTCTCAGGTTATCTACAGCAGTTGTGGCAACAACCACTCTATCTTTACCGTCTATATTGAGCCGAATGTTAAATTTTACCTCATTAGCCATTTTTGCGATATTTAATTTGGATTATTGCGTCTTTTTTATTATATTTGCAGCGTGTTTAAAATAAAACGAAAATTATGAAATACGAAGTAAAACCCAACACAACAAGAACCGCTATTGGTTTGATTTCCGTACTGAGCTTTCTGTTCGGTATGTATTTTTGCGACTTAGCCATGAGACATGGTTCGCCTTCATGGTTAGCAGAAGCCATGGTTTGGTGTCTCGCAGTCTTTTTCGTATCTCTTCTACTTTGGGGATTCATGACAATAAAAGACGACAATATCTAAGCTAATGTAATCCAGCCCTCTCCGCTGCCATCCTGTATCTTTCCATGATTTCCTCACGACTGAGCTTCTCTTTCACTTCTGGAATCTCAGTCTGCACTTCCTTATCCCAGGCAAACTGCATAATATCTCTAGCCTTAAGCTTATCCTTCGAGTAGGGTTGCAGGATGCACAGGCATTGCATTCTTACCCGTTCCCATTTGCCACGTTCCGCAGCATCTACAGCATCATGCCAAGCTTCATACGCTGCATAGTATTCAGATGGAGTGCATCGGCAAAAGTCATCCATACTCATCCCCATACACCCCATAGCTATACCCAGAAGACGTTCCACATCCACCGGATCATCATTGCCCGATTCGGAATTTACTGTTCCTTCTCGCTTTTTTTTTCATTCGCTTCTGCTATCGTGGAATTCCACTTAGCTATATCTGCCGGAGATACCAAGTCGCAGAACATCGGGAAGTCAATGGGGAATTCAATGTTATCAGCTCGGCTGGCACTCGACACACAGCACCACATGAGCATCAATAGTTCTTCCACATCCTTCCAGTCCATCTGGCTGACATCCTTGCCGACAGTACGTTTAAACTGGAGCATCGCTCCCATAGTGAGGCGACAAGGAAATTCCTTGTCACCAACCTTAATCATAACCTTATTCATCCGTTTCTGATTCTAAAGACGTTTCACTTACGGCCGAAACCGGGGATTTGTCATTCCCGGCATCATCGGTATTCAGTCATGCGGTTGCTGTCCCCTGCAAGCCTGTGCCGATTTTTTCAACCTTACCACAATTCTCAAGCTGCACACTGTACTTCGCATCCTCACCAGCCTGCGCATCGAGATCGAGCGAAGTAATGATGTACTTACCCTTATACTGTCCGGCTGTCTTGCCTTCACGGCCATCACCCTCTCGAACAGAATAGGTTCCATCAACAGGAGTTCCTGCCAGCTGGAGATCCTTCAGCTGATCATAGGTAGGCATTTCTGCATTGCTACCCGTCAGCACGACACCATCAGCGCTGATACTCTCAGAGAAGCTCTTTACATACTTCTCCTTCCACTTGCCTGCGGAAGCTTCCTTTGTTACACGCTCGCCAGTCTCTGTGCTGGTTGTAATCTTGCACCCGGTACTGTAACCCAATGCATTACCCCCAACTGAAAGAATAAGGTCTGTTCCGTCTAATACGTTATCCATATTTTTTTCTGATTAAATACATTAAAAACAAGCAGGTCATAATACCTGCGATAATAAAAAACAAATCCAGGCAAACGCCGTTAGGAGGCTTTTTCTGCTCCGTTCTAGCATTGTTGCTGTACGACATTTCCATCTGCCTGCTAAGCAGACTTACCTGGTTTCGTAAGGAGTCTCGCTCACTCTCATACCGAAGGCACAGCTGCTGCAAGCTGTCACACGATGCCTCTACGATGATCGTTGGCATTTCACCACCGTCATTCGGCTTTACGTACGCCTTCACGTTAGCACGGCCATGCTTGCCGTTATAGCTTGCGCCCTGCGGCAGAGAGAGAAGATTATTCATCGGAATGCTCAACCGAACCGTGTCGCTCGCTATCGGCTGGGACCACATCGCCATTGTCTTCACCTGGCTTACCATCTGACTCAGACTTTGGCTTGCACTGTCGGCGCTTTGTACGCTTTGCACCAGGTTCTGTTCCTTCCTGATCGTCTTCGTCGTGTCGCAGCTCACCACTGACAGGGCAGCTAGCACGATGAGGACAAAGCTGGATAGCCTCAATAGCCCGCGTGAGCCTATTAAGTGCATAGCGGGTGCGGGCGTTCTCCTTGTTGAGTTCCTCGATAGCCTTTGCATTATCTTCTGCTGCATCATTCAGTTCTTTTTGTTTTGCCAGGAGTTCCTTGCTCACGTCGCCATACATCTCCTTGAAGGTGTCATGTATGCGCTTCGCCTGCTCAGCCTCCTTCACTTTTCGATTGGCTATCCAGGCGATGGCAGTACCAATGCCGCCCGGTAGGATAGCCCACTGCAGTATGTTTAGTATGATGTCTGTCATCGCCTTTCAAACCTTTCTTAACCTAATAAACTATCAACTATTACTGAAAAAATCTACGCTTGCCTGATACCTAACGAGCGGAGCCATTCCTGGACATCAAAAGACGGACAGGCTTTCTTTGGATTCAACTCGTTATGTCCAACAATACGGATTTGAGGGAAGCGGTTGTGGAAGTTTCTCACATAATCGGCAAGAGCCTTCTTCTGCTCCAGAGTGCGGGTGTCGAACGGTTTACCGTCGTACTTGCTCACACCTCCTGCATAGACAACATGCCGGCTCACGGCATTGAAGCCAGCAGCACCATTGGTAATCTCCCATGGGTCCACCTCTGCATCCTCGTTGTTATCCACCAGGCGCTCTATACTACCATCCAGATGTACGAGATCAGTATAGCCCACCTGCTTCCATCCTCTGCCGCCCTTGGCTGGAGGATCACAGTGCCAGTGCCGGATGTCGGCGGCTGTCACCTCCCGACCTTCCGGCGTGGCAGTGCAGTGGATTACCAGATATTTCATTTTCGCCATACGGTTAACCAGCGTTATAACCTGAACGGATAACGCCACCAGCGTCTTCCTTCTTAGGCAAACAGATGAAATAATGACGGTACGAGATGAGGTTACGCTGCTGCTGCGGATCGTTTTCAGCAGCGCTGTAATACATCTTTGTGCTACCAGTAGCCTTGAACACACGAGGCACGTAGAATGCGAATGAGCATTGGAACTCGCCAGCCTTAGGCGCTGCACCCAGCGCATTTTTCTTGCCTGTGGTGCTATAGGTAGGGTTGGCGCCGAACTCGTAGATATCGAAACCGTACAGCTTACCGACCTTGCCGTCATTGCGGTCAACGTTGTACTGCTCCTTGAAAGTCTGCTCCGTCTCGAGCAGGTCGTTCACGTGATCAGTACAGAGCACAAGTCGGCGGTTGGTTGGAGGAACACCCAGTTCATCAAGCTTTCGCTTCAGGTTCACCAGATCGTTCATACAGAGCTTAACTCGCTTGGTCGCAGGATCCACGGCGCCAGACGTTACCAATACAGGAGTCTTGGCGGTATTCTCATTGGCGCAGAGCGCATGGGCAGCCTTGGCGTACTTGGTATCATTGAGCGCGTTAGCGCAGCTCTCCTTGACACGAGTCATCTTATCGTAACAGAGGGCGTACAATTCATCATCGGTAACAGGAACAACCTTCGTCTGGAATTTATCGAGAGAGAATGCCTTGTCCCCATCCTCGAGTTCCTGGATTTCGATAGGATATGTCTTGTTATTAACCAGCACCTGCGGGTCTGCACCGACATCCACCATGTGAATTACGTCATTATCCACGATAGAACTCTGGTCTGGAACGCCTACAAGCCAAGAAGCATCCAGATAGGCACGCATAGCCTTGATAAGCTCGCCTGTCCATACTTCTTTAAGAACGCCTGCGTAAGCAGAACCCTTCGGCATAAACGTTCCTGCTGCGATAGCAACAAGGGAAGCAACAGCTGCACCCCAGAATGGATTATATCCCAACAAGAGTGCAATGAGAGCACCCATAATAGCATTGAACAACAATGCAGTAAATACTTTAATCAACTTTCTCATATTATAGAATTTTTATGTTACCTTGAATTTAAGCCGGCTCGAATCCGTACTCAGCCTTGTAGAGGCGGACAAACTCACCAGGATGATTATCGTGCAGATCCAACATTTTGTCAGATGGAACGGCACTCAGCTTCTCATACTTGGAGAAGTCAGTTTCCTCTGCCACAATCTGACCTGTACTGGTACGGTGTAACTGCGCGGAGATCTTACCCTGTGGCTGCATGGCCGACAAGGTCAACTTCAAGGAGTCAATACCAACCTTTTTGCCAAGCTCGACAAAATGGTTCTTCATACCGGCATCGATACGCTTCTCACTTACGGCCTGATCCACGGCGGCTGTAATACCGGCAAGAGCAAGCGCCTCCTGCGCCGCCTTCAACTCGTCAACCTGCTTCTGGAGTGCTGCTGCACCCTCGGCCTTCAACTTCAACTCACTAACCTTCTGCAAGACGGTAGCTTCGTCAGCTGTTTCGCTAAGCCCCAGCTGAAGGGCTAAAGTTTTTACTTCCATTTCTACTTCTTTTTTAAGAGGATTAATATTACTATTTAACAAAGGCAGGAAAGCACTTCCGTTCTCTTCGCCTTTCATCAACGGCAACTGTTCTCCATCCGGAGAGTATAACACGATGGCGTTATCATTGCCACCGATATCAACGGCACTCACCTCGAAGAGGCGGCTCTTGGTAATTGTCTGCGCGGTCTGTCCTTCCAGCACAAGACTCTTATCATCGGAAGTCTCCAGGATCTGCAAGTTGGCGCTTACCATGCGCATCGACCCGAACTCATACTGTTTCTTCAGTCGCTGGCTCAGCTCAGTGGCTCCGTCAAACTCGATTTCTCCAGTCAACTCTCCGTTTTCCACCTTCAGGTTCTTCACCAACCCGACTACACCTTGACTGCGGTCATGCATATACAGCAATACAGGATTGCGCTCGTACTGTGTCAGGTCAATACCTGACGTAATGATGCGCGTACCATAGCAGTTCACGCTCTCATCGCTAATTCTAACTTTCTTTCCCATTTGCGATTCGTTTTTGAATTTCGACTGCAATATTACGAACTTTCCACGAACCCTCCAAAAAACGCTGCAATCGCTTCATAAAGGTATGCAATCATTTCATACTTTTTTGGCAGACTCCCTAAAAAATGCCAATTTTGCAGTGGGTTTCAACATAGCCCGCCATTTTATTCACATTAAAACACTGTTATAACATGACAAAAGCAGAATTAGAAAAGAAGAAAAAGCTCGCCAGAACATTATATATGGCAGGCAAGGATCAGAACGAGATAGCAGACCAGATAGACATCTCCCGTCAGACTCTCTCTAAATGGGCCAACCAGGAAGGATGGAAGGAGCAGCGGGCTGCCACAAGCGTGACCCGCCCGGAGCTGGTAAACAAGCTGCTACATAGCATCGACACCCTCATTACCGATGTCAATGCTTCCGGTGACGCTGCGAAGATTGCCGGACTGGGTGACAAGCTGGCTAAAATGTCGGCTGTCATAGAGAAGCTTGACAAGAAGGCCAACGTAGTAGATGCCATTGAGGTATTCATGGCGTTCAGCAAATGGATGCAATTCCGGGCACAGAATGATCCGAATATCACACCGGAACTTCTTAAGACATTCAACTATTACCAGGATCTCTTCATCTCCGACAAGATGCAGAACGGATTTTCCTGCGACCTTTAATACATATATATAATGGCAACACTAGCAGAAAAGAAAAAGGCCATAGAGGAATGGAAGGAGCACTGCAAGCAGATAGCAGCGCTCACAGACACATCGCTCATGGCTCCAGAAGGCAAGAGCGAGAAGGAAGCTCGCATTCACAGGCTACAGCAGAACTATGCTGCTTTCTGCGAGTATTACTTCCCTCACTTCCTGCAACTCAAGGATAAGACTACCGGAAAGGTGATCCGTACTATCCACAATGCGCCATTCCACAACCAGGCGGCAAGCAAGGTCAAGCGCACCGCTAACCTGAAGGCTGTATTCATGTGGCCGCGCGGTCATGCCAAGAGTACCAACATGGATGTATTCACCCCCTTGTGGCTCATGTTCCAGCCGCTACGTCTGATAAACTTTATGGTGGTAGTCGGCAAGAGTGAAGATGCCGCCTGCCGCCTCCTTGGTGATATCCAGGCAGAACTGGAGTACAACGACCGCCTCAAGCGTGACTTCGGAGAACAGAAGCCTGCCGGAGGAGACTGGACCGACGGAGAATTCAAGGCGAACTGTGGCGTCAAGTTCCTGGCATGCGGTCGCGGTCAGAGTCCCCGAGGTCTCCGTGATAGGGAAGCCCGCCCTGACTACATCGTCATCGATGACCTTGATGACGACGAACTCTGCAAGAACGAGAAGCGAGTACGTGAGCTTACCTCCTGGGTGAAGTCTGCCCTCTTCGGTTCTCTCGATGTAGGCCGTGGCCGTTTCATCATGGTCGGCAACCTGATCTCCAAAAACTCCGTACTCTATAACATCGCCAATACCAAAGGTGTTTTCTTGAGTAAGGTGTATGCCGTAGATAAGAACGGTGATCCGGTATGGAAGGAGAAATGGACACGGGAGGAGGTGGATGCCTATCGGGAATTCGTCGGTTACAGGGATTGGAATAAGGAGATGATGCATAACCCTATCATCGACGGTTCTATCTTCCGTCACGAATGGATCAAGTATAAGCGTATGCCTAAACTCACCAGGTATGATGCCCTGGTCTGCTATACAGACCCATCCTGGAAATCCACGACAGCCAACGACTACAAGGCATGCAGGCTCTGGGGTAAGCTGGGCAGCGAACTTCACCTGATAGACTGCTTCGTGCGCCAGGCCACCACCGGAGAGATGGTAAGGTGGCAATATAACCTCTATGAAAGGGCCATGGAGCAGGGAACCAGTATCCAGTTTTATATGGAAGCAAACCTGATGCAGGATACAGCTCTCGACGAATTCTACAAAGAGGGAGAGCTTCGGGGTTATCAGCTTCCGATATCTGCTGATAACCGGAAAAAGCCCGATAAGCTACAACGTATCGAGAGTGTCGCCCCTTTATGGGAACGAGGCCTGGTGTTCTACAATGAGAACCTTAAAGACTCAGAGGATATGCAGGTGGGAATCGAGCAGACGCTGGCTCTGGAACATGGAAGCAGGGCACACGATGACGCTCCTGATGCTGACGAAGGAGCCATCTTTATCCTTCAGCGACAAGGGCGTATTGGTGATTTCGAGCCACGCATAGGCAAGCGGAGACCTCCTAAAAATGATTGGTAATTAAAAAGTATTTTATATGTTTATTACTCAAGAAGATTTCAAGGTGGTGGCTTCTGAAGCCGCACTCAAGGTCATCACCCAGGCAGACGACGCTAACGCCGACAATGCCATTCAGGAAGCGGTGGAAGAGATAGCAGGCTATCTCCGTCCTAAATATGACTGCGACAAGGTCTTCTCCGCCATAGGAAATGACCGCAACCGACAGATAGTGATGTATGCAGCGGATATTGCTCTCTATAATATGATTGCAGCACAACCGCAGAGAATGGGCAGCGATGTGCGCAAGGAACGCTACGAGCGTGCCATCAAGTGGCTAGAAGGGGTTGCGGCTGGAAAAATAGTTCCGGACCTGCCTGTAGCCACAGACGAGGCTACAGGTGAGGCTAACACTAATGGCGTTAAGTGGGGAAACGGACCAAACCGTCACTCCTGGTAATCCGTATTCAAGTTTAATATTCAAAAAATAAAGCAAGATGAATCTATTTGACAAGACATTACAGGGCATCTACGACATCCGGCGTGCCGTCAAGGGTGAGCCACGGCTGCTGCACACCAAGTTCGGCGACATCATCCTCGCCGACAAGACAACCCGCAGAAATGCCCAGCATATCATATCCAAGCTTCAGCGCACCACCGAAGCTCTTACCAAGAGTGATATCCAGAAATGGCGCAAGGCTTGGCAGCAGGCTATCAGCATAGAGAGTCCAAACAGACAGATGCTCTACGATATCTACAGAGATACCGCCACGGATGCCCATGTTACCGGATGTATTGGCCAGCGCACAGGCTTCGTCCTTTCCAAGTCTTTTAACATCGAAGACAAAAGCGGCAAGCCTTGTGATGAACTCAAGCATTATTTCGACCAGGAATGGTTCTACGAACTCTGCCGCCTCATTCTTGATTCTATCTATTATGGTCATTCCCTGATAGAACTGGGAGATATCAGGAAGGATGGAGACGGTTGCCCTTGTTACTCGGAAGTAAAGCTTATCGACCGCAAATTCGTGATTCCGGAACATCATCGTGTAGTCACAGACCTCGGACAGGATTGGACTACGGGAATAGATTATAGAGAGCCGGAATGGTACAACAACCTTATCGAGGCAGGAAAGCCCGACGACCTCGGACTCTATCTCAAGGCCGCACTTCACGCTATACCAAAGAAGAACGTCCTTGCAGCATGGGATGTCTTCAGCGAGGTTTTCGGAATGCCGATGCGAGTAGCAAAGACTGCCTCTAGGGATAAGGCAGACCAGCAGCGCATCGAAGAGATGCTCAAGGGTATGGATATCGCTCCGTGGGCATTGTTTCCCGAAGGAACGGATATTCAAATCATCGAAAGCACCAAGAGTGATGCGTTCAACGTCTATGACAAGCGCGTGGACCGTTCCAACAGCGAAATCTCCAAGCTTATCATCGGGCAGACTATGACTATCGAGGATGGCAGTTCCTTGTCACAGAGCCAGACTCACCTCAAGGTGTTTGAAAACCTGGTCGAGAGCGATGCGAAGATGCTGGCAAGCATTATCAACAACCAACTCATACCTCGTATGATCCGTCACGGATATCCGCTTAAAGGCTATCATTTTTCATGGGATGAAAGCGTTGATTACACACCTGAACAGCAGATGGAATACGAGAAAATGATTTCTGACCGTTACGAAGTGGATCCGAAGTATTTTGCAGATAAATACAACATGCCTGTAGGCGAACGCATACAGCAGCCTGGATTGCAGCTCTCCAGACCTTTTTTCGACTAAGCCCCGATGACTATAAGGGGCTGCACAGCCGATACGAATCCATCATTGGTAAAATGAATATCCAACTCACATCAGCCAACGAGAAAAAACTGCGGTACCAGGAAATATCCTCCAGTTTCGACAAGCTGATGAAAGCTCTCTTCCGCCAGCACGGCGCACACCTGGATATCAATATCCTGTCAAGCAACGAGGCCATGGACTTCATCCAGGAACATACCGATATCCTGGATTCCAGTTTCGAGAAGGTGGAAATGACTGATAAGATGCGCGAACGGTTAACCCGCTCCAACTATATCTTCTCCGGCATGAAGACCTTCCACGAGCTCAACGAGGCTTTTCCTAGCTTGCTTGATGAGAATGGAGATAGAAAACCGTTCGAACGCTTTTTGAATGATGTACGGAAGATTAACGAGACTTACAACAGAAATTATCTTCGGGCAGAATACGGCTTCGTACAGTCTTCTGCTACCATGGCTGCAAAATGGGAACGCTTTGCTGAGGATGGTGACGAATATTATCTCCAGTACAGAACAGCCCATGATGACAAGGTACGACCGGAGCACGCAGCTCTCGATAGAGTTACGCTACCGATGAGTGATCCTTTCTGGGAGAGTTACTACCCTCCAAATGGATGGAACTGCCGCTGCACGGTGGTCCAGGTTCTCAAATGGAAGTATGACGCCACGCCTCATGGTGAAGCGATGGACAGAGGAAAGGAAGCCTTAGACGGAGAACGCTTTAATATTTTCCGGTTCAATAGCGGAAAGCAGGGTAAGGCAGTTCCCGACTACAATCCTTACACCATCAAGAAGTGTAATAGTTGCGATGTAGCAAAAGGTAAGGGTATCAAGCTATCCGATCGTGTAAGCAACAACCAGTTATGCGAGTCATGCAGATTACTAAGATGCATGAAAGATAGGGTGTCTAAACGAATCGAGAGAAATAAGCCAATTTATGAAAGTCTCTTGAAAAGCAAAGAATATCGAGAAGTAAGTATGGATATGAAAAGCGGGGGCGTCAAGGCTATCCATCATGAACATAGCCTTAACAAAGACAAGGGCTGGTACGAAACTTGTTCACAAGATGCAGGCGCAAGAAATGGGCACGTAGTTATTTTGGAAGCAGAACCTCAAAACAAATATAAGGTAAAATGTTGCGAGGGAACATGGGATAATCTTCCATTTGAAGTTGCAGGAGCAGAGAGAGGAACACCTAACAATGTCAGAAACGCCCTCAAGCATTGCGCTTCTAAGCCAGACACTAAGGTTGCGGTTATATTTTTCCCTAATGATAATTTCTCGGCAGAAAATTTCCATGTAGGACTCGCAAAATACTTAGGTCTCAGAAACACGACTCAATACAGGAAATTCGAAAGAATATATTGCATACACAATGGAAAAATTGTGCTAACAAAAAAGCCAGACTGAAAAGCCTGGCTGGAATGAGAGCGGGTCTCTGAAGGTTAACCCATCCCTCACACTGCAAATATACAAATTTATTTTGTAGAAACAAGGGATTTGTCTAAAAATTAACATTTATTACAATAAAAGGACGGGTGTCATCACGACATCCGTCCTTCTGATTTTACTAAAAATACATAGAGAATGAAATCTCCTGTTTCCGCATATTATCTACGTACACCTAAAAAGAAAAAATGTTTAAAACAAATTAATATTTTATCGAAAAAACAAAGTATCTTACTAAGTGTTCCAGGGCTTGAGATACTTAACCTTGAAGACATCGATGTTCTCATACAACTCTTCATGGCTCCCATTGGATAGAGTCTGCTTAGGATAATACCCGTCAAACGATTTGCTTCTAATACCTTCCAGCGCCTGCCAGATCTTATCAGTCAACTGCCAAGCCTCTATTGGCGCATTCTCGCCCCAGTCTATTACCGTATGCAGTTTGATATCCCCGTTTCCTCGGAAACCTCCCTGCATCGTTGTCCAGTCTATCGCTCCCAACTCTATGAATACTGCTGGGCGCAGCCATGGCTCGTCCTGATCTGCATAAACTACGTTCTCGTTCCACAGATCCACATGTTTCACCTCGGGAATATTTTTCAGCTGCTCCACGAGTGCAGCGTATAATTCTTGTCTTGGATCCATATCTTGTTTATTTTAATTTGAAGTCGTTCTCAAAATAAGAAGTAAGGTTGTCTTCTATAATGCGCCTCACGTCTTCTTCCACCTCAGGACTCATACCCAGGAATTGACGTTTAGGAATCTTGATAACCTTCCCTTCCTTCATCAGAGCCATCGCTTTCCAGAACTCAGCTTCCGTTCCGAGCTGTCGGTTCTTCTTGTTGTTGCGAAGCTCGCCGTTTTTCTTTCTACCAAAACCACCTTGGGCTTCATTATATTTAGCCCAGAAGTACCTTTTCATCCTGGCAGTAACCTTGATTTCTCCTCCTTCATTATGGATGGCAGCATAAGGGAGATCACTGTAGAAGGTAATGCTGCTCTCGTCGCTTCTACTACTGATGCTTTTCCTCAGCGCTCCCGTATCAATGAGAATATGACCGCCGGGGCGAAGCGGGCTTCTTCTTCTCGCCCAGGCTTTGGTAAAGAAAGCCTGCCTCTCAAAGTTCTGATCAAACTCATCGCCGATGCCGATTCTAATATCCTTCAGAATGCGGCCTATTACCGTCTTCAGTTCTTTCTCTGTTGCCATAACCGTCATTGTCTATGAAATCCAGGAACAGCTCCTCTTGCTGGGGAATCTTATTGTGAGGGTCGGCGCTCGCATTCAGAATATTATAGAACTGGCGCTCTGAGATAGCATACACCGGGTACACGTAACGCCGCCAGATCTCCCTGTTAGGGACTCCCAGCTTGACGTAGCGATCAAAGATACGATTAATCTCCGTCACCCGCTTCTGATAGCTCAATCCACGGTTGTTTCTACATTTTCCATTCCTCATCGAGGGCTGTTCCTTTCTTTCAACTTAAAAACATTATAACAATAAATAATCTAACTTTAGATGCGGCAGAAGCTTGGTTCTATGCGGCGCCAGACTCCTGTCTCCTGGTCGCGCTTCCAGAAATAATAGTTGGTGGCATTCTTCTGCACCACATTGCTCTCCTGGAAGAGCTTCATGATTTCCGAGTACTCCGGGTCACTAAACTTATCCTCCAGCTCATAGAGCTTGGATATACTCTTGTAGTCAAGATCTCCAGACTGGTTGCGCTCCAGCAGCGTCATTGCCAGCTGATACATCGGGTCATCGGTTCCCTTCTCGCTCTTCTTCATGTAATCCTTCAGAAAAGCTACCAGGCGCTCCGCTGCAAGGTCGGCACGCTCATCAAATCCCTTCACACTGTTGCAGCTGATCTGCAAGCGGAAATCACCATCAGTGATCGTGTAGTTCTTCTGCTCGTCGGTTTTCACCTGACCGTACTCTCTCATCAGCTTGACAAAGGCAGAGGATTCTTCTCTCAGCCATTCCTTGAAGCCCTTGACGTCTGCGGTAACGTTGATGAGCATGTCTTCAACCTTGTGCATAAACTCGCCTCGCAAGCCCTCGTAAGCATCACGCTTGTTGATGCGTTCGTTCTTTGCCTCGGCATTCAACTGAGCCAGAAGGGATGCCTTCTGCTCTTCTGACAGCTGACTAATGTCAACTGGGGAGCTGCCCTGCTTTGCAGCCGCCTGCTCCTGTTTGTTCTGTTCCTGTTCCATTTTCAATAAACATTAATTTTATATGATTGATATTGATACCTTCCTGCTGTTTCAGTCCTCCTTTTCGCTTGATGGCTCTCAGCTTTACGCTCAACTGCTCCAGTTCCGGAACGGTGATCAGAGCGAAATCCTTACCCGTAATCCTCGGATGACGGCAGAACTCGTTGATGCGGTTCCAGTCCTTGGTATCTACTCCGAGTTCCTGCATCAGGTGCAGGCAGATGCTTCGCCAGTGCTTGCGCTGGTCGCCATAACCAAGCATGTTCTCCAATGCCTTGCAGCATTCCTTATACTCCTGCGCCCTCATCTCATGAAGATGTGTTGTGCGTCCATTCGTGTATTGGCTCACGATAGCCGCCTTAGCCTCTTCGTCATCACCGTGCTTCGGCAACTTATTAAACGAGGCGTAGAAACGATGGTAGTTTGCAATCGGTCGTGCCATAAACTTCCCTCCTTGTTTATCTGTAGCCGATAGATCATAAGCCAAGACTCAACTTATAGTCCTGATAATGCTCTCGTGCTTCATGCAGGGCGTTAGGCAACGCTTGCGCAACCTCAATCTCCTTCAATATCGGGATATCATCCAGACAGAGATACAGCCCGCTTTCAAACTCCCTTACCTGCAATCGGTGCATCGCCTCACGTCTTACTTCCTTCTCACGCTTCAGCACCTGCTGGCGATGATACTCCTCAGTGGTCTTTTCCCACCATTTCTTAATCGAATAAATAATCTTTTTCATATTCCGATAAATTGTTTATTGGTTTATAATTCTGTCGCAGAAGCACCTTTCTACACACTATCGAGCAGATAATCATCACTGTCCAGATATTCATTCCTCAGTGCATCTGCATTCATATCGCAGAGCTTGGAAGCAAGCTCGTCATACATCATTGCCTGGTCAGGATAACTGAAATTCTTAGTCTTTTTCTTGATGTAGGCGATGATATCTTCTACTGTTTCATCCATGTTTCTTCGGCTTTTTGTAAGTTACATTTTGATACCCATGCCATTTTATGATTCTCGTTGCCCACATCAGACTCTTGGTCGTAACGACATAGCTGCCGGGAGTCTTTGTTGATCTGCGCACGCTCAAATCGCAGGTGTAGTTACATTCCATCCAGTCATCCAATACCGAGCTGCATTGTTCCTTGCTCAGCAGCAGGTAGATGATGTCACCTTTCTCGTAATCCCCGAGACAATCATTCACTTCACTCATAAGCTTTCAAATTATAGATTATTGCTTGCCTGAATAAGTCCGTCCTCCCATACCTTAAAGGTGGCTCCGGCTTCTCCTATGAATCGACCCTGGCAGACAGCCTCATAGCCGACGACTCTTACTTTCACGCCCGCCATGTATTTCAGTCTGACGGCAGGCTTACCCAGTGGCTGGCTCTTCGCCTCCTGCGAGATGAAGATGAAACTTTTCTTCGGGAACTCTTCCACCAGGGCTTCCACCTGTGCATATTCCCAATGTGAGTACTGGAACGAATCCACGATGATGAACTTAGGGCCCTTGCGCTGCTTGAGCATCCTCTTCAGATTGTCGATATCTGAATCGATACAGACTCTGAACTTACCCTGTTCTTCCTCCATGTGAAAACGTTGGATGCGTTCCTTGAAACTCATGCTTACCTTCTCCTCGAAGGAGCAGTAGAGAACTATGCCGTATTCACAGAGCTTCTTGGTAAGCTGCATCACGAACGAGCTCTTGCCGCCAGCCGACGGACCCGAGATAAACCAGGTGTCATACATATCCGGCTGTCCGAAGCACCGTTCCCACTCTCCACCCCAGGGTATCGGCTTATAAGTCATCTTCAGTATCTCCCTGGGGCTGTATGCCCGCTTAACCATGGCTGGCCTCCCCGGAAGCTTCAACAGCGTTCTCTGCCGCTATCTTCAGCTTCTCTATCTCGGTATATACTCGTCTCAGCCCGCCCTGCGTCTTTCTTACGATGGTAGGAATGTCTGCATCGGCTGGAGCATTCACCTTGGCAACGATGGAAGCCTGCTTCATCAGGAACTTCTCCCGCTCCTTGCCGTCATCAGGAGTCACCTTGGAGAATCTGCCTCCGTAGCGGCTCAGCATCTCGGTATATCCCACTTTCTTGCAGTCGATGCTGCGGTTTATCTTCTCCTTCAGACCGTCGGCACCCATCATATACCATCCACAGCAATGCTCCGTAGCGTTCCACAGCGCCTTCAGCTCCAGAAAGGCTTCGTACTGCAAGTCTCCTGCCTCGTCGAGGATGATAAGCGGGTTGTTCAGTGTGCGGAGATAATATACCAGGTCTTCATACACATCGCTGTATGTTCCCTTGTTGTCAGTACCAAACTCGGTGGCTATCTTGCGGATCAGCCTGCGCTTGGTCTTCACCTGCGAACAGTCGATATAGACGGCATTCTCGTGGCAGCCGATGTAATACTTGGCTGAATAGGTCTTGCCGATGTTCGGCTCATCACAGAGAATCATACTCAGAGAGGAAAGCTGCGCAAGCTCCAACTGCTTCTGGATAAATAGGAAGGTGAAGGTATTGGCTGGCTTCCATTCTATCTCGTGACGGAGGTTTACACCCAGGCGACGGGCGATGCGTACCCAGTTGGCATCAGAAAGAGCCTTATCCAAGACACCCTGCTTCACCATACTGTACACCGAAGTGGATATTCCGAGGGATGTGGCGTGCTTGGCATCCGAAGGATAATTGGCGCGGTTCTGTGCAATCGCAGCCAGAATCTTTTTCTTTTGTTCTGTTGTAATCATATTCGTTTATTGTTATAAGTTTATTCTAAGTCGATTCTTACGCCTGGTCGAATGCCATCGCTATTGCCAATGCGTCCTCGTCTTCTTCGGATATTGAAGATGCACCTTGTAGTACTTTACCTGCTGTCTGTACTCCGAAATCGCTATCGGGAACATCGGATGTATAAATATCCATCCCAGTCGGCTTCGCAGCGAGCTCTTCAACCTCTTTCTGTTCTTCTTCATAATCCTTGCTATTGTGTATTCCCAACTTAGGAACCAGGTTTCTGTTGGTGTAGTTCATAAATTCCTTGACCTTTTTCTGCTGATGATAGAACTTTCTGCGGTCTTCCTCGGTCTGTTCTGCCATCACTCGGTTGTAGGTTTCCACCCGCTCCACCTGGTCGATGAATCTGTCGCCCTGGAAGATGAACACATCCTGCGGCTTTCCGTCCTCATCCGGCAGGTAGTAAGCGGTAACCTTGTAATTATTGGGAGCCAGGCGCTCCAATACATCCGGCTTGCTCAGCCACCAGTCTTCATAGGCCACTCTTACCGTAGAATTGCGTCTTACAGAGGTCTCCACCTTCTCGCCGATATATCGGGCAAGGGTAATGGCATCGAATGGGCGCAGGTTCGGGTTGATATTTTCCATCAGCACGTCCCATCGGGTCATACCGGGGTATTTCTTCTGATTAGGATGCAGCGTATGGTTCCACTCGTAGTTGTCGCGGCGGTCGTCTGCCACAAGCTCATCAAAGGTGAAGTACTGCTTATCCTCCCAGGTATCATTTCCTGCGTCGCTTATCTTCTTGGATTCCACTCTATATTTCCACTTGCCATAGAATCGGCCGATACCTACGTGGTTGCGGTGGATGATACGGCGCTTCTTGGCTCCGTTAAGGCTCTCTGCCTGCTTCTCCTGTGAATTAAGAGGCGCACAGTAGCGTACATAGCTGAATACCGTTCCTTCCTGGAGCAAAGTGTACTTATATTCAGACATCAGGTGGTTCTCCACCTCAATACCTGCCGGAATGCCCCAGCCATGCTTGGCTATCAGCCTGAACATCTCTCTGAAGCATTCCTTCACCAGATTCTGGTCCTTGTCCCTGGAATAGCTGGCACCCAGCACGCACTGGCTCACGGAGTCATAGGCATAGTAGGCTTTCACTCGCAATTTCGTGTCCTTCAGCTTACGGGTCAGATCCACGTCATCCATGGTTATCTGACTCAGTGAGTACTCGCCCGAATGGCGGTGCATGTGCGGCATACTCTCGTGCATAAAGGCGCTCCAGCTCAACTGACTCTTATCCCAGATAAGCCTGTTCTTCGGCTTATTCAGGATGTTTCTGATGGTACTGTCGCTCAAACTCTTCGGATTTCCATCCTTATCACAGAAATCTTCCGGGTCAAACAGCTCTCCAGTCTGAACATCATAAACATCAAGCTCGCCGCATACGAAGGAGTCATACAGTTCCTTTACCTGGGAGTTATAAGGCTTATTAGGAAGGCATTGCAGGCCGATGACCAGCTTCTCAGTCTTCACGTCAACCTTTCTGGTGTTCTGATTACCGAACTTGCCACTAATCAGTACGCCGTAGCCGCCAGCCTTATACTCATTCACCTTCTTTCGGAATCTCAGTGTCGATTCGGGTAGGGTATGATGATAGGTCTCCTTCAATACTTTGATGGTACTTGCCATCATTTCCCAGTCGTAGCGTTCGCCCATCAGCTTGCGGTAGGCAGAGGCTCGTTCGTAGAGCTTGATGCAGGTATTGAGCACTGAAGCATTCACCACATACTCCTGGATCTTCTCCGCCGACAGGTCCAAACCCGTCTGCTGTCTGCTCTGGAAGTAGCACATGGCGTGCTGATCTACCTCATAATTGGAAGTTATCCATCCTCGCAGCCTTACTTCGGGACCTCCGGGGAACTCTACTTCCACCGCCTTGCGGTATTTGGTAGGCAAGCTATCTACGGCAATGAGAGCCGTGCAGCCGCTTGCGCCACCGCCTCGACGTACCACGTTAATGCGGTTTCTTGCAGCCATCGCCTTATAATTGGATTGGGTTATGATGCCAGTCTCAATAAGCTCTGGTGCAGATATGCAAAGTGTATTGCCGTAATATTCCATAACTATAACCTTTCTTTATTCTTCGCTGGTGAAATAATCCCAGTTTCTACCCATACAGATGCCTACAGAGAGACATACGATGACTGTAATCAGATACCAAGTAATGTCCATAGCTCTATCCTCCAACTCTAAATCCACGTTCCAGACGTTCTCTCATACCAGGATTGCCGATGATTTCGGCATCCTTCTGCTTCCACCTTGCTGCCATGATCTGAAGCAAAGGCATCTCGCGGACCAAGACATTGTCCGCTGATACCATTTCCTTACCCTTGAAGAAGATGGTAGCATTGCCTGTCTTCTTGTCGAACTCCAGCACCGCTCCGTTGGAGAAGTATTGTCTGAAGCTCCCTTCATGGTCGAAAAGCAAGGTATCGCCCTTTTCGGCAACCACCGTCTCTACGCCACCGTTGATTTTAGCGTACTGGCGGATGCGCTTTGCCTTGTCGCTCATGCCCCGCTTAGGGTCGAAGGTGAGAGCAAGCCAGATAGCTTGGTCTGACACCTTGAAGGTCTTGCGTATTCCTTCGCGTACCTCCGTGCTTACGTCTATTGCTCTTTTCATATTCTAACAATATTATAATTTTATTCTAATGGTGGAGGATGGCGGAGCCGAACCACCTTTCTTTCCTAGTGTTACCATGCAGTTATCATGTGAGCTTATCCGCGCCTTTAATCCCTGTCGCTCACTCCGTGCGCCCTGCATTCCAGCTACCTCCAAGTTGCCGGGAAACGTTGCCCGGCTCGTTGTTAATCCTGATTCTTTCTACCCTTTGAAAACTAAACTTATGGCAAACATTAAGTCTTTTTCGCTCAAAATGCTTATCTTTGCACCAAAATTCATGTTTCACTAAAAATATATATAGCTTATGACAACAAATGAAATGATCCTCCAGGCTCAGATCACTAGCCTGCGCCGCGTTGCAGATGTTCTTCTTCTTCATTTCTGGTCCGATGCGGAGAACAAGACCCAGCTTATCTGGTTCTCTCGCTATTTAAACTACAAATACGAGAGAGACATTCTTGCTTCTTCCGATTTCGGGCTAACCGATTCAGGACAGCAGCCTGAGCTTCTTGCTCGCAGACGTTACCATTTGCAGGTTCTGATGGATATTGCTTATCTGCAAGGTAATCTTGGAGAATTGAACATAGTTCGCCGAATTGCTCCTCAAGACGCTGCACTCGCAAATAAAGTTTTTGAGAGCTACGATGGTTTCGACGAGTCGCTTTTCCGCGCGATTGACGAAATTGACAAATAGACTTTTTCATCTTAATCTCTTTTTATCAGGAGGAGAACCTATCATTCTCCTCCACTTGTTAAACACTCTATTTCTTCTCAACCTTATAGCCCTTACCTCGAAGGTAAGTCGCTACATACTCATCATCACCCACATCTTTGAGCACATCGAAGAGATATCCCTTCACATAGTCTGCAACTGCGCT
>OJKP01000138.1_pt1 | contig 59001 bp, 43 predicted proteins | sample 1596521 | NCBI WGS metagenome assembly OJKP01 (sample SAMEA4350130, study PRJEB24818) | metagenome | biome: human; feature: gut; material: faeces | place: Denmark | collected 2013-09
TCTATAAATAAGCGATTTGATATTTTTCAGCATCAGAAAAACCGGACACAAAATCAGACACAAAGTAGGACACAAATTGAGCCCTATTAAATAAATTATATATATATAAATTATAACAATAATAAAACGACTCGATTTTTTTCAAAAAATTCAAGTCGAGGGCCTTGGATAAATTTCATTTTTAGCGTCATAATATACATAGAGGGTAGCTATTGGTTTATCGTTTATGCTTTATACAAAGATAACCCATGTAAGGGTAGCAACTGCTACCCCTAGGGGGATAAAATGTTAATATACTCTAATCATCTATTAAAATTTGAAAACTATGAAAATTTGCTTCAAACGGCAGATGCCCTTATAATCTTAACAATTATTCTAAACGACAATCTTACCAAACAGAAACATGCCGTATAAAACCCTAAAAAAACATTGCGATGATTCAATCAAACCATCGCAATGCTTCACTTGTCCATTCGCATATTGCAGTGCTGCAATTCGCATTCTTGTTTTCGAAGCTCGCATGTAAACCTTCTACCCTATCCAGAATAAGAAACACCAATTTACATACGCAATACTGAGAAGTTTCATTAATTGAATACATTCTAAGAAGCAAACACGCTGTATAGCTTTTATTTATTCAACCAAATTCATTACTTTTGCAGAATATCTAAAACAATCCTAAAATGAAAAAAACAACTATTTTATTCACACTGATACTGTGCTGCATTACAGCATGTACCGGGAATCAAAAAAAGAACAATAATATGGCAAACGACAACGCAACCTTGGTGAAAATAGAAACCACTATGGGAGACATCACAGTAAAACTGTACGATGAAACACCTAAGCACAAAGAGAACTTTATCAAGTTGGTAAAAGAAGGGGTGTACGACAGCACTTTGTTTCACCGTGTAATCAAGAACTTTATGATTCAGGCTGGCGACCCTACCAGCAAAACTGCTTCGGCTACAGATACTTTAGGCTCGGGCGACGTGGGTTATACTATCCCTGCCGAATTCAATCCTAAATTCTTCCACAAGAGAGGTGTGCTGGCTGCCGCACGTCAGGGCGATGATGTAAACCCTAACAAGGAATCGTCTGGATGTCAGTTCTATATAGTAACAGGACGCAAATTCTCTGAAGCTCAAATGATTAATATGGAAAACCAGATGAACGAGGCACGCCTTGATACTGTTTTCCAGGCTTTGGCTCGTAAGCACATGAAAGAAATCTATAAGATGCGTAAGGCTAACGATATGGAAGGACTCATGGAGCTGCAAGACTCGCTCGAAAACCAGGCTCGCAAAGAGGTGGCTAAAGAACCGGCTCTGAAATTTACTCCGGAACAGATTAAGGCATATACCACTGTAGGTGGCGCTCCTCATCTTGACGGAAACTATACCGTATTCGGTGAAGTGGTAGACGGAATGAATGTAGTGGCAGAAATTGAAACCGCTAAGACTAACCGTCAGGACCGCCCGACACAAGATATCCGTATACTGAAAGCTACAGTAGTAGAATAACCAAGAAACGGAAAATGATTTACGTTAATCACTATACCCTTTCGAACGGGCTTCGCATGGTGCATAATGAAGACCCTTCGACACAAATGGTAGCACTCAACTTGCTGTATAATGTGGGGGCGCGTGATGAACACCCGGAACATACAGGCTTTGCTCATTTATTTGAGCACCTGATGTTCGGAGGTTCTGTCAATATCCCCGATTATGATACGCCTGTGCAAAACGCGGGAGGCGAGAACAATGCGTGGACCAATAACGATATTACCAATTATTACATCACTCTGCCTGCATCGAATGCGGAGATAGGATTCTGGCTGGAAAGCGACCGTATGCTTAGCCTCGACTTCAGTCAGCAGAGCCTGGACGTGCAGCGCCAGGTGGTGATAGAGGAATTCAAGCAGCGCAATCTTAACCAGCCTTATGGCGATGTGCCGCACCTGATGCGCGAGATGGCGTTCCGTATTCACCCTTATCGCTGGCCTACCATAGGAAAGGAAATAAGCCACATAGCCAACGCTACGCTCGACGAGGTGAAAGACTTCTTCTTTCGCTACTATGCTCCGAATAACTGCATTCTGTCAATTACCGGAAATATCAGTTTCAAGGAGAGTGTACGCCTTACCGAGAAATGGTTCGGACCGATTCCGCAGCGAGAAGTACCGCAGCGTAGTCTGCCCGCAGAGCCGAAGCAAACGGAAGTTAGACGGAAAACAGTGGAGAGAAATGTTCCGCTAGATGCCTTGTATATGGCGTTCCATATGTGTAGCCGTCGCGACAAGGATTATTATGCTTACGACATGCTAACCGATATACTGTCTAGCGGACGTTCGTCACGGCTTATTCAGAACTTGGTAGTGAAAAATAAGATTTTCAATTCGGTAGATGCTTATATATCCGGAAGCATAGACGAGGGATTATTACACATCACCGGAAAGCCGGCCGAAGGCATCAGTCTTGAGCAAGCCGAACAAGCCGTCTGGGATGAGATAGAGAAGCTTCGTACTACACCGGTAGAATCTTCCGAACTTGAAAAAGTTAAGAACCGCTACGAGAGCGAGCAGATATTCGGAAACATCAATTATCTGAATGTGGCTACCAATATGGCATACTTAGAACTGATAGGGAAAGCCGAAGATATCAACACGGAAGCCGTGAGGTACCGTTCGGTTACGGCAGAGCAACTGCAAGAGGTGGCACAGCGCAGTCTTATAGCCGATAATTGTTGCATACTTTACTATAAAGCTATTAAATGAAACAAGTAAACATATCACATTATAAAACACTGTTCCTTTTAGGACTGCCTATCGTTATCGGACAGATAGGCATGATTATTCTTAGTTTTGCCGATACGCTGATGATTGGCCATCACAGCACTACCGAGTTGGCTGCTGCCAGCTTTGTTAATAACATGGTAAACTTGGCCATAATTTTCTCTACCGGATTCGCTTACGGACTTACTCCCATCATAGGACGTTTGTTCGGACAAAAGAAGTTGCACGAGGCGGGGCAGGTGCTTAAGAATAGCTTGGCTGCAAACACTGTAGTAGCTGTTTTGGTATGCTTGGCATTGACTGTTCTATATTTCAACCTTGGCAGGTTGGGACAGCCCGAGGAACTGTTGCCTTTCATAAGGCCGTATTTCCTCATCTTGCTGGCATCAATACCTTTTGTGCTTTGGTTCAACGGATTCAAGCAGTTCTCTGACGGAATTACCGACACCAAGACATCGATGTGGATTCTGCTGGGCGGAAACTGCCTGAACATAATAGGCAACTATATCTTTATATACGGAAAATGCGGTATGCCCGAAATGGGATTGGCGGGAGCGGGACTTTCTACTCTGCTGTCGCGCATCATTATGGTAATAGTATACTTGGTGGTGTTCTTCAAGACTCAGCGCTACAGCGTATTCCGCGAAGGATTCTTGCGTGGCACTATCAACAGAGCCGACTTTATTCACCTTAACAAGTTGGGATGGCCTATAGCCGGACTGATGGGTATGGAGACAGCATCGTTCAGCCTCAGCGCGGTGATGGTGGGTTGGCTAGGCAGTAACGAACTGGCAAGCTATCAAATCATGATAACCGTATCGCAAGTATGCTTCATGATGTATTATGGTATGGGAGCAGCCGTATCGGTACGCATCAGCAACTTTGCGGGACAAGACGACTGGCGTAACGCCAAACTCACGGCAAACATCGGATTTCATATCATACTCATTATGATAGTCTGCACGGCTATCCCTATCTTCCTGCTGCGTAATCACATCGGTCCGTGGTTTACCGACGATGAGGCAGTAGCGGTAATGGTAGCCCAAACCGTAATACCGTTCCTGGTTTACCAGTTAGGCGACGGACTGCAGATAAACTTCGCCAATGCCCTACGAGGCATAGCCGACGTGCGCCTTATGATGCTGTTCGCTTTCATAGCCTACTTTGTAATCTCTCTTCCGTTAGGATACCTTTTCGGTTTCATATTCCACTGGGGAATAGTGGGTATATGGATGGCTTTCCCATTCGGACTGACAAGTGCCGGAATAATGTATTACCTAAGATTCAGATACCAAATAAACCGTAAAATGTAAACCGCCATGTTTTCCACTTCCTTTAAGATAGCGTTTGGTTATGTATTGCTCATAGTCTTGATGTTTGTTTCCATTGGCTATGTCTATAGGCAAATGAACCTGTTGATATCGTCTACAGATATGGAGAAGAACGTCGTTATGCGTCGCCGACTTACTAACGATATTATTTCGACTCTATACAAAGCCGAGATAACAGGACAAAACCTGCGCTTAGGAAGTGTGGGAGAATATCCCGTTTACAGAAACACGATGCAAGAAGCCGTAGTGCTGATAGACTCGTTGCAAAAGGTAATGAGCTCAGAACTGCAGATAGCACGATTAGACACTGTAAAGACTCTGCTGCGCGAAAAAGAGCAAAACGTGCTTACTATACTTGAGATACTGGAGGATACTTCAATTAACGAACTGTATCACACCCAGATAAGACAGATGATTGCCTCGCAAGACTCAGCCATAGGCAATCAGGTGAAAAAGCATATAGTAACACGCCAGAACACATACACCATAAAGCATAAGAAGAAGGGATTCTTCAAGCGTCTGGCAGAGGTGTTTGTGCCCGGGAAGCCAGACTCTACAGAGGTGCATAGAGTAGTAGAGGAAATAATAAACGATTCTATAGATCAAGCTTACATTCCAGACGACAGTGTAACGCAAATCATTAATACCATACAGCATAATGTGAACGAGGGTCAGCTTAAAAAGCAGAGAGACCTAAGCAGATACGCCAACAAGATGCGAATGGCTGGTAACGCCTTGAGTCAACGAGTTAATCAGTTGCTCGACAGCATTGAGCAAGATGAGACGCAGAGAAACATGAACAAGCTGTCGGCAGAGTATGTAATACGTAAACAGGCGGCGCGTACCATCGCCATCATTGCTGTATTAGCTATCGTGTTGATGTTGATGTTCTGTTTCATCGTATTGAAGGATATATCACGCAGCAATCATTACCGTAAGGAACTTGAGAAATCAAAGCTCTATGCCGAAAACTTGCTCACGGCACGCGAGAAACTGATGCTTACCATAACGCACGATATCAAAGCCCCTACCGGCTCCATCATAGGGTTCATAGAACTGATGCTGCGTTTGGTGAAAGATAAAAGACAGCTTTTCTATCTGCAGAACATGAAAAGTTCAGCACAGCACTTGCTTCTGCTTATCACTTCGCTGCTTGACTACCATCGGTTGGAAGCTGGTAAAATGGACCTGCATCCGGTAGCTTTCAATCCGGCTGAGCTGTTTGATGATATCTACACCAGTTTCCTTCCGCTCGCCGCAAAGAAAGGATTGAAGCTGGACTATATAAAATCGGATTCTACTAGTACCAATATTAAGAGCGACCCGTTCCGTTTGCGCCAGATTATTGATAATCTGATATCGAACGCACTGAAATTTACAGCCGAAGGAAGTATTACGCTTAAAACCTATATTCAGCAGAACATGCTGATTATCCGCGTTACCGATACCGGATGCGGCATGAGTGAGGAAGAACAAAACAAGATTTTCAAAGAGTTTACCCGACTGAACAACGCTCAGGGTCAGGAAGGATTCGGTCTCGGACTGTCTATCACAAAGAAACTTGTTGAACTGCTCGATGGTAACATCACATTGAATAGTGAAGAAGGTAAAGGTAGTGAATTCTGTATCAGCATCCCCGTTGTAGCTGCCGACAGTGAATTACCAAGCCAGCCTACTGATGCAGTAGCTCCTATCGACAAGCAAGTACGCATACTGATGATAGACGATGACCGTATACAGCTGAGACTGACTATGGCCATGCTGCAGAATATTTTCGAGAAATCAAACAGTAGACATCAGCTCATTATAGATAGTTGCCTTACTCCCGAAGAATTGCTTGGTCACGTTAAAAATTCTAGCTACGATATTATATTAACCGATATACAGATGCCATCGATGAGCGGATTCGATTTGCTGAAGAAGATAAAAGGCACTGATAATCAACATACCCAAGACACACCGGTGATAGCCATAACCGCACGAAGCGATATGGATGAAGCGTATTTCCGCAATGCCGGTTTCGCTGGATGTCTGCATAAGCCGTTCAATCAGTCGGAACTGCAACATATACTGAGAGTTATATTCCATAAAGAAGTGAACGAAAGCGTACAGCCTCAACCCGAAACTACCACGTCGTCCGGTGAATTCAACTTCGCCGCACTTACCGCCTTCTCGGAAGATGATAAAGATGCCGCCAAAGAAATATTGAACGTATTTGTTTGTGAGACGGAAAAGAACATCGACCGTGTAAAAGCAGCATTACAAAAATCGGATGCAGCTACAATATGCGCTGTAGCCCATAAGATGCTTCCAAGTTTCACTCTGATAGAAGACAAAGCTACCCTGCCGGCACTGCAATGGTTGGAAAATAATAAGCAAAACGCTGTATTCAATCATGAAACAGAAAAGCAGGCTCACGCGGTGATAGAAAACGCCACTTATACTCTTGACGCTGCGCAAGAATACATATCAGAACTGAATTAATGCTAAAATATACAGTGTCGGCTTCATCTTTGAGAAGAAAAAGATTAACTTTGTAATTCACTCTCAAAAGAAAGGAAATAGTATGAGTTACTCTATTCTAATAGTAGAGGATGATTTGACTTTCTCTACCATGCTGAAAACGTGGTTGGGGAAAAAAGGATTTAATATAGATACAGCTAGTTCATGCGCTAAAGCACGAAAAACATTATCGACAGACAAATTTGATTTGGTTCTGTCCGACCTGCGTCTGCCCGATCAGGACGGAATACAATTACTTAGTTGGTTGAGGAAGAATGATATATATACTCCCTTTATCATAATGACAAGTTATGCCGAGATACATAGTGCGGTAGAAGCTATGAAGCAAGGGGCAAGCGATTTTGTAGCTAAACCCATTCAGCCAGATGAACTTCTGAAGAAGATAAAAGAGGCTATCAACCCTCCTACAGCAGAAGAGGAAATCACTGAAAAAAGTGCTCCCGAAACGGCACCGAGTAACTATCTTGAAGGTGAGAGCGAAGCGGCTCATCAACTGTATAATTATGTAGCGTTGGTGGCTCCTACACAGATGTCGGTCTTGATTAACGGAGCGAGCGGCACCGGAAAGGAATATGTGGCGCACCGTATACATCAGTTGAGCAAGCGTAGCGATAAGCCTTTCGTGGCTCTCGACTGCGGTTCTATCCCTAAGGATTTGGCGGCGTCAGAGTTCTTCGGTCATGTGAAAGGTTCGTTTACCGGGGCGTTAAGCGATAAAACCGGAGCTTTTGAAGAAGCCAACGGCGGAACATTATTCCTCGATGAGATAGGAAACTTGAGCTACGAAGTTCAGGTGCAGTTGCTGCGTGCATTGCAAGAACGCCGCATCCGTAAGATTGGTTCAAGCAAAGAGATAGAAGTAGACGTTCGCTTAGTGTCAGCTACAAACGAGAATCTAACGGAAGCCATCGCCAAAGGTAATTTTAGAGAGGACTTGTATCATCGTATAAATGAATTCACTCTGAAAATTCCAGATCTGAAAGATAGACCCGAAGATATACTGCTATTCGCCAACTTCTTCCTAGATCAAGCCAACCGTGAGTTGGGCCGTAACTTGATAGGTTTCGACGCTGAGGCGAGTCAGGCTTTGCAGAACTACAGTTGGCCGGGCAATTTAAGACAGATGAGAAACGTGGTAAAGCGTGCCACACTGTTGGCATCGGGCGACTTGATAGGCATAAAGGACTTAGGTGACGAGCTGCTAAATGCTACTCATGAAGAATCTCCTCTCACCCTCCACAGCGAGAAAGATGAGATGCAGCGAATACTGAATGCACTGAAGCAGACCAACAATAATAAGTCAAAAGCTGCCATCATACTCGGCATCGACCGAAAAACGCTGTATAATAAGATGAAGCTGTATAAACTTCAGTAATTGTAAAAAACGAAGATGTATAATAACTATTATCATCTGTAAATAGCGGGCTGAAAGCCCGCATTATTTAACTTAATTACCATTAGGATTTACGCAACTTTTGTAGATGTCGTAAAAACATAAAATTGTGGAATAATTCCACAACTTTCCCCACTTAATTCCCCAATTTCCCCAAAATCCACATCTGTTATAATATGTTAATCAATTTGTAATCAGTGAAATAAGTAGTAACATGGTTTGTGGCACGGCAATTGTGTTACATATATCAGATTAATGCGATATAATAAGATATTGATAAAAGAGACGACAGAGAACTGAACACAGACAAGACTAAACTAAACTCAACCCTAATGAAAAATCTTGAATTGTATTCCATTTTGTACAATTACTCGATTAAAAAGAAGATGCCTATGTGTTAATATGAAAAGAGGTCGCTGTGACAGCGACCTCTTTTTTTTGGTATTTTATTATCCGATTATTCAATCATTTCGAATCCATTCCACAAATTGCCCGGAGGCAATGGAGCAGTTACGTCAATAAGCTCTTTCGATACAGGATGAACAAACTTCACCCTATGCGCATGCAGGCAAATGCTACCGTCGGGGTTAGAACGGGCGACCCCGTATTTCAAGTCACCCTTAATAGGACATCCCATCTTTGCCAACTGGCAACGAATCTGATGATGACGTCCGGTCTTCAAATCCACCTCAAGCAAAAAATAATTCTGCGAATGGCCGATGAGACGATAATGAAGCACAGCCTTCTTAGAGTTCTTCACCTCCTTATCGTACGCGTACGATTTGTTCTGCTTCTCATTACGCACCAAGTAATTCACCAATTCGCCTTCATCCTGCGGCGGACGCTGTTTCACTATAGCCCAATAAGTCTTCTTAACCTCGCTGTTTCTGAACATCTCGTTCAGACGCGCAAGTGCCTTACTGGTCTTGGCGAAAACCACCAATCCACTTACCGGACGATCCAGACGATGCACAACGCCCAAGAACACGTTTCCCGGCTTGGCATATTTCTCCTTGATATACTGCTTCACGGTTTCCGACAGAGGAGTATCCCCCGTCTTATCGCCCTGCACTATCTCAGAAGCCGTTTTATTGACTATAATCAGATGATTGTCTTCGTATACTACGGTCATAAGACACTATTACATGTTCATACCACCATCTACCTGGATAACCTGACCCGATACATACGATGACAAGTCAGAAGCCAAGAACAATGCAATGTTAGCTACATCTTCCGGAGTACCGCCACGGCGCAAAGGAATCTTCTTGCTCCATTCTTCTTTCACTTCATCAGATAATTTAGCGGTCATATCAGTGATGATGAATCCCGGAGCGATAGCGTTAGCACGGATGCCACGAGAGCCCAATTCCTGAGCGATAGATTTAGCCAAACCAATCAAACCAGCCTTAGAAGCAGAATAGTTGCACTGACCAGCGTTACCGTGAACACCTACTACAGATGCCATGTTGATGATGTTACCGCTACGCTGACGCATCATGATAGGAGTACAAGCGTGGATAAAGTTGAAAGCCGATTTCAAGTTTACAGCGATAACAGCATCCCACTGTCCTTCTCCCATACGCATCATCAAGCCGTCTTTAGTAATTCCGGCGTTGTTTACCAAAATATCTATAGAACCGAAATCCTTGTGAATTTCTTCTACCACCTTTGCAGTATCTTCAAAATTAGCTGCGTTAGAAGCATAACCTTTAGCTTTTACACCAAAAGCAGCGATTTCTGCTTCAGTCTGCTTTCCGTTTTCGTCAATAACCAAGTCTGTAAATGCGATGTTTGCTCCTTCTGCAGCAAATTTCAACGCGATAGCCTTACCGATACCACGAGCGGCACCTGTAATGATAGCTGTTTTTCCAGTTAATAATCCCATTTTATTGATATTTAAAAGATTAAATTATTCATTGTTTCTACATCCCAATGCGCCGTACACTATGTTCGCCACATAGCGCCATCCGGTAGCATCGTCAAGTTCTTCGCCTATTTGCCCTCTGATATAAGGAACCTCTATTCCCTTAATGCAATAATGCAGAATATCGGCGGTAATGTCGATGTCGTCTATGCCAAACACACCATCTTCTTTTCCTTCCTTCAGTACGGTGCGGAAAAGCTTGATTTCGTTTTGGTCAAAGTTCTTGCGCATAGCCTCCACTCGCCATATATCGCGAAAGATATTGGCCCTAAGTGTACCGTTTCTATAAACAGTCATCTTTATGGCATCAAGATGCGTGGCAATCAACTCCAGAATTTTTTCGGACGGTGATATGTTTTTCATCGCCACACCGTTCATCTTGTTCGAAAGAAATTCCAGCTCAGACTCCACAACGGCCAGGTAAATCTGCTCTTTGCTTTTAAAATAGGTATAGAGAGTGCGACGTCCTTTCTTTGAAGCTACTGCTATATCGTTCATCGTTGTCTCTTCTACTCCTTTTTTTGCAAACAACTGGCGTGCCACATCCACTAACTTTGCTCTTGTCTTCTGTACGGTCATTTTTCGGGGTTAATTGCACATTATATATATTTGTGAGCAAAATTAGTCTTTTTCTTTTATTCTACCCAAGAATGCAGCTATTTTTCAATATTGAAGTAGCTTAAATAGATTTATTGCAATTATTTTGCAAAATTATTTGGTAGTTTAAAATAAAGTCCATACCTTTGCACTCGAATTAAGGAAATAACATCGCGGAGTGGAGCAGTTGGTAGCTCGTTGGGCTCATAACCCAAAGGTCGTCTGTTCGAGTCAGGCCTCCGCAACTAAAGCCATCACGATGTATGGCATCCAACAAAAGAAATAACATCGCGGAGTGGAGCAGTTGGTAGCTCGTTGGGCTCATAACCCAAAGGTCGTCTGTTCGAGTCAGGCCTCCGCAACTAAGCTAAAGGTCATATCATTACGATATGACTTTTTTTTGTTTGTGTACTCCTTATATATTATCAGGCGCCAGTACATCTTTACGCTTTGAACATAATAAAAAAGGTACGCTTTCTTAGTGTCGACCGACACCCAAAAAGCGTACCTTATTATTGTTATTACCTATTGATTACAATACTACAGGGCGTAAAGCAACAGCTGCATCGCCTTTCTGACCGACCTGTATTTTATAGCTCTTACCTTTTACAGTCTTGAACTTCCATACCAAATCTCCATATCTTACTTCGCACGGAGCGCCAGAGCCTGAATGGATGATAGCCTCGGTAAGTTTACCTTCGTTCCAATAAAGGTCTACCCCGAAGTTTCCTTTAGCACGGAGTCCAGTTATGGCTCCTGTGTGCCATGCGTCGGGCAGAGCCGGAAGCAAATGTATGAATCCCATGTGACACTGCATCAGCATCTCGGTCATACCTGCTGTTCCGCCGAAGTTACCGTCAATCTGGAAAGGCGGATGTATATCCCACAGATTATCGGAAGTACCGTTCTTCAGCAAGTTGCCAAGCAATGTATAAGCGTGATTGCCGTCGTGCAGACGTGCCCACTGATTTAGTTTCCATCCCATACTCCATCCGGTAGCTCCGTCGCCACGATGCTGAAGCACTACCTTTGAGGCTTCTGCCAATTCGGGGGTAGTAACCGGCGATACTGTATGACCCGGATGCAAGCCGAACAAATGATTTACATGGCGGTGCTTATCCTCAGGATTGTCGATATCTTTCGACCATTCCATCAGTTGTCCATATCGTCCTATCTTATAAGGAGCCAAGTGCGCCAATGCGTCTTCCCACTGCTTACGTTCCTTAGCGTCTACTCCAAGCACTTTACTTGCTTCAATAGCATCGAGCAAGATTTCGCGGATAACAGCGTGAGCAAAAGTAGCTCCTTCGTCTATCGGCCCATGCTCGGGCGAGGTAGAAGGCGCTGCAGTATAGACTCCGTTGTCTTTATGCCACAGGTAATCTACGGCGAACTGTGCGCTACCCTTTATCAAATCGTAGCCGGTATTTTTAAGGAACGCTTTATCGCGGGTGTAGTCGTAGTAATCCCAAACGTGTGTAGCGAGCCACGGACCTGCTACGGGACTGAAGTTCCACGACATGTCTTCGCTGGCAAGCGGAGTGGTAAAGCCGAATATATTGCCTGATACCGATGTAGTCCAACCGCGTGTGCCGAAATATGATTTAGCTGTAACCGCTCCCGGCTTTACAAGACCTTTGATAAAGTCCACCAACGGAGTTACGCATTCTTCAAGATTAGTAGAGCAAGCCGGCCAATAGTTCATCTGCAGGTTGATATTGTTGTGGTAATCCACTCGCCACGGACCATCTACATTATTGTGCCATACACCTTGCAGATTGGCTGGCATATTTCCGGGGCGTGAACTTGAGATAAGCAAATAGCGTCCGAACTGATAGTAAAGCTGCTCCAAATAAAAATCTTGTTTCCCTTTACGATAATTTACCAAACGCTTGTTTATAGGCATATCATTAGCACTGCCCGACGCGTTGTTAAGGTTGAGCTTAACTCTACCGAACAAAGCCGAGTAGTCGCTGTAATGTTCTGCCAATAATTTATCATAACCCGCTTCATCGGCACGCTGCATCCATTCACGTGTAGTAGCCTTAGGGTCTACACCAACGTATGCTTTAGGGTCGTTGAAATCGGGATTGAAGTTCATCTTATAGTCGGTATCGGCTGTAATCAAGAACACCACCTCATCGGCGTTACTTACACGGATTTTGCCTTTTTCGTTCGATAGTGTTCCGCCTTTATTAATAGCCTTTATGCGCACGGCGTACTCCATGCCGTTATTATCCAAACGGGCAATGTATGCCAAGCCGTCGGTACCGTCGGCTTCCATCTTTCCTGTAGATACCGGATTAGGTTCATAGCTGAAAGTAAGGTTCTGCTTTCCTGGACGATCGGCCTTGAAACGGATAGCCATCACATTAGCTGGATAAGAGATGAAATACTCGCGTCGATAAGCCACATCGTCTTTCTTAAACTGAACTACCGCCAAGGCAGAGTCGAGCGAAAGTCCGCGACGATAATCGCTCATTCCCACTGCGCTAAGTCCCGTCTCTATATAGAACTCGCCCATGGTGGTGAAGTTACCAAAGCGGAACGGCTTTTCAGCATACGATTCGTACGGCACCTCGCTATTAAAATTCTTACGAGTGAGCAAAGCCGCTTTATTCCAGTCTCCGTCGGCAAATGCCTGACGAATCTGATCCATAACAGGAGCCGACTGCTTATTTACATTCCAATAATACGCTGCACCTTTCGCTGTGTTAGGACCGCCTCGCCACAATGTCTTTTCATTAAACGTGATGCGTTCAGCTTCTACCGAACCCAAGATATTGGCGCCCAAGCTACCGTTTCCTACAGGGATGGATTGTGTTTCCCAATCTTGGTCGGGGTTTCGGGCGGTATCTCCAGCCGATTCGGGCTTGTTTTCTCCTTTCCACTGATCTGGCTTACCGCCATACCAAATGGCTCGTCCTTGAAGCGAAACCGGAGTATCGAACCAGAAGGACAGATTTTGCTGTTGCTGACCGTAAGTTGGCAGACAACCAAGAGCCGCCAGTGCGGCAATTGCAGCAATCGTTTTCATAATTTTCTTATAGTTTTAGTTTTACTTATTATCTATTACATTTAATTTCTATATGTATCAACGGCGCAAATCAGAATGTAAGTCAATCTTCTTCATGTTTTCTACCTTGAAATACGTCTTCGCCTCACACTGCACAGTATTCTTCTTTACAGATACATTTTTGCATCCGTTCAATATAAACAAAGGCGAGTCTGATTTTTTGTTTTCTACTTTATTCTGCACGAAACGAAGATTGGCTGTACTCTTAGCATAGAGCAAAGGATTTCCCCAAGTCACAATTCTATTATTTTCGATGCATACATTACGATGTACCGGACGTTTGCTATCTATTATAGTATTAGATGGGTTCAAGGCTATCACCGCATTGCCAGGAGCGCCGTTGTAAGCACATTCTATAAAAACGTTATTACGTATAGTAACATCGTTTACCGGACCCGACTCGTACCAGCCCTCGGCATCGCCTTCTATCAAGATAGCGCTCATACCTGTTTTATAATATACATTATTTTCTATCACTACTTTACGTGGCGTAGTCACCAAAGTTCCACGAGTACTTGTACGTGTAAAGTAATTGTTTCTTATCTCTACTTCGGGGGTACATGTAAGATTCTCTACACAATCATGATTAAGTTCGAGAGCTTGGGGCACAGCACGATTAAAAGATACCTGAACCAAGCGATCGGACAAACGAGTTACTTTTGTAACCACTGCCTTGTCAAAACGCTCCATGGCAGAAGCATGCACAAATGCCACCGTATCGCCAACAAAATAAGCATTATAGCCATAACTCTGTCCGTGCATAAAACGAAGCTTAAGCGTATTGTCATCCACCTTTTCAACTGCTCTAAGGTTAGTACCGTGAACGTTTATACAATCGTCTTGCGCACCGGCAAACTTGCAATCTACAACAGATACTTTTCCGCTACAGCCCGAGAAGTGCATAAAGTCGGCCGACGATGCCAAGATACGTCCGCTACCTTCTACCGGAGTGCAAGATACATTTTTCATGGTAATATCACGGCTGTATTGGCTTACAATGCCCAAACCATGCATATAATGTACTCCTACATTCTCTAAAGTAACGCCACAACTCTCATAGATAAGAAAACCTACTTGATCGCGAATGATATCGCGTATAGTCAGCACATCGCCAACTATAGGCTTAAAGTTGGCAGGAGTCTTAAAACGCACTACTCCCGGTTCAACCTCAACCGCCTCAGATTTCGATAAGGTATTCCATGCGGCTGAATAGAAAAAACGCTCCGACTGCGGATGATACTCTATACAATGAGGCTTGTTAGTTTTCCACCCCTCTCCTATCAGATAAATTCTACCATTGTTTATCACGTAGCGCGAATCACGATGAAAGGCTACTTCTACACCGTTTTCGTCTACTTTACTGATAGTTATTTCTGAGCCTCCTGGACGTTCGAAATCGACATGCAAGTTTCGCAGCATCATGTTTTTACAATGCATAAACGAAATCATTGTCTGCTTTCCGTGAAACATCAATGTAGCTCCATTTCCTTCTACCGTAAGTCCATCCATGTCTTCAAACAACACTCCGAAAGTCTTCACTTTCGATGGACACTCTCGCTCTGTAGAAGTATTGGTTATGAACACTTCTTTACGTACTGCTCCTTCGGGCCAGATATCATATCGTCCAGATTCGAGCACAAGCACCTTGGCTTGTTTAGACTTACAAATGGATATTACTTTTTGGAAATTCTCTGTTTGATTATTAAAAGACCATGGAATCAACCCATAATCTTTTGCGTACAAAGTATCACTAACATGCTGAGCACGCACAGTGAAACAAGCCAAGATAAATAACAAGGCTGTCAACGTGTTTTTTACAGTCATATCAAGGACAAGATAATTTTATAATTTCACTTTAAATAATTGCATTTGCTTTGGCAAAACTAAGAAAAACAGTCTACTTATGCAACAAATCCACTGCCACATATGTTCAGTTTTATGTATTTATGGCAGCAATGATAGTACAGTTTATACAAAAAGCGGTCGAAAAGCCGCATTATCACTAAATGAAAATAGAATAATTAGTTGCATTCATCGGAAATAAATACTTTTGCAACATAATTGCAGTAGTAATAAACTCAACCAGAGAAAGTACACGCACAAATTATGGAGACTAAACAGAACTATTCGCCTATTATATTTATTTTTTTCGCATTCTGTCTTTTACTTTTCCCCTTTGGCCTTAAGGCTGAAACTATTATGCAAGCAGAGCAACAAGACAGCACTGAGCAATGGATGCCTGCCGATTCCGTTTTCGCACGGTATCTGCAGCAGCAAAATATAGCCATAACCAACAATAACCGATTGGAGCTGATAACCAGCGGACGTGAGAAGTTTATCAGTCTGTTCAAAGAGGTAAGAAACGCCAAGAAGAATATCAATCTGGAATATTTCAACTTCAGAAACGACTCGATAGCCAATGCTCTGTTCGAACTGTTGGCGCAAAAGGCGAAAGAAGGCGTAGAAGTGAGAGCTATGTTCGACGCCTTCGGAAACATGTCGAACAACCGCCCGCTAAGAAAACGTCATCTGGAGAAATTGCGTGCGGAAGGTATAAATATAGTAGTATACGACCCTATCACTTTTCCGTGGGTGAATCATGTGGCAAGCCGAGACCATCAGAAGATAGCCGTAATAGACGGAACAACAGGCTATACCGGAGGTATGAACATAGCCGATTATTACATAAACGGGCTGCCTAAAATAGGTACATGGCGCGATATGCATCTATGCATAAAAGGACCTGCCGTAAACTACCTGCAAAAGGCTTTTCAGCATACATGGGAGAAAGAAACCAAGCAATCGATAGCCACTAAAGAATTCTTTCCGTACAGCGACGATTCGCTACACGCCCCAGCACAACATGCCGGAGGACAGGTGGCGATAGTACAACGTGTGCCTAAAGAAAAGCCTCAAATTATACGCCATTCTTACGTAGAAGCCATAAACTCTGCCGAGCGTAAAATACAGATTATCAACCCCTACTTTACCCCTACACGAAGCATACAGAAAGCTCTGGAACGTGCCGTCAAGCGAGGAGTACGGGTGGAAATCATGATTCCTGGAAAATCGGATATCCCATTTACGCCCGACGCTGCGCTGTATCTGGCCAACCGACTGCGGAAGAAAGGCGCACACGTGTATATCTACAACGGAGGATTCCATCACTCTAAAGTCATGATGGTAGACGAACGCTTCTGCACCGTAGGAAGTACAAACCTTAACAGCCGAAGCCTACGCTACGACTTCGAAATTAACGCGTTCCTTTTTGATTTGCCAATCACGGCAGAGCTGACCGACATATTCAGCGCAGACAAGCAGAACAGTACCGTGTTGACGCACGAATTATACCGTAAGCGTACTGCCTGGAAACGTTTCACCGGATGGTTTGCACATTTATTTACACCTGTATTATAAAGCACATCCCGTCAAAACTATACAATCATTTTGTGCGGCTGATTTTTTTCTCTATTTTTGTACATGCTAAATTAGACCCAATGGCCTAATATAAAGCCTACTTTATACATCATTTAAAGTAATAAGGCAGGCGCATAGCAAAGTAATGGATTGATAAATCACCTAAAACAAGTATAGCACACGTGTTTTTCAAAGATGTAATAGGACAAGAACAGGCAAAAGAACATCTGCTTTCATTAGTACACGAAAACAGAATTCCACACGCTATGCTGTTTACCGGCACCGAAGGCTGTGGGAAAATGCCTCTGGCTTTGGCTTTTGCCCGCTATGTATGCTGCGAACATCCCGGCGAGCACGATGCCTGCGGACAATGCCAGTCGTGCCTGATGATGAATAAATACCGCCATCCGGATGTTCACTTCGCCTTTCCGGTGGTAAAGACCAAGCCAGGACGCGATACCGTATGCGATGACTATATATCGCAATGGCGCGAAACCTTAATGAATCCTTATAGGCTAACTCTGCGCGAATGGATGTCGCAGATGGGAGCTACCACTCAACAACCTCAGATATTCGTACACGAAAGTAATGAGATACAGCGCAAGTTATCGCATAAGTCGATGATGGGCGGTTATAAGGTCATGATTATATGGCTGCCCGAAAAGATGAACCAAGAATGCGGAAACAAATTGCTTAAGCTGATAGAAGAACCGCCCGCACAGACTCTGTTCTTGCTGGTGACAGAAGCGCCCGACGCTGTATTGCCTACCATAGTGAGCCGTACACAACGCTTCAACCTCCCCCCCGTAAGTGAAGAGAAGATAGCCGAATGGCTGGAGACGAATTATTCATTGCAAAAGGCGGATGCGCAGGATATTGCTCATCGTTCTAAAGGTAGCTTGGTAAACGCCATAGACTGCATAGCTTCCGATAAGGAGGAAAACGAATTCTTCACACTGTTTACACAACTTATGCGCTTGTCGTACGCCCGTCGCATACGCGAAATGAAAGCGTGGAGCGAGCAAATAGCCGGTATGGGCCGCGAGCGACAAAAGAATTTCCTGAATTATTGCCAAGACATGATACGAGAGAACTTTGTCTACAACTTCCACACACCCGACATGAATTACATGACGCCAGAAGAGAGACAGTTCGCTACCCGATTCTCTCCGTTTATCTCCGAAAAGAATGTTATCGGAATAATGGACGAGCTTAACTTGGCGGCACGGCACATCGAACAGAACGTAAACGCAAAATTTGTATTCTTCGATTTCGCCCTGAAAATGATTGTATTACTACTGAAACATTAAACTATTGAATATATAAGAGTTATGAACTCATAACCATTTGGAATATGAACAAATTTTTATTGAAAAACGGAAGCGGCTCTTTGTGCTGCAAAGGCTGCGGACGACAAGATAATAAACTGAACACCTACGACTGGCTGGCGGATGTGCCTGGCAATGCCGAAGAGCAAGATATGGTGGAAGTGCAGTTTAAGAATACTCGCAAAGGATACTATAAAAACAGTAATCACCTGAAACTGGAAAAGGGGGACGTTGTGGCGGTAGAAGCAAGCCCCGGACATGATATAGGTACTGTTACGCTGACAGGCAGACTGGTGCCGCTGCAGATGCGCAAGATTAACATGAAGCCCGAGATGGAAATTAAGCGAGTGTACCGCAAAGCTAAACCGGCGGATATGGAAAAGTATGAAGAGGCTAAGAGCCGCGAACATGCTACAATGATTCGCTCGCGCAAGATTGCAGCCGACTTGGGTTTGCAGATGAAAATCGGTGACGTGGAGTATCAGGGCGATGGCAACAAGGCTATCTTCTACTACATTGCCGATGAGCGTGTGGACTTCAGACAGCTTATTAAGGTATTGGCTGAAGCTTTCAGAGTACGTATCGAGATGAAACAGATTGGTGCACGCCAAGAGGCAGGACGCATAGGCGGTATCGGTCCGTGCGGACGTGAGCTTTGCTGCGCTACCTGGATGACAAACTTCGTATCGGTTTCTACCGGTGCCGCACGATATCAGGATATATCGCTCAACCCGCAGAAGTTGGCAGGACAGTGCGCCAAGCTGAAATGTTGCCTCAACTATGAAGTAGACGCATACGTGGAATGCCAGAAACGTCTGCCAAGCAAAGAAATCGTTCTGGAAACATTAGACGCTACGTATTTCTTCTTCAAGGCGGATATCTTGAAAGGCGAAATCACTTATTCTACCGACAAGAGTTTCTTGGCAAACGAGGTTACTATCCCTGCACGCCGTGCTTTCGAAATCATCAATATGAATAAGAGAGGCGAGAAACCCGAAAAGATGCAAAGCGATGGACATAAGGAAGTAGAACGTCCTAAAGACTTGCTTGAACAAGAGAGCTTGACTCGATTCGACAAGAGCAAGAACGCCAAAAAGAAAAAAAGAAAATCGGGTGATAATAAGAACACCAACAGAGTAGAAAACAGAGACAATAAAGCGGACAACAGAGTGGAACAGGCTGAAGCAAAAGCTGCTACACCGGCTGGAAACGAAGGTGCGGAAAAACAGCCTAACAACAACGAGAACAAGCCCAATGAGCGTCGCCCACGTGAGCGCAACGGACAGAACGAGCGCCGACGCGACCGCAACGATAAAGGCAACCGCCCGAACAGACCGCAACAAGAAAAGCCTGCCAATAATAATGAGGAGAAAAACGGAAACGGAAATGCTCCGAAAGTAAAGGACGATAATCAAGCTACACCGCAAGAGGGAAAACCGCAAGGCGATAACAACAGACGTCAGGAACGAAATAACAGAAACCGACCTCCAAGACGCCCAAGAAATAATGAAAACAACGAAAACCGTCCTCCAAGACCGCCTAAAGCAGAAAACAACAGTGAAAAAACAAACAACGAAGGACAAGCTCAATAATAAAATAGCAAAATTCATAGTCATCCTAATATGTGGGATGACTATGGGTCTTGCCGCTTGCCAAACAGACACAATATATCATAAGTATCATGCTATCCATAACAAAGACGGATGGCAGAAGACTGACACTTTACTATTCGAACTCACATCCGACTTAACTCAGCATCGTTATAATATGGAGATAGGAATACGTCACTCCGAACTATATCCGTATCAGGATATATGGATAGGTGTACGTCGCCCTCTTTCGCCCAACCATACAATGGACACACTGCATATAGAAATGGCCGACGAAGAAGGAAACTGGTTAGGAAAAGGGAACTCCGGATCTTATTATCAATTGACTCAGCATACAGGAGTAATCACTCTTTATGCAGCCGACAGTGTACTGCAGATAGTTCCTCTAATGAAAGACAACGTACTGAAAGGTGTTCACGACGTTGGTATTCGCCTGTCAACTTTCGCGAGCGGCGTCAATGCGCAGAAAGACGAAAAGTAATATCGTAAAGCCCCACAAAGACGAACCTCCGTAGCTGAAGAACGGTAGCGGGATTCCGATAACCGGTGTAAGTCCAAGCACCATCCCTACATTCACGAACAAGTGAAAGAAAAAGATACTCAATACAGAATAGCCATACACACGCCCGAAACGGGTGGTTTGCCGCTCTGCCAGATGTATCAATCGCCAAATCAAGGCAGAGAACAGTAATATCACCGTAGTGGCTCCAACGAAGCCTTGCTCCTCGCCTACGGTACAGAATATAAAGTCGGTATCCTGCTCGGGCACATACTTCAGCTTGGTCTGCGTTCCGTTAAGGAAGCCTTTCCCTAAAAAGCCGCCCGAACCAATGGCTATCTTACTCTGATTTACATTATATCCGGCACCGGCAGGGTCGTCTTCCATACCCAGCAACACCTTGATTCGCACTTGCTGATGCGCTTCCAAAACATTATCGAATACATAATCGGCAGAAAACAAGAATCCTACAGACCCCATAGAGAACAACAGGATATATAGGTAGTTACGGATTCGGTCGTGCAAGAACATATATATAAGGTATACGCAAAGCGAAGCGCATACCACGTATTGCACATAGGCCACATTAAACGGTATTACATACAGAGAGAAAAGATACGCCAACAGTATAGAGCCTATGCCGATAGACAATATGTAATTCACCACCTTACGGCTTCCCTTACAATAGGCTTTAACCAGCATGGCAGTAAACAATACAATAAGCGTGAGCACAGAGAACTCTCCCCACGAGGTGAAACCGTCGCCCATTATCTCATCGCCAAAACGAATACCTACAATGAAATATATTACGGCGCATACGCCGGCAAACAAGATTGAGCCTGTCATTCCCTCACGATAAAGCACCAAGAAGAAAGACAGATAAACCAATGCCGAACCGGTCTCCTTCTGACAGACAATCAGTACCATAGGCACCAAGATAATGGCAAGAGATACTGCCATGTTTCGCCATTTATCCATAGAGAAGGTAAACTCGCCTACATACTTAGCCAACGCCAAGGCGGTGGCGAACTTGGCAAACTCGGCAGGCTGCAGACTTACGGGGCCAAGCACAATCCACGAACGGGAACCTTTGATTTCGTGTGGATTAAAGATAGTGCCAAACAAAAGCAAAAGCATAAACCCGAATACCAAATAAGCGTATGTATCGTACAGGCGGTCTTCAAGCATCAGCAACACAAAGCCCAAGGCAAAAGAGCAACCAATCCACATCAACTGCTTTCCTGCACGGGTGGTAATATCAAGAAAATCAGGGTCGCCGTAGTCATAGCTGGCACCGCACACGCTGAACCATCCGCATATTACAAGTACCACATAGAGAGCAATAGTCCACCAGTCTACCGTCTTCCATAAACTATCTTTCATGTATGCCATAATCTATTCTTCGTGTTTGTATGTCTGTTGCAAGTACCTCGTCGTCGGGCGACAACTTGCCTTTAATATATTTTTCGATGATGAGTTTGCCAATAGGCACTCCGTATGTGGCTCCCCAACCTCCGTTCTCTACATATACTGCTACGGCTATCTTGGGGTTGTTAAGCGGAGCAAATCCCATAAATGCGGAGTGGTCTTTTCCGTGATTCTGGGCTGTACCAGTTTTACCGCATATCTCAATATCGGGCATATTGGCCGTACGGCATGTACCGCCCAGCACAGCCATTCGCATGCCTTGCGCCACTTCATCGTAATGCGACTTATCTACCTTAGTATATCGCTTTTCGCTGAATACCGAATCCATCGGTTCGCCTTCTATCTCTTTCACTACATGCGGTGTAACAAAATAACCTCTGTTGGCTATGGTGGCACCCAAATTAGCTATCTGAAGCGGAGTAGCAGTTACCTCACCCTGACCGATGGCGATACTGATTACCGTCAAGCCGTTCCATGAACCTCGATAAGCCTTATCATAAAACTGGGCGTTAGGTATCATGCCACGCTTCTCGCCCGGCAAGTCGATGCCAAGCTTATATCCGAATCCCATAGACACCATATAGTCTCGCCAAGTGTTCATGGCGTTCTGTACTGAGCCGTACTTCTGACGAGAGCCTATCATGTAATACAGTCCCCAGCAGAAGTAACTATTACACGAAGTGGCAATAGACGGAAGCAAAGGCAACGGCGACGGATGAGCGTGACACCCTACATGCAATCCTCTATAAGAGAAACCGTGCGAACATGGGAATGTGGTTCCAGCATTGATAATACCTTCTTGCAAGAAAGTAAGCCCCTGTGTAGTCTTAAATGTAGAACCCGGAGGATACGTACCCATAATGGCACGGTTAAGCAGCGGCTTCCACGGATTACGCGACATAGCCAAATGGTTCTTGCCACGGTTACGGCCTATCATCAAGCGAGGGTCGTACGTAGGCGATGAAACCAAGCAGAGCACTTCTCCGGTAGAAGGTTCTATGGCAACGATACTGCCTATCTTGCCTTCGAGCAAGCGTTCGCCAAGCTTCTGCAACTCAATGTCAAGACTTAATGTGAGATTCTTTCCGGGCACCGAAGTTTTGTCGAACTTACCGTCCATGTAATTTCCTTGAATACGACCGTGAGCATCACGCAGAAGTACTTCTATACCCTTCTCGCCACGCAACTGCTTTTCATAAAAACGTTCTACTCCTTGTTTCCCGATAAAGTCGCCAGGCTGATAATAAGTATCCGATTCCATGTCCGACTTCGATACTTCGGCTATATCGCCCAAAATATGCGCTCCGGCATTGTATTTATACTGACGGATGGTACGGCGCTGTATATAGAAACCGGGGAATTTGAACATCTTCTCCTGAAAAATACCGCAGTCCTCGCCCGACAACTGGGTCAAGAACACCTGGTTGGTATAAGGCGAATATCCAGGATTGAGTCGGCGGTCCTTCAAATCAGAGAAACGTTTCCTCACAAACTCCGGAGTTATTTTCAGCGTGTTACATAAATCGAGCGTATCGAGCTGAGTAATTTCTTTCATTACCACCGTAATGTCGTAAGCCGGCTGGTTATATACCAGAAGTTTACCCGTACGGTCGTATATCACTCCACGGCTCGGATATTGAATCTTCTGCAGAAAGGCATTACTGTCGGCATTCTTCTTATAATCGTCGCTCATGATTTGAAGCATGAACAGGCGGACTATAAAAAGCGCTACCACAACAAGCACTGCCCCGCCTATTACATAACGGCGGCGAGCCAATCTATAATCTCTCTCCACTATCTATTCCTCCTTAATATTTCAGCACACATTATAAATATTATAGTTGCCAACACATCCGACAATACTTTCCAGAACAACTCTGCCGGATGAAAAAAAGAGAAAGAATTAAGTACTTGCAGTACGAACGCAAAAACGAACACTTCCGACAATACATAACGCAAGAAAGGCGAAAAGCCCATTATACGTACTCCAGGCTCATAATCCTCAGACACCTCGCGCGACATTTGCATACGCAGCAAAGGGCGACGGGCGAAAGCCATAAATGTGGCGGCACCTGCGTTCATTCCGGGGGTATTGCTGAATATGTCTATACATAACCCTATGAAGAAAGCCTGCAGCAACAGCGACTTACGCGGAGTTTCGGAATTTAATTTCAATATATAATAGATGTACAACGCAGGAGTAGCATATCCCATGATATGCATGTGATTAAGTACCAGCACCTGAACCAGCACCAATAATACAAACATCCACAAACGCTGTAAAAACTGAGTCATAATATCCTTGGTTTATTTTACGTTGTTTTCTAAAGCGGCCTGTTCGGCTCCTACTTTGGCACGAATTACACTCACATCATTCAGACGGGCAAAGTCGGTAAACAGTCTTACTTTCAATCTATAAGACAACCCGTCGTGACTGTCGGCCATATCGTCTACCACTCCTACCGGTATTCCTTCTGGGAACACGGCGCTATGTCCGCTGGTCACCACCGTATCGCCTAATGTAAATTCAGAATAGCGGGGGATATCTTTCACCCACGCATATTGCGAAGAGCCTCCCTCCCATTTCAGCGTTCCGAAATAGTCGGTACGGTTTATCTTACAGCTAATACTGCTCTTGGTATTAAGCACCGGAAGCACAAGCGAGAAATGCGAAGATGTTTGGTACACGATGCCCACTATTCCGCTTCCGCTCACTACGCCCAATTCTGGTGTAACTCCATCGGCAGTACCTTTATCAATCGTGATATAGTTATCAGACAAAGTAACGCTATTATTCACTACCCGTGCCGAATAGAGCGTATAATGCCGCAGCACTTCATCGCGCAAACGGGTTATTGCCACCGTATCCTTGACATACTCATGCAATGCCTTACTCAACTGTTCTACCTCCAGCTCAAGCTGTACATTGCGCTGTACCAAATCACGATTTATGCTATGCAACTTAAAGTAAGAAGTAATTTCGTTTACACCCTTATAGACTGTCCCCGATACCTGATTGGCCGAAGTAAAAAAGACACTGCCTTGATAGCTGTTGAAACGGAACAATAAAATTATACTGACTACTTCAAGAAATATAAAAAGCAGCCAATAATCGTATTTCATCAAGAAATTCAGCAGATTCCGCATATTATTATTTAATATAAAAGAGAACGCACAGGCTTTTTTATAACAAACAAAAGAGAGGGCACACGCTCTCTCTTATGCTTTTTAATTTAATCCTTTATCCCACCATTAACGCATCAAGAAAGAAAAACGGTCTACGTTTTTCAGTGCGATGCCGGTACCTTTAGCTACGCTGAGCAATGGGTCTTCGGCAATGTGGAAAGGAATGTTTATCTTATCAGTAAGACGCTTGTCGAGTCCACGCAACAGCGCACCACCACCTGCCAGATAGATACCGTTGCTTACGATATCGGCATACAGTTCGGGCGGAGTATTTTCGAGCGCACTCAAAATGGCTGTTTCAATCTTAGCGATGCTCTTTTCCAAGCAGTGAGCTACTTCCTGATAGCAAACGGGCACTTCCATAGGCAATGCTGTGATACGGTTAGGACCGCGCACTACATAGTCTTCGGGAGCCTCATCGCCCAAGTCTGTAAGAGCTGCGCCTACGTGTATCTTGATACGTTCGGCCATACGCTCACTCACCTTCACGTTGTGCTGGCGGCTCATGTATTCCTGAATATCGGCTGTAAGGTCGTCACCTGCAATACGGATAGAGTTGTTCGATACGATACCGCCCAACGAGATAACCGCGATTTCGGTAGAACCACCACCTATATCAACAATCATATTTCCTTCCGGAGCCTCAACGTCCAATCCGATACCGATAGCGGCAGCCATAGGTTCGAATATCAAATATACGTCACGTCCGCCTGCATGTTCCGCACTGTCGCGTACGGCACGCAGTTCCACTTCTGTCGATCCCGACGGAACACCAATTACCATCCGAAGCGAAGGAGTAAACAAACGACGTCCGGTATTTACCTTCTTAATCAATCCGCGCATCATCTGTTCGCATGCGTTAAAGTCGGCGATTACGCCATCACGCAACGGACGCACGGTGCGGATATTCGGATTTTCTTTTTCGTACATCAGTTTCGCACGGTCGCCCACAGCAATCATCTTGTCTGTACGACGATCCAAAGCTACCACCGACGGTTCGTCTACCACGATCTTGTCATTGCTCATAATGATGGTATTAGCAGTACCAAGGTCCATGGCTATTTCTTGTGTAAAAGAGAATAATCCCATTTTAGTTTAGTTCTGATTTTATGTGTTATCCAAACTTACCTTAATTATTACTTTCCGCTCTTCTCGAACCATGCGTGGATGGCAGTATCATAATGAGAAGATACTCCGAAAGCTTCTTGTGCAAACCAACGACGCTCATCGCGAGTAGTAACAGCACCATTCTTAGCGATAATGTCATAGAACGGCTTGTACTGAGCCTTGCTTGCAATGATTACAACATCGTTGAAGTTCTTTGCAGCTGCACGAATCAATGAGATACCGCCTATATCAATCTTTTCGATAATAGACTGTTCGTCTGCTCCAGAAGCGACTGTATCTTCGAACGGATAAAGATCGACGATAACCAAGTCGATTTCAGGGATTTCGTATTTAGCAGTCTGTTGACGGTCTTCTTCCAACTCACGACGTGACAAGATACCACCGAATACTTTCGGGTGAAGAGTCTTAACGCGTCCGCCCAAAATAGAAGGATAACCAGTCAAATCTTCTACAGCGTGACATTTGTATCCTAATTCTTCAATAAAATGACGAGTTCCACCAGTTGACAAGAACTCTACACCGTCTTCAGCCAAACGACGGATAATCGCATCGAGTCCGTCCTTATGGAATACAGACACCAAGGCAGTCTTTATTTTCTTTGATTCTGACATTGCAAATCGTTTTAAGTAATTACTAAAGAATATCTAATTTGGGGCAAAGTTACTAATTTCCTATCAATAAACATACTAAGAATATGTTTAAAGTTTCCTATTAATTAGATTTAAGTGTTATGGGCATCAAAATATTCCATCTATTTTCGGTCAGCACCGTGATTTACCTTACGCTTCATGTCTAAACAGTAAAAATGACACACATAAAATTGCCCGAAAAAACAATGCGAATCGTATAAAAAACACTCTCATTCTTTTTTTTGCGGTTCGCATATTGCAAGCTTACCATTCGCATATTGCAGGCCTTCTTTTCGCATTCTTTTTTCAGGCATATCACAAATACATAAAATCGGCCTCAGAAGGCATTCTGAGAGGGGTAACATCTGCCCCAATTTTGATGTTTCCGTGTAATGCGTAATTAAGCCATTCTTTCCATTCGGTAAAAGAACGCTACACGTATATAATAAGGCGTATAACAGTGCCACATGAATTTCATATGGACTAAAATGCATCTAAATCAGGCTAAACGAAAATTAATCAATGACGTGTAATGAGATTTGACTTTCCCATATGTTCCGTCAGCACGATATCCGTCTTCTTTATATTATACTCTTTACCATATAACCGACAGATATAATCACATCAAGGATATACATCTTTGTTTCATAGGTTTGATCTTGGTCAGTACCCATATGTGCAAATTTTGCACATGTGATTTTTTCATCCAATTCACCCTTCTTGAAAATCTCAGATGAACTCCAAACAAAAAAATAGCAGTACAACCCCAGCTGCTTATAAATTTCAGACTTAAACATTCCACACGAACGATTATAATAAGACAAAGATTGGCTTGGATAGTACAAAAACCACGCATTATCACATGTAACACTATTGTAATATGTATGACACGGCAATATAACATACACCCTCTACTTTTGCGACCGAAAAAGTATTTAAACAAACATTATGGAAACAGTTTACTTAGGAATTGTAATCTTTCTTTTCATGCTGGCAGTATTCGATTTGTTGGTCGGAGTCAGCAATGACGCAGTCAACTTCATGAATTCGGCTGTCGGTGCAAAAGTGGCAAAGTTTAAAACCATAATCTTGGTTGCCGCCATCGGCGTATTTGCCGGAGCCATCATGAGCAACGGAATGATGGACATTGCCCGCCACGGCATTTTCAACCCCGTGAACTTTAGTTTTTACGACATCATGTGCATTCTGCTGGCAGTGATGGTAACCGATGTGGTTCTGCTCGACATTTTCAATACGTTAGGACTTCCTACATCTACCACCGTATCTATGGTGTTTGAGCTGTTGGGAGGTACATTCATATTGGCAATCATACGAATTGTAGGCGATGAAACAGGATTGCTTTCACTAGGCGATATGATGAATACAGAAAAAGCCTTGTCGGTAATATTAGGTATATTCCTGTCGGTAGCCGTAGCATTTATAACCGGTACCTTCGTACAGTATGTATCTCGACTCATTTTCAGCTTTAATTATAAGAAGCGCTTATCATGGACTATCGGAGTATTTGGCGGTATATCAGTTACATCGTTAGCTTACTTCACCCTGATAAAAGGACTTAAAAGCGCTCCGTTCATGACCACCGAATCAATGGCATGGATTAACGACAACACACTTTCGCTTGTATTAGGTTGCTTTGTATTCTTCACACTACTGATGCAAATTTTGCACTGGTGCAAGGTAAACGTGTTCCGCATCATTGTATTGCTTGGAACTTTCTCATTGGCGTTGGCATTTGCCGGAAATGACCTTGTAAACTTCATCGGAGTTCCCTTGGCAGGATTCTCAGCTTACACAGACTATGTAGCCAATTCTGGCGGAGCAGGCATACACGATTTCATGATGACCTCGCTCTCATCATCGGCACACACACCAATTATATTCCTTTTCGCTTCTGGCATCGTAATGGTATATGCCTTGGCTACTTCTAAAAAAGCAAAGAACGTAATCAAGACCTCTGTAGACTTGGCTCGCCAGGAAGAAGGCGATGAGATGTTCGGTTCATCTGCTTTGGCACGTACAATAGTACGACGCGCCACCAGCATAAACGATTTTCTGAAACAGGTTATCCCTGCCAACGTACGCCAGTGGATTAACAGCCGATTCAATAAAGACGAAGTGATTTTAGCCGACGGAGCAGCATTCGATATGGTACGTGCTTCTGTTAACTTGGTACTGTCTGGACTCCTTATCATCATAGGTACTACCATGAAACTTCCGCTTTCTACTACCTACGTAACATTCATAGTGGCTATGGGTTCTTCATTGGCCGACCGTGCATGGGGACGCGAAAGTGCAGTTTACCGCATAACAGGTATGCTTTCTGTAATTGGCGGATGGTTTATCACCGCATTCGTGGCATTCATTATCTGTGCGTTCGTCACCATAGTTATGTTCTACACAAGCTTTGTGGGTATGTTCGCATTCATCGCCATCGCCGTATTCCTGCTTATCCGCAGCAACATACGCTACGCTAAGAAAGAGAAGAGCGAAAAGCAAGACGATGTCTTCACCACCATGATGCGCAGCAAAGACAAGAACGAAATTCTTACATTACTCCGTATCCATGTAAGAGAAACATTGAGCAGCTATCTGCGCTACACAGAAGAAACATACACGCAAATAACCGACGGATTTATGAACGAAGACTTGAAACTGCTTCGCAAAGCCGACTCCAAGACCGACGACCAGCGCAAGATGTTGAAAAAACGTCGCCGTAAAGAGATTTTAGGTTTGCGCCGTATTCCTATAGCAATAGCCATCGAAAAGAATACATGGTTCCACTTGGGAAGCAACAGCTGCGAACAAATGCTGTACTGCTTGAAACGTATACTCGACCCATGTAAAGAACACGTTGACAATAACTTCAACCCTATACAGAAAGCTTGCATAGATGAGTTCTTACCCATACGCCAGGAATTGTGCAACCTGATGGAGAGAACTTGCAAGGCCATAGACAGCAATGACTATACAGACGCTGACGACATCTTGAAAAAAGGAGACGACCTGAAAAACAAGATTTCATTCCTCCGTAAAGAACAGATGAACCGTATGCAGGAATCGGCAAACGCTACCCTGAAAGCTTCTTTGGTATACCTGAACATATTGCAAGAAACACAGGAGTTGGTAAGCATCTGGCGCCACTTGCTTCGTGCAAGCCGATTCTTCCAAGCCGACTATGTTTCTCCGCAAGACGCACAGGTACTCAGTCTGGAAGAATAATCTGATATTCGGTAAAAATTGAAGAATTTATCAAGCGTAACAACGTCTATTCCATAACCTTTTATAACTTTGCAGAAATCACATTAATAAACGAATTATATTATGGCAAGATTCAAACGCATTTTGTTAAAGCTTAGCGGCGAAAGCTTGATGGGCGAAAAGAAATATGGAATAGACGAAAAACGCTTGGGCGAATATGCACAGCAGATTAAGGAAATTCACGACATGGGCGTACAGATTGGTATCGTGATAGGCGGCGGTAACATTTTCCGCGGACTGAGCGGTGCCGGTAAGGGTTTCGACCGTGTGAAAGGTGACCAGATGGGTATGTTGGCAACAGTTATCAATAGCTTGGGACTTAGCTCGGCATTGGTAGCGGCAGGTGTCAAGGCTAGTGTACTTACAGCCATCAGAATGGAACCTATCGGTGAGTTCTATACTAAATGGAAAGCCATAGAAGCCATGGAAAACGGCGAAGTGGTTATCATGTCGGCTGGAACAGGTAATCCGTTCTTCACTACAGATACCGGCTCTTCATTGAGAGGTATCGAAATTGAAGCTGACGTAATGCTGAAAGGTACTCGCGTAGACGGTATCTACACTGCCGACCCTGAAAAGGATCCTACCGCAACAAAATTCGACGATATTACATACGATGAAGTTTTGGCACGCGGACTGAAGGTAATGGACTTGACTGCAACCTGCATGTGCAAGGAAAACAACTTGCCTATCATAGTATTCGATATGGACACCGTAGGTAACTTGAAGAAAGTCATGTCGGGCGAAAATATCGGTACATTAGTGCATAACTAATCAGAAGACATAAACTTACTGATATAAAAAAGAACTTGCCGCATGAAGTCTTATGATTTCATGCGGCAAGTTCTTTTTATGCGATTTCAAGACGTATCACATCTCCGTTAGACATGTGAGGCAACTCGGCTAATCTGTCTATCGGAATACCTTCTGTTACGGCGCGGATGGACCGGTTTATCAATCCATGCGCCACAACCAATATAGTCTTTCCATCATAATGTTCCCGCAGATAGCTTACACAGCATTTAGCTCTTTCGTATAATTGCTCACGGCTTTCGGCATCGGCAGGAATATGCGATTTATCTACCGAATCAATCGGAAGCCCTGTCCAACTCCCCCAGCCTATCTCACGAAACAGCGGGTTTGTCTCCCACGGAATAGAGCAATCGCCAAAAGCCAGACGGACGGTATCTACTACACGTTGCAAATCGCTGCTCACTATAGCATCGAAATAAATGTCTTTCAACCGCTCGCCCAATTCTTCAGCCTGCGCCTTTCCCGTTTCGGTAAGTCGCCCCGGAAGATGTCCTTGAAAAATGTGCGCCAAGTTCTCTTCCGTCTGTCCGTGACGTGCCAAATATACAGTCAGCATCGCGAGAATACTTTTTTTAATCTTCCATCAACTTACGATAGCGTACACGCTTAGGCTCTACGTTACCCATACGCTTCATCTTATTCGCTTCGTATTCAGTATAAGAACCTTCAAAATAGAATACTTCGCTATTGCCTTCGAACGCAAGGATGTGAGTACAGATACGGTCGAGGAACCAACGGTCGTGGCTAATTACCACAGCACATCCGGCAAAGTCTTCCAAACCTTCTTCGAGCGCACGCAATGTGTTTACGTCGATATCATTGGTAGGCTCATCGAGGAGCAATACGTTGCCTTCTTCTTTCAGCGCCATAGCAAGGTGCAGACGGTTACGTTCACCACCCGACAACATGCCACACAATTTTTCCTGATCGCTTCCGGCAAAGTTGAAACGGCTAAGATAAGCACGAGCGTTAATGTCGCGGTTACCCATACGCAAGAGGTCGTTACCACCACTGATTACCTGATATACAGTCTTGTTAGGATCGATATCTTTATGCTGCTGGTCTACGTATGCCACCTTCACAGTTTCACCAACTTCGAATTCACCCTTATCAGGAGTTTCAAGACCCATGATAAGTCTGAACAAAGTTGTCTTACCGGCACCGTTAGGACCTATAACACCCACGATACCATTAGGCGGAAGCATGAAGTTAAGATCATCGAACAACAGCTTGTCGCCATACGCTTTAGCTACATGCTTTGCTTCAATAACCTTGTTACCCAAGCGAGGACCATTCGGAATAAAGATTTCCAGCTTTTCTTCCTTCTCTTTCACATCCTCGTTAAGCAACTTATCGTACGAATTAAGACGAGCCTTACCCTTAGCCTGACGAGCCTTAGGAGCCATGCGCACCCAGTCCAACTCGCGCTCCAAAGTCTTGCGGCGCTTGCTTGCCACCTTCTCTTCCATCTCCATACGCTTGGTCTTCTGTTCCAACCAACTTGAGTAGTTGCCTTTCCAAGGAATACCTTCGCCACGGTCAAGTTCCAGAATCCATCCTGCTACATGATCGAGGAAGTAACGGTCGTGTGTTACAGCGATTACTGTACCCTCGTACTGCTGCAAGTGCTGTTCCAGCCAGTCGATACTTTCCGCATCGAGGTGGTTGGTAGGCTCGTCGAGCAACAAGATATCGGGTTTCTGAAGCAACAGACGACACAGAGCCACACGGCGGCGTTCACCTCCAGACAAGTTCTTCACCGGTTGGTCTTCGGGCGGACAGCGCAACGCATCCATAGCACGCTCAAGCTTGCTATCGAGATTCCAAGCATCTGTAGCGTCGATAATATCTTGCAATTCGGCCTGTCGCGCAAAAAGAGCATCCATCTTATCAGGATCCTCATAATATTCGGGCAATCCGAACTTATTGTTAATTTCTTCATATTCGGCCAAAGTGTCTACTACACTCTGTACGCCTTCCATTACAACCTCTTTTACAGTCTTTGTGTCGTCGAGGTGTGGTTCCTGAGCTAAATAGCCAACTGAATATCCCGGTGAGAATACTACTTCTCCCTGATAGCTCTTATCCAATCCGGCTATAATCTTAAGCAATGTAGACTTACCGGATCCGTTCAAACCGATAATACCTATTTTCGCTCCATAAAAAAAAGATAGGTAGATGTCCTTCAAGACTTGCTTGTTGTTTTGGAATGACTTGCTCACTCCGACCATCGAAAAGATAATCTTTTTATCGTCTGCCATATTCTTTATATTAATTATTGTTGATAATGTTCCTTAAAATAACGACAAGTGTATAGTTGATAAAACAATAGCCCTGCTATACAAACCAGAATCGCTCCTTCGTATACTTCTCGCGATGTTGAGAATACAGACCCCGAAACCGCTACGGCAAGAGCCGCTACAAAGCCGAGTTGCCATAACAACTGGAAAGTCTGATAACTTGTTCCGCGCTCGCAGTGCATGGGCAGCAATATCATCATCTGCAGGAAATGTCCGATAGAAAAGCCTGTGCCTAAGCCTATCAGAAAGCCGCTGGCATGCAAATGTACTCCAGAATCTACTACTAAAAGCACTACCAAACCCGCTAAAGTAAGCACTTGCCCCAGAAATACTTGCAACTTACCGTTCTGAGATATAGAACTAAACTGCCTCAACAGTAAGTAAACAATGAAGCCTCCCGCAATACTCAGATAAAACAATGCATCGGGCATGGCCGACAGAACCATTCCTAACGCAATGGGCACGCAGAGCATATTAAGCCCCGGAAGCAACGTACGGAAAAGGATGAAACGATCGAACGAGCATAAAGGCAAGTCAAGAGGCGCCCTGAAGCATACCTGAACCATAGCTATCAAGAATGCCGAGCATCCGCATAAAGCCGAAGACAAATAAAGCAGCTTAGATATGGGCAACATGGACGGACCGTTCAATCCTATCAACAATCCAAAGATAGTACTTAGAATACTGGTCCATGTAAACACACGGTTGGCGGCGTTTCTCTTACTACTCGGAGTTACATCTATAACCAACGTACTGCCAGTAGCCATCAACGCCAAACTGAAAAACACGCCCTGCAACATCCATAAACCTACAGCCATCCACTGCTGAGAGACATACGGACTGATTAGTCCTATAGCCGCAAGCATAATGACGCTACGGATGCATACTTGCTTCCTACTGAACGTATCGACTAAGTAATTATTGAAAGCCCCTGGTATGAACATAGCCGGAGCAAATAAAGCGACCAGAATAGATGCCTGAGACACAGTGCATCCCCACTCTTTTACCATCCACTGGAAAAAGAGCGGGAAAAGCATGTACACCCCGATAAAGAGTAGAATATTAGCTGCTATCAACAATGAAAAGTTCTTATTCCACAGCATATATAGGATGAAACTTAATATTGTTCTGTTTCGTTGGGGAAATCAGACGATTTCACATCTGCAACGTACTGACCGATAGCGTCGGTCATGATAGTATGAAGGTCGGCATAGCGACGCAAGAAGCGAGGACTGAAGCCTTTAGTCATTCCCAACATGTCGGCTACTACAAGCACCTGACCGTCGACACCGCCTCCGGCACCAATACCGATAACCGGAATAGTAAGTTCTTTCGCTACACGAGCAGCCAATTCTGCCGGAATTTTTTCAAGAACCAAGCCGAAGCAGCCTGCTTCTTCCAGCAAATGAGCGTCGCGAATCAGCTTTTCAGCCTCATCGTCGCCTTTGGCACGCACGCCATAAGTACCATACTTATTAATAGATTGAGGCATCAAACCCAGATGACCCATTACAGGCATTCCGGCATTGATAATGTGACGGATAGTATCTATCACTTCTTCTCCACCTTCCAACTTCAGCGCATCGGCACCGGTTTCCTTCATGATACGGATAGCGTTACGAACACCATCAAAAGTATCTGCCTGATAAGTACCGAAAGGCATATCAACTACTACGAGGGCACGCTTTACGCCACGCATTACCGAACGACCGTGATAAATCATCTGATCGATGGTGATAGGCAATGTAGTAACATTACCTGCCATTACATTAGAGGCTGAGTCGCCTACTAATATTATATCAATTCCAGCTCCGTCTACTATCTGAGCTATCGTATAATCATAAGAGGTAAGCATTGAAATCTTTTCACCTCTTCCTTTCATTTCAATCAAACGGTGAGTAGTCACTTTACGTGTATCACCCGAAAGATATCCTGCCATAACTTTTTACTTATTTAAAATTATTAAACGCGGCAAAGGTAACTCAATTGGTACATTTAACCAAGTAGAGCTATCATCTTTTCATAATTGAAGCCTACGAAATCGGGGATAGACAGCTTACATTTGTCTTTTATCGCCTCGGCTGTATTGGTTGTAGAAAGGCCTATAACTGTCATTCCGGCAGCATTTCCCGCCTCTAACCCATGAAACGAGTCTTCGAACACCACACAGTTCTGCGATACCGTTCCGAAGACTTCGGCACCAAGTAAGAAACAGTCGGGAGCCGGTTTTGAACGGGTAAACATCTCGGCTGTCAAGATTCGGTCTACCAAACCTTCTTTCAACTCTGGATGAGCCGCATATACATTAGCCATCTTCAGTTCGTTAGAGCTGGTTACGATAGCTATCTTTACGCCATGAGCACGCAGGTCTTTCATAAAATCCACTACTCCAGCTATATATTCGAACGTCATTTCGCGCTCAAAACGATTAAGTCCGGCAGTAATCTTGCTCTGCTCTTCAGTCATTCCGGCAAAGTGCTTATCGTAAATTTGAGTCAAGGTCTGCCCTTTTATCAAAGCACCGAAATGCGGCAATTCCGGATGATATTGTCTTCCTACCTCATCCCAATATACCGTATACTGAGTTTCTGTATCCATCACCACACCGTCAAAATCGAACAATGCGGCTATACACTTTGTTTTATCCATACCCCATTTATAAATAAATATACAATTATTATATACTACCTTGCAGTCTTATCGACTTCCCAAATACAAGAAGAACATACCGATAAGTACCAAAATCAAATCGACAGCCTTACTCTTGAGGTTCTTTTCACGGAACACCATGGCGCCGAACAGGAACGATACTATCACACTACCTCTACGCACCATCGACACGATAGATATCATTGAACCGTCCATACCTAACGCATAGAAATAGACGAAATCGGCTGCTGAAAGGAATATTGATATAAGAATGATGCACCAATCCCAACGGAATGGAGTAGTACTTTTTCGTTTAGGAAGCCAAAGTATCATTAACACGCCACCCATAATGAAAAGCTGGTAAATGTTATACCACGCCTGGACAACCATATTATTGAAACGGCCCATCAGGTATTTGTCGTACAATCCGCTGGCCGCACCTAGTACAGCCGCCAGCACGATAAACCAAATCCACTTATCATGCTTAAAGTCGATGCCTTCTTTCTTACCAGAACGACTCAGCATGAAAAAAGAGACTATGGCCAGCAGAACACCTATCCATTGATACATATTAAGGCGTTCGCCGAATATAAGCATTGCCCCTACCAACGTCATTACCGGACGAGTAGCATTTATCGGTCCTACTATAGTAAGCGGAAGGTGCTTCATGCCGAAATAACCGAATATCCACGACGATAAAACGATAAACGATTTCAATATTATAAACTTATGCACTTCCCATCCTGCTTCGGGAACATAAAATATTGAGCCATTCAGCACAGACGGAGCATAAGCCGAAATCAAGATAAGAGGAAGAAAGATAAGACTGGAGAACAATGTATTCAATCCCAGCACCGGAAGCACAGCATTGTTGTTCAACGATTTTTTCTTAAAGACATCATAGAAGCCCAGCAACGCAGCTGAGCAGAAAGCCAATAATAACCACATATTCTGATATACCTATTGTTTACGGCTGCAAAATTACTATTTTTTCCGTAACCGAAATCAAGTAGTAACGGAAGTTTCATCATTTGCCAAACCAGACACCGCATCAAACAAAAAAATCATTTAGTAAGCTAATATCAAGCAAAAAGGGATGAATACAATCATGCAATATACCAAAAGGTACATTTTTGAATATTTTTTGTCATTTCGCACACAATATTACCCCATATCTTTTCTAAATTGAGAATGATTTTTCTAATACTTAAAATTTCTTTCGTATCTTTGCGGCTGATTTAGAAATTATTAAAAGGAAATGAATAAAGAACAATTGGTGCCTGATTACATATTTGAGTCCAGTTGGGAGGTATGCAATAAAGTTGGAGGTATTTATACCGTATTGTCCACCCGAGCAAAGACTCTGCAATCGGCATTTACTGACAAGATTTTCTTTATCGGTCCAGACGTATGGATCGGAAAAGAAAACCCACTTTTTACCGAAGACGAAACACTATTGGCATCATGGCGTAAGCACGCCGCAGAGAATGAAGACTTAAAGACAAGAGTAGGCAGATGGAATGTTCCGGGGACTCCTATCGTGATCTTAGTCGATTTCTCTCCCTATTTTCAAAAAAAGAACGAAATCTACACTGAATTGTGGCAAGACTTCCAAGTCGACTCACTCCATGCGTATGGCGACTATGACGAAGCTTCCATGTTCTCATATGCCGCAGGTTTGGTAGTAGAAAGCATGTACCGCTATCGTATGACACCTCATGACAAGGTTATCTATCAAGCCAATGAATGGATGACAGGTCTGGGAGCTTTGTACATACATAAAAACGTACCCGAAATCGCTACGATATTCACTACCCACGCTACATCTATCGGACGCTCTATAGCAGGAAACAACAAGCCTCTATACGACTATCTGTTTGCTTATAACGGCGACCAGATGGCTCAAGAACTGAATATGCAGTCTAAGCATTCTATCGAAAAACAGACAGCTCATTTCGTAGACTGCTTTACTACAATGAGCGATATCACTGCTAAAGAATGTCAGGAACTGCTTGACAAGCCTGTAGATAAGGTGCTGATGAATGGTTTCGAAAACGACTTCGTACCTAAGGGCGGCAAATTTACTCGCAAGCGTAAACACGCACGTCAGGTAATGCTTAATGTAGCCAACAAACTGTTGGGTACTAAACTCGACGAAGATACGTTGATTGTAGGTACAAGCGGACGTTACGAATTCAAGAATAAGGGTATTAACGTTTATCTGGAATCTCTGAACCGCCTTACTCGCGATAAAGATTTGAAAAAGCCTGTATTGGCGTTTATCAATGTTCCTGGTTGGGTAGGCGACGCACGCGAAGACTTGCGCCAGCGTTTAGACAGCGGAAAAGAATATGATACCCCATTGGAATGCCCGTTCATCACTCATTGGCTTCATAATATGAGTCATGACCAAGTGCTTGATATGCTGAAGTATATGAATATGACAAACGCTGCCGATTCAAAGGTAAAAGTTGTATTCGTACCTTGCTATCTGGACGGAAGAGACGGCATCGTAAACGAACATTATTACGATTTGCTTATCGGTATGGACTTAAGCGTATACCCATCATATTATGAACCATGGGGATATACTCCGCTTGAAAGTATCGCTTTCAAAGTTCCTACCATCACTACCGACTTGGCAGGCTTCGGATTGTGGGTGAACACTGTAGTAGGTCATTATTCAGAGCTTACCGATGGAGTAAAGGTTATACACCGTACTGACTATAACTATTCTGAAGTAGCCGATACTATTAAAGATACCATAGCGGAATTCTCTACCCTATCGGCATTGGATATCGACATTATACGTAAGAAAGCTGCCGGCATATCGGATAAGGCCTTGTGGAAGAACTTCATTAAATACTATTATGAAGCTTACGACATAGCTTTGCAAAAAGCAGAGAAACGTATAGCCGAAATGAACGAAAACGAATAATCTATACACTAAAGATAAAAGTAAAATGGAAGTCAAAACTAATTATGCAAACACTCCGGTGTGGAAAGAAGTGACTGTAAAGTCTCGTATTCCGGAGTCGTTGAAAATGTTGGAAATCATGGCCCGCAACATTTGGTGGGCATGGAATGACGACGCTATTGACATGTTCAAGAGCCTTGACGCAGATTTGTGGAAAGCTGTAGGACAGAACCCGGTAGCATTGCTTGAACGTTTGAGCTACGAAAAATTGGAATCTTTGACAGAAGACCAAGTTGTTTTAGCTAAAATCAACGCTGTTTACACAAAGTTCCAAGCTTATATGAGCGAAAAGCCTAACGCTGCTCGCCCGTCAGTTGCATACTTCTGCATGGAGTTCGGTTTAACTCATGTATTGAAAATATATTCAGGTGGCTTGGGTATCTTGGCCGGTGACTATCTGAAAGAAGCTTCAGACAGTAACGTTGACATGTGTGGTGTAGGTTTCTTGTATCGCTACGGTTACTTCACTCAGAGCTTGTCAATGGACGGACAGCAGATTGCTAACTACGAAGCTCAGAACTTCGGTAGCCTTCCTATCGAACGAGTAAACGACGAAAACGGTAACCCGATGGTTCTCGACGTTCCTTACTTGAACTACTTCGTACACGCATACGTATGGAAAGTAAACGTAGGACGTGTTCCTTTGTACTTGCTCGATACAGACAACGAAATGAACAGCGAATTCGATCGTCCTATCACTTACCAGCTTTATGGTGGCGACTGGGAAAACCGCTTGAAACAAGAAATATTGTTGGGTATAGGTGGTGTTCTGTTGCTTAAGAAATTGGGTATCAAGAAAGACGTTTACCACTGCAACGAAGGACACGCTGCATTGTGTAACGTACAGCGCTTGTGCGACTACGTAGAAGGCGGTATGAACTTCGACGAAGCACTTAACATCGTACGCGCTTCTTCATTATACACTGTACACACTCCGGTTCCTGCTGGTCACGACTACTTCGACGAAGGTCTGTTCGGCAAGTACATGGGTGGATATCCTCAGCGTATGGGTATTTCTTGGGACGACTTGATGGATATGGGTCGTATCAACCCGGGAGATCACAACGAACGTTTCTGTATGTCTACATTCGCTTGCAACACTTGCCAGGAAGTAAACGGCGTAAGCTGGCTTCACGGAAAAGTATCGCAGGAAATGTTTGCAGGTATCTGGAAGGGATACTTCCCTGAAGAAAACCACGTAGGATATGTAACTAACGGTGTACACTTCCCAACTTGGTGTGCTTCTGAATGGAAGAAACTGTACGGCAAGTACTTCGATAAGAACTTCATGAAAGATCAGTCTAACCCGAAGATCTGGGAAGCTATCTACAATGTGCCCGATGAAGAAATCTGGAATACTCGTTTGGCATTGAAGAACAAGTTGACTGGTTACATTCGCGATCAGTTCCGTGACACATGGTTGAAGAACCAGGGTGATCCTTCACGCGTAGTATCATTGATGGACAAGATCAACCCGAACGCTCTGTTGATTGGTTTCGCTCGTCGTTTCGCTACTTACAAGCGTGCTCACTTGCTGTTCACCGACTTGGATCGTTTGTCTAAGATCGTTAACAACCCCGACTACCCTGTACAGTTCTTGTTCGCAGGTAAGGCACATCCGCACGATGGCGCTGGTCAGGGCTTGATCAAGAAGATTGTAGAAATCTCTAAGCGTCCTGAATTTTTGGGTAAGATTATCTTCCTCGAAAACTACGATATGAAGTTGGCACGCCGCTTGATTTCTGGTGTTGATATCTGGATGAACACTCCGACTCGTCCTTTGGAAGCATCTGGTACATCTGGCGAAAAAGCGCTGATGAACGGTGTAGTAAACTTCTCTGTACTTGACGGATGGTGGTTGGAAGGCTACCGCGAAGGTGCAGGATGGGCTTTGACTGAAAAGCGTACTTACCAGAACCAGGAACACCAAGACCAGTTGGATGCTGCTACTATCTACAACATACTCGAAAAAGAAATCCTGCCGTTGTACTATGCTAGAAACAGCAAGGGATATTCTGAAGGTTGGGTTAAGACTATCAAGAACTCTATCGCTCAGATCGCTCCTCACTATACAATGAAGCGTCAGCTCGATGACTACTATACTAAGTTCTATACTAAAGAAGCCGTTCGTTTCCACGAATTGGAAGCTAACAACTTCGCTAAGAATACAGAACTGGCTAAGTGGAAAGAAGAAGTTGCCGCTAAGTGGGATTCTATCGAAATTGTATCTATGAATAAATGCCAGGAACTTCGTCAGGGCAACGTAGAAAGTGGTAAAGACTACACTATCACTTGCGTAATTGACGAAAAGGGTCTTAACGATGCAATCGGCGTAGAAATGGTAGTAACTTACACTAACGCTGAAAACAAAGAATACATTTACTCTGTAACTCCGATGGAAGTTGTTAAGGTAGATGGTACTCTTTATACATTCGAGTTGAAGACTAGCTTGTCTAACTCAGGAAGCTTCAAGGTTTCTTATCGTATGTATCCTAAGAACGCAGCTCTGCCTCATCGTCAGGATTTGTGCTACGTTCGTTGGTTCAACGATTAATGCATTGAGATAGATTAGTTCTCAATAATATAAGATAAGGGGTAGAACTCGCAAAAGTTCTACCCCTTTCTTATTTATAAGCATCAACACTGCAGATGCTCATCATTCAAAATCGGCAGGATAAGTAAGCAACTGATACGCCAACGCCTTAGCCATGCGATAATGTCCTACCGCATTAGGGTGCAAGCGGTCTGTATCGGCCTTATGGAAATAGCCGGCATGTTCGTCCATGAGAGGATAAAGACCACTTATACAATTCAAGTCGATAACCGGCACCGCCCATACGTTTGACGCTTCTTTCACTACAGACACATACTCATCCACATAAAGCCCTATCTTGTTACAGTACGACTCATCCGGCTGAACATTATCATTGCTGAAGTGAGCGAAAGCACGATGTATAGGCGTAAGCAATATAATCTGCTTGGTAGGGAAATTACGTTTCAAGTAATCTATGGCGATGTTTATCCTTCCTCTGAAAGTACTTTCATCAAACTGAAGGGTACGCTTCTTTCGGGTTTCCATCTTACCACCTTTCACCAGCGTTTCTTTGTCGGCATAAGAATACCATTCACCTAAAGGAACACCAGCGTTATAATCGTTGGTTCCGGCAAAAATGATGATAGCGTCTACATCGTCAGCGTGTTCTGCCTTTAGTTTCACAGCCTGCTTATAAACGCCATTCCACTGGTTACCGTTAATCCCATACACCATAGGCTCCAGTCCAAGCATCTCGGCCAGGTATTGCCAATAGTTTTTAGTTGTACCTACGTGAATTTTGTCGGTAATAGAATCGCCCAAGAAAACCACACGCTTTCCGTTCCACTGATTAATGTTGCTTATTACATTCTTTACTACCGGCTCTTTCACCGTCATCTCTTGAGCATTGACAACCAACGGACAGCATCCCATAAGCAATGCAGCCAATCGCACGTACGATAAAGATTTGTATTTTCTCATAATAGCTATATTTATATATAACGAAAGGGCATAAGCATACGGTGTTCCGTTTATGCCTATGCCCTTTTTTATTTAATATCTTGTCCGTCTAAAAGAGTGAGAACGAAAATTATTCCCACTCAATTGTGGCAGGTGGTTTTGACGAGATATCGTAGCAAACTCTATTCACGCCCTTCACCTTATTAATAATATCGTTCGATACCTTAGCCATAAATTCGTAAGGCAGATGAGCCCAGTCGGCAGTCATGGCATCGGTACTTGTTACCGCACGCAGTGCTACGGCACGTTCGTAAGTACGTTCATCACCCATCACACCAACGCTCTGTACCGGAAGCAAGATAACTCCTGCCTGCCATACCTGATGGTAAAGCGCAGTTTCGTTACCGTTTTCCTCCTTAACCTTCCAGTCGCGCAGACCTTGGATAAAGATATCGTCAGCATCCTGAAGGATACGAACCTTTTCGCGAGTGATATCGCCCAAGATACGTACAGCCAAGCCCGGACCCGGGAACGGATGACGTGTGATAAGATGTTCAGGAATACCAAGCTCGCGACCTACGCGACGAACTTCGTCCTTAAACAACCACTGCAACGGTTCGCACAGGCTGAGGTGCATTTCCTCTGGCAAACCACCTACATTATGATGACTCTTGATAGTCTTTCCGGTAATGTTAAGACTCTCGATACGGTCTGGGTAAATAGTTCCTTGAGCCAACCACTTAGCGTCGGTAATCTTCTTAGCCTCAGCATTGAATACCTCTACAAAATCGCGGCCAATGATTTTACGCTTCTGTTCCGGATCGGTAACACCTTCCAGATCTTTAAAGAATTTCTCGCTAGCGTCTACGCCTATCACGTTCAAGCCCAAGCACTCGTAATCATGCATTACGTTCTTAAACTCATTCTTACGCAGCAATCCGTGGTCTACGAAAATACAAGTAAGGTTCTTGCCGATGGCACGGTGCAACAAAACAGCAGCAACCGATGAGTCTACACCACCGCTCAATCCTAAGATTACACGGTCGTTTCCTACTTGCGCCTTCAATTCGGCAACTGTAGTATCAACAAACGAAGCAGCGCTCCAATCTTGCTTACCGCCGCAGATGTCTACTACAAAATTTTTCAGAATCTGAGTTCCGTCTTCGCTATGGAAAACTTCCGGATGGAACTGAACGCCCCACAGCTTGTCGGTCTTAGACTGATAAGCAGCGATAGCCACCTTGTCGGTCGAAGCGATAACTTCAAAATCGTCGGGCAGAGCAGTAATAGTATCTCCGTGGCTCATCCATACTTGCGAATGCTCGCGTATACCCTTCAGCAACGGACTCTCATGATTGAAAGTAGAAAGATGTGCACGTCCGTATTCGCGTGTGTTGGCCGGCTCTACATTTCCGCCGTATGTATACGACATGAACTGTGCGCCATAGCATATACCTAAGATAGGATATTTACCGCGAATGTTTGTTAGGTCTACCTTAAACGCCTTCTCGTCGTAAACAGAGAAAGGGCTTCCCGAAAGAATCACACCGATAACCGACGGATCTTCGTGAGGGAACTTGTTGTAGGGAACAATCTCGCAATACATGTTCAGTTCGCGCAAACGGCGTCCGATGAGCTGCGTAGTCTGCGAACCGAAGTCGAGAATAATAATTTTTTCCTGCATATCGAAAGTTTACGGGTTTATATTCGTATTTATGCGTGCAAAGTTAGCAAAAAGTAAATACTCTCTAACTGTTGCGGAATAAAATTTGCACTAATATAAATAATGTGTACCTGCAAAGGCAGTGCCACATAACATGGCACATACAATTTACCAGCAAGCCGCAATGTTTAATTTGATAACCATACATTACAAAATGTACAACCGCAGGTTTACAATTGCCTGATTTTAACCCAAAGTGCTAAATAAGCGGTTAGGTTTTCACTAAAATTACAATCTTTTGTATTTGCGGTTCGAAAAGAAATGCTTAATTTTGCCATCGCAGTTAGGAAGAGAAGGGTAATATTTCTCATCAAGCCCTGCACTGCAACATAAACATGAGAGTTTATAAAGTTATTATAAAACCTTTAAAATTAAAACAAAATGATTAAAGTAGGTATTAACGGTTTCGGTCGTATCGGCCGTTTCGTATTCCGTGCTGCTCAGAACAGAAGCGACATTCAGATTGTAGGTATTAACGACTTGTGCCCAGTAGATTACTTGGCTTACATGTTGAAGTATGATACAATGCACGGACAGTTCAACGGTACTATCGAAGCTGACGTTGAAAACAGCAAATTGATCGTTAACGGTAAAGAAATCCGCGTAACAGCTGAAAGAAATCCTGCTGATTTGAAATGGAACGAAGTTGGTGCAGAATACGTAGTTGAATCAACGGGTTTGTTCTTGACTAAAGAAAAAGCTCAGGCTCACATCGAAGCTGGTGCTAAATATGTTGTAATGTCTGCTCCTTCTAAAGACGATACTCCTATGTTCGTTTGCGGTGTTAACGAAAAGACTTACGTTAAGGGTACTCAGTTCGTTTCTAACGCTTCTTGTACTACTAACTGCTTGGCTCCTATCGCTAAGGTATTGAACGACAAATGGGGAATCACTGATGGTTTGATGACTACAGTTCACTCTACAACTGCTACTCAGAAGACAGTTGACGGTCCTTCTATGAAAGACTGGAGAGGTGGTCGTGCTGCTTCTGGTAACATCATCCCTTCTTCTACTGGTGCTGCTAAGGCTGTAGGTAAAGTTATCCCTGCTTTGAATGGTAAATTGACTGGTATGTCAATGCGTGTTCCGACTTTGGACGTATCTGTAGTTGACTTGACTGTAAACTTGGCTAAGCCTGCTTCTTACGCTGAAATCTGCGCTGCTATGAAGGAAGCTTCTGAAGGTGAATTGAAGGGTGTTCTGGGTTACACTGAAGATGCAGTTGTTTCTTCTGACTTCTTGGGTTGCACTTTGACTTCTATCTTCGACGCTAAGGCTGGTATCGCTTTGACTGATACATTCGTTAAGGTAGTTTCTTGGTACGACAACGAAATCGGTTACTCTAACAAAGTATTGGATTTGATCGCTCACATGGCTTCTGTAAACTGCTAATTAGCATAACAAAACCATATATAAAAGCCGTCCGAATTTTCGGGCGGCTTTTTTTATGCCAATAATATAACGAGTATGTAATCTTATTTACGATTATTGTACTTTCGTGCAGTTTTTTCCGCATAATTTCCGTATTTTTGCCGCATAAATCGTAATCAAGTAAATAAAACAACTTAATACAAAAACAGATGGGTGGTTTTTTTGGAACAGTCTCTATGACTGAATGCGTAACCGATCTATTCTACGGTACGGATTACAATTCTCATTTAGGAACAAAACGCGCCGGTATGGCTACGTATGCCGAAGGCGAAGGATTTGAACGCTCTATTCACAGCCTTGAACGTTCTTATTTCCGAACCAAATTCGAATCAGAACTTCCTAATTTCAAAGGCAAGTCGGGCATCGGAGTAATTAGCGATACCGACCCGCAGCCGCTGATGCTCAATTCACATCTGGGCAAGTTCGCCATAGTTACAGTAGCTAAGATAGCAAACATAAATGAACTGGAACAGGAGTTGCTGGATGCTAACATGCACTTTGCCGAACTGAGCATGGGCAAAACCAATCCCACCGAGCTGATAGCTCTGCTCATAGTACAAGGCAAGACTTTTGTAGAGGGTATAGAGAATGTGTTCAACAAGATAAAGGGTTCGTGCTCAATGCTTATTCTTACAGAAGACGGAATCATTGCAGCACGCGATAAATGGGGACGTACTCCTATCGTTATCGGAAAGAAACAGGGGGCTTATGCAGCTACGAGCGAATCAAGCAGTTTGCCCAACTTGGATTATGAAATAGAGCGCTACGTAGGTCCGGGCGAAATCATCCGCATGAGAGCAGATGGCTTGGAACAATTGCGTAAGCCTAATGAAGACATGCAGGTTTGCTCGTTCTTGTGGGTATATTACGGATTCCCGGTTTCGTGCTACGAAGGCAAGAACGTAGAAGAAGTTCGCTTCATGAGCGGATACAAAATGGCAAAGAGCGACGACTCGGAAGTTGACTGTGCATGCGGCATCCCCGATTCTGGCGTAGGTATGGCTTTAGGATATGCCGAAGGTAAAGGAGTTCCTTATCATCGTGCCATTGCCAAATATACTCCTACATGGCCACGTAGCTTTACTCCAAGCAATCAGGCAATGCGCTCATTGGTTGCCAAGATGAAACTCATCCCTAACCGCGCCATGCTGCAAGGCAAGCGAGTTCTCTTCTGCGATGACTCTATAGTACGCGGTACTCAGCTGCGCGACAACGTAAACATTCTCTATGAATATGGAGCCAAAGAGGTACACATGCGTATCGCTTGTCCTCCGCTTATCTATGGCTGTCCTTTCATTGGCTTCACCTCGTCAAAAAGTGACATGGAGCTTATCACACGCCGCATCATAAAAGAAATAGAAGGCGATGAAAACGCCAAACTAGACCTTTACTCAAAAACTGACTCACCAGAATATAAGGAATTGGTAGAACGCATCCGCTCTCGTTTCGGACTGACTTCTTTGAAGTTCAATACGCTCGAAACATTAATAGAAGCGATAGGCTTGCCTAAGTGTAAAGTCTGCACTCATTGCTTCGACGGATCAAGTCATTTCTGATAAACGGTCAATATACAGACATATTGATAAAATACAATTATGCGCCTTATAGAGGAAGCTTCCTTTATAAGGCGCATTTGTTTTATACTGCCTTTAGCATGTAAAAACAAAGCATCATCGCATACTAAAATCTGTGTTTTCGCATACAAATCTATATTCTCAACCTAAGTATATATAAACTTAACCTAAGTATATGTATTCTTAAGCTAAGTTTTTATATACTTAGCCTAAGTTTATAGTTTTTCTTTCAACTAACTGATATTTTCTTCGTAAAATATCAGCCTTTTCAATATAGTTTCTACGCCGTATTTCCACGAAATCAGATAACACAAATGGCAAAACAAAAGAAAGGCGGGCCGACCGATACAAATTATCAGTCGACCCGCCTTAATGTTTATAAAGACTTACGTCTTACCTGTTATTAATAACCAGCATTGTTAGTCCAGTTAGTCAACTCAATCTGAGTGTAAGGAACCGGGAAATAATAATGATTGTTAGCCTTGAACAATGAGTTAGCCCATTCTGTAGGTTTAACGTCTTTCAGTTTTTCCAGACGAACCAAGTCGAACCAACGACGCATTTCAGCGAAGAATTCCCAACCGTTTTCATCGAATACAGCGTCAAGGAACTCAGAAGGATTAGTAGTGGTAGTAACAACAGCGTTATCAGCATAACCCTGAGCACGTTTCTGAACTTCCTGCAATGCATTTGTAGCCTTTGCACTTACAGAGTTTGTAGCACGCACGCTTGCTTCGGCATACATCAACAGGATGTCAGCGTAACGATAGATGCAAGTGATACCGTTGCTCTGTGCACTCTTACCCGGTTCTCCGTCGTTATAGTCGTAGTACTTAGAGATAGCAGGCAATTTATCAGCACTGTTCTTGTAGTTTACTACACCCTTCTTAGTATTCCATTCTGTCATGAAGTTATGAGCCTTACGTTCATCGTTAGGATATGCCAGATAGAATTTCTCGCTTGCATAATAGTCAGACCAACCTGCCTTAGGAGCAAAGTCAGACGGATAGTAAGACTTACCATAGTTACTTGCCTTCTTATTAGCGTTAGAGTGCATTATACCGAACAAGAATTCTTTTTCAGTAGTCTTGTTTGCTTCTTTCCAAAGGTCAGCATAGTGAGTAGCCAACTTCAAGCCAGAGTTCTGAATAGCGTCGCCCAATACTTTTTCTGCTTCTGCATAATATTCAGTACCCTTTTTCAGCGGCCATCCAGCCATAGTCATATATACATCGCCCAAAGCTGCTTCTGCCGCCCATTTTGACGGAGTAGCCGCATTCTTGGTACGGCTTGTTGCAGGCAGCCAGTCAACAGCACATTTCAAGCTCGGTACGATAACCTTGTCATAAATTTCTGCTACAGCAGTACGCGGCATATCTTTCTTAGCGTCTTCAGGAGTCAACTGCAAAGGCACATCACCAAACAGACGTACCAAGTAGAAGTATGACAAACCTCTTACGAAATATGCTTCAGCTACTACCTGACGCAAAGCTACCGCAGGTTTAGAGTTATCGGCTGCGTTTACCGGAGTATCGGCGATGATAACGTTACTGTCGTAGATAGCCTTTGTAAACAATGACCACAAAGTCTTGAAGTCAGCATGGTTCTGAGTGATGTTAGGCGACAAACTTTCAATGAGCGCCAAAGGATTGTTAGCCTTGGCAGCACGATATGTAACATCGTCAGCACCTACGTTGATACGCTGCAAACGACAGTTAAGTCCGTAGTTACCATTCCATAAGTCATTGTACAAATCGTCTACTACAGAAGAAATGCTAGCGGCATCCTTCGGGAATGTTTCGTACGACAAGAATGATTGTGGGTCCTGATCCAAGCTTACGCATGAATTCATAGACAAGCTGCTTGCAAAAAGTGCAGCTGCATATATATATTTTTTCATATCTTTTTTATTTGTTGGTGTTTTACGATAATATTAGAAAGCGAAGTTCAAACCAATCATATAGTTACGGCTATTAGGATAGCTTCCCCAATCTACACCCTGAATCAACGGACTTCCCAAAGTTGCTTCTGGGTCGAGGCCTGAATACTTAGTGATGATGAACGGGTTCTGAACAGAAGCATAGATACGCAGGTTACTTATTGCCATGTTCTTGCAGATGCTCTGCGGCAAAGAATAACCCAGTGTAATGCTCTTAACTTTCACGAAGCTACCGTTTTCTACGAAGCGGCTGCTGAAGCACTTCATATCACCGTCGGCCTTAACGAAGCCCGGAATGTCTGTATCAGTATTTGTTTCAGTCCATCTGTTAAGGAAGTCTCTCTTAGGAGTTACAACTTCTACATTCTGACCGCTTACATTACCGTAACCAATCTGGTCTGTAGCGTTGTAGATATCGAATCCATGGAATCCTACTACGAAGAGTGACAAATCGAAGTCCTTATAGTTGAACTGGTTGTTCCATCCCCAGTTGAATACAGGCTGTCCGCAACCAATCTTTCCATAGTCACCGTCGTTCAATACACCGTTCTTGTCAACGTCTACATATTTAGCGCTACCCGGCTTGATCTTATAAACTTCAGAGTTTGTCATAGGCTGACCGTTAGCGTTCAACTTGTTCTTACCGTTAGCATCAACGAACAATGCGTTAGCTTCGTCTTTCTGCCATACACCGTCGCTGTACATACCCCAGAAAGTACCGAGTTTTTCACCTTCAATCATCTGGAACAACTGATTCTGGAACTGACCAGCCTGCTGCTGTCTGTGAGTCTGAGTAGGGATCTTAGTAAATACGCCTTCGTTGTGTGACAAAGTCAAGTCTGTATGCCAAGAGAAATCTTTGTTATTTACAGGGTCTGCACTTACAGTCATTTCAATACCTCTATTGCGAATTTCTCCAGAGTTAGTAAGCAATGAAGAGAATCCCATATGGTCTGGCTGTACGATTTCGAACAATACCTTCTTAGAAAGCTTGTTATACCAATCTACATTGAATGCCAAACGGCCGTTGAAGAATGAGAAGTCAACACCCACGTTGTACTGTTCATTACGTTCCCATTCCAAATCTTCTGCCTTAGGACGGTCGAATCCGTAAGATGTACCACCATTCCACATTACAGATGAAGCCATCTTACTATAAGTACGGTAGATTTCTACTGCCTGGTTACCTACAGAACCGTAACCCAAACGAAGTTTGAATTGGCTCAACCAATCGATATTCTGCATGAACTTTTCTTGTTTTACATCCCAAGCGAATGCCATAGATGGGAAGTAAGCCCACTTGTTAACCAAACGAGAAGAACCGTCGGCACGGAGTGAACCGGTAAGCATATAGCGGTTCTTGAATACATAGTTTACACGTACCATACCAGACATCAATGTACCGATAGTCTTGTTTGAAGATACACGCATCAAGTCTGACTGAGAATAGTTCAGTGCGTTAATACCCAGCAATGCAGGGAATGACAATTTGTAAGCTTCGCCAACGTTGCTGTAAGTGTCGCTATATGACTGTTCGAATACAGCAGTAGCGTTGATACGGTGATCAGCGTTGAATTCTTTGATGTAGCTCAAAGTATTAGTGTTCAACCAACCAGTGTTCCAGTTGTTTGTAACCTTAGCCGTGTTCTTGTTGTTCTTGAACGCATAGTAGCTATCGTTGTTTTCTACTTCACCATTCAATTTATTAGTAAACTCGATACCCAACTGTGAGCGGAATGTCAAACCATCCATGATTTTGAATTCTACATACCCCTGGATACGGTTGTTCAAAGTCTTGGTAGAATTGTCAGCTTCGTCAATGAATCCCATAGGGTTGTAAGTAGGGCTACCAGAGATAGGGAACATATTGTTATAGTTTCCGTCGGCATCCTTAGGTTCGATAGTTGTAGGGAAATACATAGCCTGCTGAATCAAACCATCGTATTCAGTGATACGCGGTTTAGAAGACTTATTGTAATATCCGTAGAGGTTCATACCAGCCTTCACCCATTTCTTGATCTGAGTGTCGACTTTCAAACGCCAGCTATACAACTGGTTTTCAGATTTCTTGATAACACCTTCATTTCCCTGGTAACGGAGTGATGCCAAGAAAGTAGTTTTTTCGCCACCACCAGCGATTGACATTTCATAGTTCTGATCGATAGCCGGGTCACGGAAGATGTTACGTACATAGTCGAAACCTCTTGTTCCGTTCTTAAATGCTTCCAAATCTTCAGCGCTGTAATAAGTTTTAGGAGCTAAACCTTGAGAAGCATAGTATTCTTTACCGAAATCGTTTGCAAGATTTGCATATTCGTATGGAGAAAGCACATCAGGATATTCAGCAACAGTCTTGAAGTTTGCGAAAGCGTTGAAAGAAACAGTCATGTGGTCTTTAGAAGGAGTCTTAGTAGTAACCAAGATAACACCGTTAGCACCGCGAGAACCGTATACTGCAGTAGCAGAAGCGTCTTTCAATACTTCGATAGACTGGATATCAGCAGGATTTAAGGTTTTAAGAGAACCGCCGATGAAGCCATCGATAACAACCAACGGACCACCTTCACCAGAGATTGAGTTCACACCACGCACACGGATGGTGTTGTCGCTGCTCGGGTCACCAGAACCAGACAATACAGATACACCCGCCATACGTCCTTGCAACGCATCCGAGATGTTACCGGTAGGAGTGGCTTTCAAGGCATCCGAAGTCTTAACTGACGCTACAGAACCAGTCAAGTCGCTCTTACGCTGTACACCATAACCTACTACTACAACTTCATCCAATACCTCAGTATCTTCTGCCAATACCACCTTGAAATCAGTCTTGCCGTTTACAGCGATTTCTTGTGATTTGTATCCAATGTAAGAAATGACCAAATTAGATTTAGAAGGTACATTGGAGAGATTAAAGATACCATCGAAGTCGGTGATAGTACCATTAGTAGTGCCTTGCACTAATACTGAAGCACCAATGATGGCTTCACCTTTAGCATCGGTAACTGTACCTTTTACGGTAAGTTCTTGAGCCGAGACACACATTGCAAAACAAAATAGCAACATGCTCGTTACAACTCTTTGATAAAAAGAATGTAAATCCATAATATTAAATTAAAAATGATAAAAATTGTTCTTGTGGTGCAAAAATGGATTTATTTACTTCATCTTAACATCTATTTTTGTACATAAAACTATCCCTTTTTGTACAAAACACAATTCTTATACATCTTTTATGCCGTACAACATATATATACGGTCTATGGATAAAAAAACTACTTGTCTTTTATTTCTTCAAAATCGACGTATTCGCCTTCGTCAGAATCGAATACTTTCTTCTTTTTAACGGAATCACGGCTAGTATTATCAGCAGAAGTATACGACGTATCAGCCTGACCGTCGTTACGGCCCGACGAAGTATAAGCAGACGACGGCTTCTTTCCGGTCATTTTCTGCCCGAGTCCTAAAATGGTTTTGATAACTTTAGATAAGATGGTAAGTCCGATAACGATAAATACCAGTATTATTAATAGGATAAATCCTAGAATTGGGAAAAATATAGTCATTGTTTGTTTTTAGATTAATAGAACAACAACCGTGCCACCGCTCTACGGTTTAGGCTTTTTTATAAGTTACGAGCGACAGTATGACATACCACAGTATGACCGCAGCGAAACCGCTTAAACGGAATACGGCAATCAACGGTATGCTTACAATGAGAAATATGTAGCTTACCTTATTGCTCTGCCATGACAGGTTCTTGAACTTTAGAGAGAACATTGGCAACTCGGCAACAAGCAAAAGCGACATTATCACTACTAATATAAATAGGTATATGGCATTAAAATGCTCCGATACCAAAAAGTCATGTTCGCCTGTAACCAACGATCCCCAGAACAAGGCATTGGCCGGAGTAGGCATTCCGATAAAAGAACTGGTCTGACGGGTATCGATATTGAACTTTGCCAAGCGCAAAGCAGAGAATACAGATATAAGGAATGCAGTATAAGGCATAAGATGCTCTATCGGCTGCATAAAAGCAGGATAGCTAACCTCTTTAAAAAGGCTAAATGCAATGGCGGCAGGAGCTATACCGAAGGTTATGTCATCGGCCAACGAATCGAGTTCTTTACCTATAGGCGATGACACGTGCAGCAATCGGGCTGTCATACCATCGAAGAAATCGAAAGTAGCACCTAATATAATAAAAGCGAACGCTATAGCATAATTTCCTTGAAACGCCATATAGCAAGCCACACATCCCGAAAATAGATTGCAACTTGTAAGCGTATTCGGAATGCTTCTGCGTATTATGTTAGCCATATTCTCTGCCTCCTGTTTTTGTCGTTAAGTCTTATTTAAGTTTGGCTATGATAGTTTGGTTTCCGGTAGTCTTCTGCCCCATCTTTACACAAACCTCAGTTCCTAATGGTAAATACACGTCAACACGTGAACCGAATTTAATGAATCCCATATGCTCGTCGATGAAGCAATCTTCATTAGGCTCTGCATAAGTCACGATTCGTCGTGCTACAGCTCCGGCTATCTGACGCGCCATGATGGTATGTCCTTGCGGAGTATCTATAACCACTGTAGAACGTTCGTTCTCTGTGCTCGCCTTAGGGAGCCATGCTTTCATGAAACGTCCGTTATGATGAGCTACGTGACGCACGGTTCCGTCTACCGGATACCAGTTGGCATGTACATTGGTAATGCTCATAAATATGGAAATCATCAATCGTTTGTCGTGAAACACCTCGTGCTCGTCTACCTCTTCTATTACCACTACCTTACCATCGGCCGGAGCTACTACCACTCCTTCTGTATTTCCCTCGAAAAGGCGGATAGGACATTGAAAGAAATTCAACATCAACGCATATACGATAACGCTGATACCCGCCATAACGTAGAAAGGTATTTTACACTCTATTCCCCAGTATAAAGCAAGATTAATAAGAAGTAATAAAATTGCACCGGTTATTAATATATGTGTACCTTCACGGTGAAGACGAATTTTCTTTATTTTCTTTATTTTTTTGATTTTAGTCATTTGGGTCATACAAAGTCACATTATATTATCGTGCAAAAATATATGTATTTTAAGAATCATGCAAATAAACGCCTATTTTATTGTTGCATTCACGCCTATATACATATCATTAAGCATAAGTTTTAGCATTTTGTTTTGCGATGTTCGTAAATCTGAGGTATCTTTGAAACTTATTATGGCTTGTAGATAATTAAGATTATCTGAATTTATAATTGCCATGTGCACAAATTAAAAAACAAGACAGATGCAAGATTTTGTACACTTACATGTTCATACTCAGTACTCAATATTGGACGGACAGGCTTCTATTCCTCGACTGGTAGATAAGGCTATAGCCAACGGTATGCGCGGTATAGCCATTACCGACCATGGAGATATGTTCGGCATTAAGGAGTTCTTCAACTACGTAAACAAGAAGAATGGCGATACGAACGGAGAAATAAAGAGCCTGAAAAAAAGAATCGGAGCCTTAGAGAGCGGAAAGGAAGCGGTAGACAATCCGGAAGCCGAAATAGCGTCGTGCCGTGAACAGCTTGAGGCTGCCAAGAAAAAACTCTTCAAGCCTATCTTCGGATGCGAAATGTATGTGGCACGAAATCGTCTGGAGGATAAAAACGGAAAGCCTGACCAAGGTGGTTATCACTTAGTGGTGCTCGCGAAGAATGCCCAAGGTTATCATAACCTGATAAAACTGGTTTCGAAAGCGTGGACCAAGGGATTTTATATGCGTCCGCGTACAGACCGTGTGGAACTAGAGAAATATCACGAGGGATTGATTGTCTGCTCGGCATGTATCGGTGGTGAAGTGCCTAGACGTATCTTGGCAGGACAATACGCCGAGGCGGAAGAGGCTATCCAATGGTATAAAAATCTTTTTGGTGACAATTATTACTTAGAGTTGCAGCGACATAAGGCTAATGTTCCGCGAGCAAACCACGAGACATACAAGCTTCAGCAGCAGGTAAACGAGAAGCTGATAGAATACTCCAAGAAATATAATATAAAGTTGGTATGTACCAACGACGTGCATTTCGTAGACGAAGAAAACGCCGAAGCGCACGACCGATTGATTTGCTTAAGTACGGGTAAGGACTTAGACGACCCCAACCGTATGCTTTACACCAAGCAGGAGTGGATGAAGACTCGCGAAGAGATGAACGAGATATTCGCCGACGTGCCCGAAGCGCTTTCTAACACTTGCGATATATGCGACCAAGTGGAGTTTTACTCTATCGACCACGCTCCTATCATGCCTACATTCGCCATTCCCGAAGACTTCGGAACTGAAGCGGAATATCGTGAGCGTCTTACAGAGAAAGATTTGTTCGATGAGTTCACCCAAGACGAAAACGGCAATGTGGTGATGGACGAAGACGCAGGTAAGGCTAAGATAGAACGCTTAGGAGGTTATGACAAGCTCTATCGTATCAAACTGGAAGCCGATTATCTGGCTAAGTTGGCATACGACGGTGCCAAGGTGCGCTATGGAGAAGAACTGACTGATGAAGTGAAAGAACGTATCAAGTTCGAGCTGCATATCATGAAGACAATGGGTTTCCCTGGATACTTCCTTATCGTGCAAGACTTTATCTCAGCGGCTCGTAACAAATTGGGCGTATCTGTTGGTCCCGGTCGTGGTTCGGCTGCTGGTTCGGCGGTAGCATACTGTTTGGGTATCACTCAAATTGACCCTATCAAGTACGACTTGCTGTTTGAGCGTTTCCTTAACCCCGACCGTATTTCATTGCCTGATATCGACGTTGACTTCGATGATGATGGACGCGGACGAGTGCTTAACTGGGTAACCGAAAAGTATGGACAGGAGAAGGTTGCACATATTATTACATACGGTACCATGGCTACCAAGCTGGCGATAAAAGACGTTGCACGCGTGCAGAAGTTGCCGCTGTCGGAATCCGACCGTCTGTGTAAGCTTATCCCCGACAAGATTCCCGATAAAAAGATGAATCTGCCTAACGCCATCGCATATGTGCCAGAGCTTCAGGCAGCCGAAGTTTCGCCCGACCCGATATTGCGTGATACTATAAAGTACGCCAAGATGCTGGAAGGCAACGTGCGAAATACCGGTGTGCATGCGTGCGGTACCATCATCTGCCGTGACGATATAACCGACTGGGTGCCTGTAAGTACCGCCGACGACAAGGAAACCGGCGAGAAGATGCTTGTTACACAGTACGAAGGTTCCGTAATCGAAGATACAGGATTGATTAAGATGGACTTCTTGGGTCTGAAGACCCTTTCTATTATAAAAGAAGCCATTGAGAATATACGCGACAGTAAAGGCATCGTACTCGATATCGACAAAATTCCGATAGACGACCCCATAACCTATCAGCTTTATAGTGAAGGACGAACCATCGGTACATTCCAGTTCGAATCGGGAGGTATGCAGAAGTATCTGCGCGAACTGCAGCCTACCACTTTCGAGGATATCATCGCCATGAATGCCCTTTACCGTCCGGGACCGATGGACTACATTCCTTCGTTCATCGCTCGTAAGAACGGACGCGAAGAGATAAAGTACGATATCCCCTGCATGGAGAAATACCTGAAGGATACATATGGTATCACTGTATATCAGGAACAGGTGATGCTTTTGTCGCGACAGTTGGCCAACTTTACTCGTGGTGAGAGTGACGCCCTCCGTAAAGCGATGGGTAAGAAGAAGAAAGCCATTGTAGACGCGATGAAGCCTAAATTCATTGAGGGAGGAAAGAAGAACGGACACGACCCGAAAGTACTCGAAAAGATTTGGGCCGACTGGGAGAAGTTCGCATCGTACGCCTTCAACAAGAGTCACGCTACTTGCTACTCTTGGGTGGCTTATCAAACGGCATACCTCAAAGCTAACTACGCTTCAGAATATATGGCTGCTACCATGAGCCGAAACATTTCGAACATCACAGAAATCACTAAGCTGATGGATGAATGTAAGGCTACAGGCATCAGCGTATTAGGTCCTGATGTAAACGAAAGTAACCTTAAGTTCTCTGTAAACCGCCACGGCGATATCCGTTTCGGACTGGGAGCGATAAAGGGTGTGGGCGAAGCTGCCGTGCAAAGTATACTTACGGAGCGCAAGAAGAATGGACTTTTCAAAGATATATTCGACTTCGTTCAGCGTGTAAACCTCTCGGCTTGCAACCGTAAGAATATAGAGAACCTTGCCTTGGCTGGCGGATTCGATAGTTTCCCCGGCATAAAGCGCGAGGACTTCTTCGCCAAGAATGCTAAAGATGAATCGTTCTCTGACGTATTGGTGAAGTACGGCAACAAATATCAAGCCGACATGAACGCCGCAGCGAACTCACTGTTCGGAGGCGAACATGCGGTAGAGATAGCCACTCCGGAAATTATATCGGCACCCGAATGGGGTAATCTGGAACGACTGAACAAAGAAAGAGATTTGGTGGGCATTTATCTTTCGGCACATCCGCTCGACGAATACATTCCGATTCTCGAAAAGATGTGTAACGCTAAGATGACCGACTTGGTCGACCTTACTCCGCTTCAGAATCATGACTTAATATTGGGCGGTATAGTAACTGCCGTAAAAGAAGGCATGACCAAGAAAGGAAGTCCGTACGGACGTGTAAAGATGGAGGATTTCTCTGGAGCGGCCGAATTTGTATTCTTCGGCGATGACTGGGTAGGCAAGAAAAACTATTTTGCCGAAGGCATGTTCCTTTATCTTATAGGTAAATGCCAGCCACGCAAGTGGCAACCAGACGAATGGGAAGTGAAGATAAACGGTGTAAAACTGCTATCCGACGTAAAAGACGACGATATACAGAAAATCACCGTCAGCGTTCCGCTATCGTTTATTACCAACGAGTTCGTGCTAGAATTCAGCGAACTGATACGTAATAACCCCGGAAAAGTTGACCTATCGTTCGTTATTTGCGATGACGACGGACAAAACCGTGTAAGCATGCAGTCGCGCACAATGAAAGTATCCCTGAAAAAGGATATCGTAATTTATATAAAAAACAGGCCGCAATTGGATTATAAAATAAATTAATCCTATATTTGCATAAGAACATTATAACCTAAATTTAAAAGATATGGCATTGAATATTAAAGACGACAATTTCGAAGCTATAGTAGCCGAAGGAAAACCTGTTGTATTAGACTTTTGGGCAACTTGGTGCGGACCTTGCAAAATGATTGCTCCATTCATCGAAGAGTTGGCTGAAGAATATAAAGATACTGTAAACATCGGTAAATGCGACGTAGACGAGAATGACGAACTTCCAGGACAGTTCGGCGTACGTAACATTCCTACAGTATTGTTCATCAAGAACGGAGAAGTAGTAGACAAGCAAGTTGGCGCTACAACTAAGGCTGCGTTGAAAGAGAAAATTGAAGCATTGTTGAAATAATCATTTTTAAAATCTGAGACTATGGGATTAGAAGACGATTTCTTACTGGAAGATGAGGACGATGAAAAAACCATCGAGTTCATCAAGAACTATTTGCCTCAAGAAATCAAGGATAATTTTACAGATGATGATTTGTATTATATCCTCGATTTGATAGTAGACTATTATACCACCAGCGGCTGTCTCGACGCTCAGCCTGACGAAGAAGGTTACATCAACATCGACCAAGATGAAATTGTAAACTACGTAGTCAAAGAGTCGGCTAAAGACGGAATGGGTCCATTTAATCCGGACGACGTATTCTTTGTTGTTCAAGGAGAAATGGAATACGGTAACTCTTTAGGCCAAGTGGAATAATCTAAGGATTCATATTTATAGTAAAGAAGGTGTGTCAAAATGCACGCCTTCTTTTTTTATGCACAAAGCCCCGACAAGCTGTGGCTTTGTTATTACCTAAAGATTTTGTATCTTTAAGCATAAGATTTTAACTATGACAAAGATACATTA